>Ga0209174_10001415_pt1 | contig 16935 bp, 6 predicted proteins | sample JI91814BDNA_FD_187505 | JGI IMG/M metagenome (GOLD analysis project Ga0209174, IMG submission 187505) | Wastewater effluent complex algal communities from Wisconsin, to seasonally profile nutrient transformation and Carbon sequestration -... | ecosystem: Engineered > WWTP > Effluent > Algae...
AAAAAAAAAAAAATAAAAATATATATATATATATATATATATATATATATATATATATATATATTTTTTTTTGTATATATACACATATCCAAAATAAATAGGCATTTATAAATTAAAAATTATTATATCAAAAATTACTATGTCAAATAAAGGATATGATGGAAATCCTTACACCAATGCTGGAGATCATCCTAATCATGGGCGTTTGGTAAGATCCAATGGAGGAAGATTTCATGATATGATAAATTCAGAAATAGGTTCAGAAACTACATTTTATCCATTTTTAGATTCTTCTTTAAAAAAACCCAAATTTTTTAATATAATATCTAGTTTAGATAATATAAATAAATATTTAGGCTCAATTAAAAATGGTATTTTTTCTTTACAAGAATTAAATGATATTTTTTTTTATCCTAAGTATTATTTAGAAAAATGTATTGTACCTGTTTGTATTTCGAACGGCGCTTTCGAAAAAAGTGTGACGACCAAGGGAAGAAAATCAATTAAATATGTATATATGATACTTGACTTATTTGTTGATTGTGATGATTATGTTGCATTATTAGCGGCGCTGAAATTTATTACAAAAAAAGAATGTGAAGATGTTAAGTTTATTTTTGTTGTAAATGCATTTAGATCACTTCAAAGGACATTATTAGCGTCGTTTGTTATCCAAAGTTATTTCATAGAACAAGGTTATGAAGATAGATATCTTATTGTTTGTGGTACAAATGCCCAAGATACCTATTTTAGGATGGATGAGGATGATGAAGAAAAACTATTTAAAGGTTCTGATAATGGTTACAATGTTGTCGATGATGCTTTTGGAAAGAAGTTAATAGAAGCTTTTAATAGCAAAGATACTATCATGGAATATCATAATTATTATGATTGTTGTGATTATAAAAAAGTAAAATTAGAACAATATAATTTAAACGATTTTTTTGAATCTGGAGATGAACTTAGGCTTTGTGTTTGTTCTTCCACTGAAGATATCATTGCATTTTTGAATCTTGAATCTATTCGTGAAAAAGGTGTTAAAATTGAGGCATATATTCAAGGAACTTGTTATGCCGACGATAATAAAAACTCCGACTATTTTACTTTACAAGTACAAGATACTTTAGATACCCGTGTTAAAAGCGCCCAAAATACCAATGGTTATAATAATGCAAAATACAGCAGAAAGTTTTTTGATTTTTTAGGTGAGAATGGTATTAAAGCAGTTTTTTGTGACAAAACATCATCACAACTTATAAATATAAACCCTTCTGAATTATATAGTAATATAACAAATTTTATGGGGGATGATTTTATAAATAGCGAGCTAAAAAGGATTTCAGTTGCATGGCTTTCCCTGTGGAAATATCTAATATTACCTAGCGAGCGTGTCTTTACTAAAAAAAGGGCTAAAGAAACTTTTGGGAAAAGATGTGATAAATATATGACTCAAGATGACTATTATAAAGAGATTAAAGATTTGATTGATGGACATGATGAAGTTAAGGATGTTATGAAAAATGATAGTAAAAAAGTTGCTGAATTATATAATGGGACTTTGTTATATGATTTAGTTACAACACTACAGTGTTTAAATAGCCTCCTTGTTCCAATTTATGGAACATCAATATATGACTCATTGGGCTACGTCTATAATGAAGGAACTAATTTTGAATATGTTGACGGAAATCAAAATCTTTCCGATTTTGTTTATAATATGATGAATTTTCTATTTGAAAAGGACATTTTAGGTGATTTTAACAAACCATTTGCTCAAAAAACGTCTCATAGAGCATGTTTTAAATGTCGTGGAAAAATTATTAATTAAAATTGGACTGCAAAATTTTTAGAAAAAAAAAAGTTTAAAAAAAAAAATAATTGCGCATAATTAATAATCATATATTTTACTTATATATATATATATATATATGTATAACCACAATAATTACATATATAATTTTTTTAATATATATACATATATAATTTTTTCTAATATATACACATATATATATATATATATATATATATTGTTTTTGTATACATAAAAATTAAAATAAATAAATATATATATATTTTTGTTTAAAATATTTTTTATTTACATGTCTCGTTATAACCTTAGCGAAATATTTATTAATAAAACCCTTGAAATAGTTAATAATTATTATTTAAATAACAATATTAAATCATTTGATGATAGTTTAACTATCATTTTTAATGATGACGATGATGATGATGATAAAAATGATAATAAAAAAGGGCAAAAAAAAGGAAAAGAAAAAGGAATTAAAAATGAAATTAAAAAAGCTAATCCCTTTAAAAATATTAAAAATGAAGAAAATGAAGAAGAACTAATAAAAAAAATAAAAAATATCATAGAAAAATTTCTTTATTTAATTTCAATAACAAAAACAACAACAACAACAAAAATTGAAAACCCAGATACTTTTTTTATTATATCAAAACATTTTTTAAAATTTATTGAAATTGGAAATTCAATTTTTTGTCACGATAATGATGATGCAGAAGAACCAACTTTTATTTTTGCACATACAGCCCATCAACTAGATCAACCAGAAAATGATGGAAAAATACCCATTATAAAAATGTTAAAAAAAAAAAAAATACGAAATATAATAGATAATTTGGATGTTAATGATATAAAATCTCAAAATAATAGTTTTAAATTAACTTTTGAAGGTTCTGATAATTTAAATGATAATTTAGACTCAAACTATGATAATTTTGAAAAAACTTTCCTTTTAAAAAGTCATATTAGCGTGGATGATTTACAATTTTCGTTGTTAATTTATTTATTGGTTATAATTTATAAAGATGAAAAAAGAGATATTATTGGTGATATTTCAAATGAATCATGTTTTTTTTGCCAAGGAACAAATATAAATGAAAAAAATAATTATTCAACATCAAATATTCTTTTTTTAAAAAAAAAATGGATAGATTCAACAAAATCTTTATTTGATCCTAATTCACAAAAAAATTTTTTTAAAAATATATCTTATTTTTTTGATGATGATAATAGTGATAAAAAAGCCCACATACCGCGCATTTTAGATGAGTTTAGTTCTTTTTATGATCAAAACCTTTTTAAAAATTCTGAAGGAGAAAAGAAAAAAAGTTTTTTTAATACTGGAAAAAATAAGGGAATTATTGATAATAAAACATTATTTAAACAAAATATTAAAGATTTTTTACTTATTAAATATATGAATTACAATGGAGGGGGCTTTAGAATATTTGATTATTCTTTTAAATATGCTTTAAATATCAACGCTGCGATTCACGATCAATTTAAATACAAAAAACCTTTATGTTATCCTTTTACAAGTACAATGAAAAATACATTTATATATATATTACACCATGTTGCATTTTTTAATAGAAATATTTTTAAAAAATGTTGTGTTTTTTTATTGTCTGAAATTAAATTGAAAAAAAATTTAGATTTTTTCAATGAAGAATTTAATGAAATATTCCCTTTTGTATTTTCTAAATTATACAATAAAATATCCAATATAATAGATGTGTCTCTTCAATTATGTATTTCACATTACATATTTAGGAAGAATCATGGATTTAAAAATATAAATGATCTAAAAAATTTTGTTGACAATGTAACATTATCAATTTTTCCAGTAAATCAATCATCATTATTAAATAACTATTTATCTTATAATTTTGTTGCATCAAAAAAATATTTTGTTATGTTAAACAGAAATTTAGATTCAAATATAACTTTATTTAATAAATTAAGAAGTAGTGAAGATTTTCTGAAAAAAGAAAAATATATAAGGATTTTAAATTACTCTGGTTTATATGGAAATTTTGGAATACCTTCTGAATATATATACATATTAAGGGGGCTTTTTTTTAATAATTCAAATACAAAAATTACTGACTATTTATATAGTTATTATTTTAATTTCGAATTTTCAGATGTTGAAATAAGTACATTTTCAAATTTTTGCCACCCATTATATAATAATATATTTTCATTGAGATATAATTATGGTTTACCTTTAAAAGATCCTGACAATGAAAAAATAGACAATATTTTTTGGATCGATGATAAAAATAATAATACAATTTATTCAGTAAACTTAAAAAAATACACCAATCGTGATATACAAGAAGAAATATCAAAAATGGAAATTTTTATTAAAATGATTTTTTCTAATATAAATCATACACCAGGACCACTTCAAGATTGTTCAAATTTAAAATTTTCAATAAAATTGAATAAATATGATAATAATTTGAATATTCATAGAATTTTTTGTCTGAGCAACGAAAAAACTAATGTAAAAAAAATAAATATTCCTATATTTAATATGTTTATCTTTTATTTTGACGGTGATAAAATAAAAAAATTATCCTTAAAAAAAAAAATTTTTATAGAAAATGCCCTTTTAATTGATGAAAATATTTTAAACCATAGTTCCAATTATCCTGGAATAATTACTTTTTTTAGAATATTAAATATCATTAATGAAGATAAACCAACAGATTCTTATAATAAAACTCTTTTTGACGATAAATCAACAGGTCCTTATAATGGAGATCTTTTTATTGATTTAAAAGATCTAACTGGAGATTTTTTGAAAAATCTCGGGATATCTGATGAAGATTGTATAATGCAATACAAAAACGTAACAAAAGAATTAACTTTTCAAAATATTTTATTGTTAAATAATTCTATGCTGTTTGAGTTTGTTCCAAGCGAAGTATCAGATTTCTATTACTTGATAAGCTCATTTATTCAAATATATAACAAATCTTCAATTTCAGAATATAAAAGTGTTTTTTATGATGTCATAAATTCATCACTTAAATTAATTGATAGATATAATGAATTTTTCAACGAACGTGGTAAAGGGCCATTTCAACTTAATTTTTTCAAAACTATATCAGGTGTTGTTAAGAATAGAAAATTTTTAGAATGTTTTAATCTATTTGAAAAAACTAGCTTGGTAAATATTATTTCAAAAGAAGATTATAGAAAAAAAGGAACGCAAAAAAGAACATTTATATCCATACCAAATAAACCTGGTATGTTTAGTAAAATTGATAATGATAATTTAGAAATTGATGATCATGAAATTAGTGATTTAACAAAAAAAATGGGTCAAAAAAAAATTTATAAAATAGATGAAAAATTTGTTTTTAAAGATAATTTTTTTGGAAATTTAACCAACGGTATTTCAAAATTAAAAAAAATACTTGATAATGATAAAAAATACTCTGGTGATTTTAATTTAGATGGATTTTTATCCATAAAAAAAAAGAAAATTATTTATAATTTAAATGGAAATAACATAAAAAAATTTACATCAGAAAATTTTTATGGTGGTTATGACAGTTATGAATTGCAAGATATATCATATGGTAAAAAAGATACAACTGCTAAAATTAAAAAATTATCAGAAAACTCTATTTTTAAGATAGATAAAAAAAGTTTTATTTCTTAAATTAATTATTGTTTTTTTAGATAATCATTTTTTATCAATTTTTCTTTTTCTCCAAATTTAAAAAATAACCAAATAAAAAATTCCCATATATATTTCATTATTTTTTTAATAAATTCATCAATATAATTTATATTTTCTTTATCATCATCATCATCTTTTTTTTTTGAATTAAAACAACAACAACAAAATGATATAAATATAGTTTTATATATAAATGTATATATAAAACTATTAAATATATATTTTTTAAAAAATTCAAATATAATTTCAATAATAAAATTTAGTATATAATTTGTCATTTCTATAAATTTAAATATTAACCCTTTTCCTTTTAGTTTATATTTTTTCAATTTTTTTTTGTTTTCTTCATCTAAATTAATAATTTTATTAGTTAATATATCATCTTTTTTAATATATTCTGATTCAATTAAAGATAATTCAATATCTGTTTGAGTATATTTTAATATATCATTATCATAATTAATATCATTTTGATTTATTATTATATATTTTAAATTTAAATTTTTTATATAATCAATAAACATCATCGATGAATAAAACAAAGGTTCTGTTATAAATGAAAAGAATAATTTTAAAACTCTTCTAAATGGAAACACAATAAAAATAAGTGGGTATATGAAAAAAAATGATGTAAATGTAAATGATCCAATATGAACTGAAAAACAAAATATATCATTTACATCATCTGTTGTATCAATTGGTAAATCTTCTCTGCTAAAAAAATAAACAATAAATGGACATACATCTTTTGAACATACAAAATTTTCAATAATAAAACTCCACACTTTATTTGTACCCATTAACATAACATATATTGAACGATATAATAACATTCTTAAACTAGTAAATCCATTATATAACCATGAATAATGAGGATATATAATACCCTTTATCCAAAAACTATAATCTGATGTTGTTAAATATTTCATATCTTCACCAGAATAATATTGTGGACATGAACATCTACTACCATATGTAGAATATTCTAATTCTAATGTATTTTTTCCACATAATTCATATAATATTTCAGACCATTTATATTGTATTTTTATTACATACGGAAGAGGTCCAATCATAGGAAAACACATTAAATAATTATTTCTTATTTTTTCCCTATCAGATTCTTTATTTAATTCAAATTCTCCTTGTTGATATGCATGATATGGATTTTTATCACCATTTGAATCTATCTCTGTCCAACATGAAAATAATGATGTAAATGGTGAAAATATATTAACATTATCAAGTCCATGTAATGCTGTATGAAAAAATAATCTTAAATAACAAGTTAATGAAAATGATAAACATGTACCACAAGTTGATGGATCATCTCTTAAAGCACAACTTCCATCTGGGCATGTATAACCATATTCACCACATTTTTTTGTAAAAACACCAAGATCTAATTTTTTAAATCCATTTTTATTATCATTAGATTCTAATAATCTATCCATCCTACGATGAAATAATTTATATTTATCATTATTATTATTTTTTTCAAAAATATTATCTATATTCATAATATTTCCAAAATAATTATCTTGTTTTAAATCATTTTTATATTTAATATATTCAAGAATACGTTCTTTTTTTTTTAAATTTCTTTGATATACTTCTGTATCAATAAATGAAGAAAAATAAGCTACATGTGATAAACCAATTAAAGTTCTTCCTATTATATCCCCCCTTCTAAAAGAAGTAAGACTTTTAATATTTGGAAATATATTTTGTATAAATAATTCATGTGTATCAAACAATTCATCTTTAAATGTTGATAATAATGATAAATGATTATTATTTTTATTTAATCTTTTATTTGTTTGAATTCTTGATATAACATTTTCAAAAGGTATTGTATAAATACTTGCTGTATTAATTATTTTTGATACAACAATTTCATGATCATTTTTATCATTACCATTTTCATCATGATTATTTTTTTTATCTTCATCATTATTATTATCATCATTATTATTAATATTTTTATTTATATTATCATTTATTGATAAAGCTCTTTCTTCATAACCCCATAATGAAAAAGATCTTCTTTTTTTATATCCAATTAAAGAATTTTTAGATATCGATGATGATGATGATGATAAATTATTTTCTTTTTGTCCTTCTTTTTCTAATAATTTAGATTTATTTATTATTAATTTTGCTTTTTCATTATCATTATTATTATTATCATCATCATCATTATTATTATTATAAATATTATCATTATTTTTTTTATAATTAACTTTATTATTATTTAAAAATAATTCTGATAATGAATGTTCTCTATTACTATAAAATATATTATCATCATTATTATTATTAAATAATCCATTATTTATTGATGATGATGTAATTAATGATTTTTTTGAAAATGAATAAAACATCATTCTTTTTATCATACATTGTACATCATATACAATATCACTTATACTTTCTTTTCTTTTATCTTGTAAAGATGATGATGATGATAATTTTATTTCATTATCACAAACTTTTAAATTAATATATTCTGAATATGCTTTTTTTATAGTATTATCATTTATATTATGATTAATATTTTTTTCATTTATTAATGTTGTTTGTATTATTTTATTATCTGAATAAAAATTTATTAAAAATTCCATAGTAAATTTTTCATTTTTTGATTTTTCATATAAATTATAAAATTCATCTTTTGTTAATATTTCTTTTATTTTATTATTATTATTATTTCCATATATTATTGAACCATAATTATTATTATTATTATCTATTAATAAATCATGATGTATACCTTTATTAATAAATTGATTTTTTATTTCATCAATACCCAATTTTCTTGAATTTATTAAAATATTTGTTTTGTTGTTATTATTGTTGTTATTAAAATTATTATCAATATTATCTATATCAGTATTTTTATTAGTTAAATCATTTAATTTTTTTTTTAAAAATTTTGAATTAAATTTTACTCCATTGTGTAAATAAAAATTTTCATTTTGTTGTTTTGGAAATTCTTTAATATATAATAATAAATGAAGAATTGTTTTATATTCACTTAAATCAATATTCAAAGCTTCTTTATTAATATTTTTTAAATAATTAATTTTATCATCAATATTTTTTAATTCATTATTATTTATCATATTATATGATGAAGGTATACATGTACCAATATATATATAATATTTATTATTATAACATATTTCAAATTTCCATCCAATATTTAAACTTACATCATCTGAAAATAAACATCTATTAAAACAATTTGAAATTTTTTTAATATTATTTTCTATTACTATATTATTATTATTATTATTTGATAATAATAAAATTCTATCATCATTATTTTCTCCATCTTCCATTGTTTGCCTTTTTGATTGTCTTTTACCATAAAAAGATGGACAACCTAATGATGGACTTTCAGATTCTTGACTTTTAACTAATCCATCTTCTGTTACTTCTTTATATTTTGTTTTACCATTAACTGTTCTTTTAAAACATTGTAAACCATTTTTTGAACATGGATTTAATCCACCAAATAATCCACCTTCATATTCTGAACATGTACATGAAACTTTAGAATTTGGTGTAGGTCTTCCTCTTACAATTTCTTCATTTGAACATCCATTAATATGTGGTATATTAAATGGTAATATTGAATTAATAAGATCTATTGTTAAATTAACTGCCATAACTAATGCCTCATATATAGCACACCAAGGACTTTGTGCTGAACAAGTAAAAAATGAAAGTAATTTTATAAGTGCCATAATTAATGAAAATACAAAATAAAATGCCATAAATATTAATTCAGCAATAAGAAACATAACTCCATATACTAAATCAAATATTAATGTTGATATTCTTATTAAAAATTCAACAATTAATATAAAACTACTTGAAAAAAATGCAATTTGTGAATCACCAGTAAATCCACCTCCTTTATTATTTATTGCTAATGTTCTATGTATTATTTCAATATTTTTTTCATTAAATGAACTTGGATATGTATATTTTTTATAATTTGAATTTGTTCCATATTTTTTTTTATGATATAAATCACTTTGTTTATGATATTCTTCCATATATTCATATATTGAACTTTCTCCAAAATAATTATTCCAAAGATTTGATACTTCATTTTTTGTTTTTTCATTTTTTTTATAAAATTCTTCTTCTAAATTTTCTAATTTTCTAATATAAAAACTTTTTTTTTCTTCTATATTATTATTATTATTTTTATTGTTTTTATTATTATTTTCAATATTTTCATTCATAAAATTATTATAATCATGTGATAATTTTAAAAATCTTTCATCTTCTTGTAAATCTCTATAATAATATGGCATACCAGAAAAATATCCATGTTCAATATTCATATTCATTTCTGTATTTGAATTTTCTAATAACATACCAAAACCATTTATAGAATTTATTATTATATTAAATGGTGTTACTGTTGATATTGTTACTGGTTTTCCTAAAAAAATAGTAGTTAAAACTTTTATTACAAAAGCTATTTGAGCTACATAATAATTTACATAAGCCCACCATATTGGTAATATTAAATTTATTACATCAGCAATAAAATTCCATATATCTATTATTGTATTTAATACAGCTATTGTAAAATCAAATACCATACCAATAAAATCTGTAAATTGTGATGGATCTTCTTCTAATGGAACTAAAAAATTTTTTAAAAAAAATCCCCAAAGAGCCCATAATACAAAAAAAAAAGCTATTGAAAAAAACTGTTTATAAATAAAATCAAGTGTAAAATATAGAATAATTAAAAATTTTCTAATAAATAAAATTAAACATCTATAAACAAAAGGATATTTATAAACTCTTGTATCTTTAATAATTTCTATATAAGTATCTTTTATATATGTAAAAGATTTTCCAACAAAATTTTTTATTGTTGGAAAATACGAAAAAAAACCTATAACAGCATCCCAAAATATCCATTTAAAGTATCCTGTTATACATTTAAAAAGTCCATAAAGTTTTGAACAAACATTTCCACAAATAGAAATAGGTTTCCAACAATAAGCTAGCGATAAACAACAAACCGCTAAAACGGAGTTAACTTCCATTATATGGATATGGATAAATAGATAGATATATATATATATAAAATATTTTTAATGGTATATATATATATATATATATATATTTGTATATATGTATATATATTAAAATTTACGTAAAAAATATGTGTGTATATAAATTAACTTATATATATATATATATATATATATATATACGTGTATATGTATATATGTATATATAGTTTGATATATATGCAATATATATGCGTATATATTTATATAATTATAAAAATTCTTTCTTTTTTTTTTGAGAGTATTTAAATTTAAATAATAAATTATAAAAAAAAAATATATATATATATGTATATTCAATATCGACATTAAGCCATTTTTTTTTTTTGAATTGTTAAAAAAAAAATTATTCTTGTCATAATAATCCTTCTTTTAGAGAAATCATTTTTGTTACCATATAATTAAAAAACATATAATACTCATCAAGAGGAAAAAACTTTATTGTTGAAATAAAATTTATTGCAACCGCAGCATCTCTCAAACACTTTTCAAGAAAACCAGCTATAAAATCTTCAGATCCATCAACATTTTCTTTAAATGTAAGAAAAAGATTTTTAAAAATAATCATCAAAAATGAAAAATATACTATTACTATTAAATCTTTAAAAATAGAATTAAATATAGAATACGTAAAAGATAAAATTTTTTTAAATGGTAAAACAAAAATTTTGAAAAAAAAAGAATGTTTTAAATCATTGTTAGCCTCCAACATTATATATAATTTTTAAATTTATTATTATTATTTTTTGTTTGAATAAAAAAAAAAAATATAAATACACACAAACACACACACACATATATATATATATATATATATGCGTGCACATATAAATATATTTTAAGGAGATAAAATATTTTCCTTTGCAAGAATTTCTCCTATTTTTATTGCACTATCAAATAAGTATTCATCACCTATTTTTAATATTCCATCTAAACATATATTAATAATATCATCAACTTTTGAATATAATATAATACTATATAATGTTTTTGAAATATAATGATCAGAAACATTGTCTGTATCATCTACAGTGGTCCTTTCCCTTTCTTCTGGATCATTATTAAAAAATATTAATTCTTGAGCCATACATAAATCAATATTAATAGCTTTTAAATGATTTTTTGTTAACCATGTACAACTAAATCTATTATCTTTATTAAATTTTTTTAATGTATCAATAATTTTATCATTTATTGCATCATCATTAAATTCACCATATCTTCTTTTTTTTGGTAAAAAAGAAGATTCAATTAAATTTTTATAAATTCTGTTTTCATCATTATATTTTAAACCTTCTTCACATATTCCTATTATAAATCCTATTATAAATCCATATTTTTTATTTATTTTCATCCTTCCTTGTATCAATAATAAAATTTCAGATGATTTTTGAAATATTTTTTCATATAATTCTACATACATTTTATTTTTATATAATTTTTTATTATTATAATCATTTTTCATTGTTTCACTATTATTATTATTAAAATAAAAATAAAAATTTTCTTTTATTTTTTCATCATCAGAACATAAATCTTCTAATAAATCTAGATAATTATTATAATAATTATAATATAATTCTTCATTATCATCGTCATCATATTGATTTTTTAATGTAAATTCACCATTTAAATTATTTCTTTGTTTTTTATTTGGTTTAACATTATTTATATAATGTATCATTGTGTTTATTTTATATAATAAATCAGATAATAATATTGGATAAGAAATTCCACATTTTTTAGAAATATCATTAAAAGTTAATATTGAAGAATTATCACCTTTTAAATCAATATAAATATCATTTGAAACATTATAATCTATTTTTTTAATAATTATTTCATTCTTTTTATAAAATTCATCAAATTTATTTGTTATTTCAATTGATAATCTATATTTTATAAATGATATTAATAACATTTCATCAATATCATTTAAATTATTACTTATATTATTTTTTAAAATATCCTCAAATGTATTTATTAAAATTATTTCTCCATCAATTATTTCAATAACATCATTATTACTTTCATAATTTCCAAATATTTCATTCATTATATATTTTTTAGAATTTTTGCTTAATATTGAATATAATTCTGTTTTAACAACATCAATTGAAAATGGTATATTATAAAGACTTTCAGATGTTGTTTTAACATTAAAAATTCCTGATATTGTTAATAAAACATCACATATTGTAGTTGTACAACCAATAAATAATTTATTATTTTTATTTTTTAAAATAAATTCATTTATCATATTTAAAATATCTTTATTTATATTCAAATAACTAAAATCATTTTTTTTATATTTTTCATTTTCGAATTTTTCAATTTCAAACATTAAATGTGTACTATTTGAATATTTATCTAAAATTTCAACAAAATTAATATTTTTACTTATTTCATCCTCTTGTTTTAAATAAAAAATTTTTTCTTTTAAAATTTTATAAGCCCATTCAATAACCATACTATTAAATAATTTTATTAAAATTTTATTCATAATATTTTTTTCATTATTTGTATAATTTTCGTTATTATAATATTTATTATCATAAACAATATTTTCCAATTCATTAAAAAATAAGTGTGAATATCCACCTAAATTATTATTTATATTTTCACCATTATCTTTTATTGTATTAAATAAATAATCTATTTTTTCAATAATATTTTTTTTAAAAATATTTTCTTGTTCAATATATTTATATTTAATATCCAACCATTTTTTAGATTTAGAAAAATCACCCCAACAATACATATTTTCATCACCAATATTTTTTTTAATATTTAATTTTTCAATTAATTTTTCAATATATATAGAGTTTCTATATATAATAATTAATGGTGTATTTGATTTTGTTGTTTTTACTAAAAAATTAGCCATGTTTGTTTCACTAAATGGTATTTGAATTTCCCTTATATTTGTATTTTCAATATTTTTCATTATTTCGTCATATTCAATTTTGCTGTTTTTTTTGTCTATTATGTTTTGTTGAATTTCGATATCAAAATTTATTATATCTTTGTTTCTTCTTTTTAAATCATCTCTTATTTTATTTAAAATATTTAAAGTCTTGGTTATTTCTATTGTTCGATATTTTTTTATCAATTCAAAAATTTTTTTTATTTTATTTGATTGTTCATTATTCATTTTAATTATTGATTCTGTTTTTTTATCAATAATATTATTATACTCTTTTTTTTTGGCTTTACTTTTTTCTACGCTTAAAAAAGATTGTAAATGTCCTGAATAACGTAAGTAATTTTTATTTTCTTTTAAAATTAAATTATCAAATTCACCTTTTTTTTCTATAATTTTTAAAATAATAGAATTAAAATTATCATTTTCTTCAATAAGTTCAGATATTTCATCTATATTTTTATTTACTTCATAAATATCTAAAGAATTTATATTTTTTGATATTTCAACATATTTTTCAATAAATTTTTTAAAATCATTGTATAATTTAGAAGTTTCATCAAATTCTTTCTCAACATTTTTTCTAAATAAATCATCAATTTTATTTATTTTACCTAAAAAAAAAATATTATTTTCATCAAGGTTTTTTTTCAAACCTTCATTACTTAATTTTTCACCAATATATGGTATAAAAGTGTTTTTATTATTTATTGACGATGTGGAGGTTTGTGTAGGCATTGTTGATGATGATGATGATGTTACAGAGAGTGGAGATGTAGGCATCATAGCCGACGGTGTAGGTGTTGTTGCTGATGATGATGCTACAGAGAGTGGTGATGTAGGCATCACCACTGATGGTGTAGATGTTGTTGCTGATGGTGTAGGATTTTGTTGTTGTTGTTGTTGTTGTACTATTTGAATAGGTATTGTTGCTGAAGATGATGCTGTAGCGAGTGGTGATGTAGGCATCGCTGCTGATGGTGTAGGTGTTGTTGCTGATGATGATGCTACAGAGAGTGGTGATGTAGGCATCACCGCTGATGGTGTAGATGTTGTTGCTGATGTTGCAGAATTTTGTTGTTGTTGTACTGTTTGAACAGGTACTGACGCTGATGTTGATGTTGCAAAATTTTGTTGTTGTTGTTGTTGTTGTGCTGTTTGAACAGGTACTTGTGCTGGAACTTGTGCTGACACTGATGTTGCAGAATTTTGTTGTTGTTGTTGTTGTTGTTGTAGTACTGCTTGAACAGGTACTGGTGCTGACGCTGATGTTGCAGAACCTTGTTGTTGTTGTTGTTGTTGCACTGCTTGAACAGGTACTGACGTTGATGTTGCAGAATTTTGTTGTTGTTGTGGTTTTGATGAAGAAGGCAATATACTATTTTGTGGCGATAATAGTGGATTATTTAAAGAATTAGAATTTTTTACAACAACAGGAGGTATATTTGACGTATTTTCATTTCCAAAACCACCACCTCTAGAAGAAGAAAATTTAATATTTTGTATTTTTTGATTTACACCTTTTTTTTGGCTTTCAAAAAAAGTAATTTTATCTTTTATTTTAGAATCTGGATATTTTAATAAATAAATATTTGTTATTTCAGAAACCATGTTATAAAATAACTCATTAAATAAATTAATCGCTATTTCAAAATTTTTGATACCATCTTCTAAATCAATATTATCTACGATATTTCTTTTTTTTAAATTTTCCAATAAATTAAAGTATTTTTTTATTATTTCATTATAATTATTTAAATAATTAAATATAAAATTTTCAATAATATTTCTCTCTTTTATAAATCTTATAATATTTTCAATTGTTCCTATTTCTTCAAAACTAAATGATAATATATTTTTAGACTCAACTTTATTAAAAAAACTTTTTAAAGTATTATCACTTTTAATATTTTGATTTACATATCCTATTAACATATCTTGAATTTTAATTATTTCAAGACCATTAGTTATATATTTATCTAAAAATTTTAAATGTATTTTTGTTTCTTTATTTTTTATTTTTAAATTATTACATACTATATATAAATTTTCAAATATTTTATATTTCAAAATAAAATCGCTATATGTTTTATATATTTTTTTAGATCCAAAAATATTAAATTTATTTGATTGTTTTATAATTTTTTCTATAAAAATTTCCATTTCATAAGCCAAAAAATATATAAAATCTATAGGATATTCTAAATTTAAATCTGAAAAATATTCCATATTTTTTATTTCTTTATTTTCTATTTTTTTTTCATAAAAAATACCTTTATCAAAATTGTTAAAAATAATAAATACTATATCAAATAAATCAAATAAATCACCATATTGAACATCGAAATCTAATGAATTATTATTATCATCTATGATTTTTGAATCAATTTCTTTATTTTTATTAAAAAACAAAAAAACTACTCCCAAAAACAATGTTTGTAAAACATCCAAAATCGATAAATCAAGATTTTTATATATATCTGAATTTTTATTAAAATTATAATAAATTTCAAAAAAAGATGTATATATATTTTTTAAAATATAAAATAAATCTTTTTGATTATCATAAATTTTACTTTTTAATAAAAAAATTATATAATCAAAAAAATATTTTAAACTTTTTTGTAAAAAAACTAAATATAAATATTTTAATTCTTCAATTTTTTTAAAATTAGAATCTTCAAAAATATCTGATGAAAATTTATAAAATAAAAAAAAATTTGAAAATTTATTAATATTGTCATATAATAAATTAAACTTAGATAATATATCTATATAATCACTATTAAAATTATTTATAATAGTTTCTAAATTTGATTTTTTACCAATAATTTTGAAATCATCATCATCAACAAATAAAGGAAAATTTTTTATATCAAAATCTAATTCTTCAAGTTTTTTTATTATATTAGAATCTTCTAAAATATTTAATTTTATAATTTCTTTTAAATAATTAAATTTATTATCATCAATTTCTTTTGAACCATAAAAATTTTCGAAATAATAAATTAAAAAAGAGTTAAATATATATGTATAATCCTTAAAATTAATATATTTAACATCATTTTTTTTTTCACTATTATCGTAATTTAATAGTAATGCGTATTCTTTATATTTTAAAATAAAATCATTAAAAATATTAAAATAAATATCAATATTTTTATTGATTGAAATAATAGAATTAATTATATCTTTTATTGAATTTTCTATTGAATTTAATTTTTTTTCTTTGTTGATGGCTTCAATATTATTAACATTAAAATCGTCATCATCATCAACTATATCAACTGATGTTTTATTTTCGTTATCATCATCATCATTAATTAAATCAAAAGTTGTTGACATTTTTTAAATTTATAAAATAAATAAATAAAAAATTGTTTGAATAAAATATAAA
>Ga0209174_10001417_pt1 | contig 16931 bp, 13 predicted proteins | sample JI91814BDNA_FD_187505 | JGI IMG/M metagenome (GOLD analysis project Ga0209174, IMG submission 187505) | Wastewater effluent complex algal communities from Wisconsin, to seasonally profile nutrient transformation and Carbon sequestration -... | ecosystem: Engineered > WWTP > Effluent > Algae...
CCGCACTACCGCTGCCACCGCTCAGTCAGCTTCTGTTGTTTCTGGTCATCGCCGGGGTGACCACAGGGCTGTTTTCTGCTGGCCCGAGCATGGCCGCGCTTCTCGAAGTCGCCGAAGTCCTAGCGCGGCGATTCCCTCCGCATGCAGTCTACGTTGGGCTGGCCCTCTCGGTCTGCGCGGGGAGCTCCTTCCTTCTGACCGCTGCCACCTCTGGCCCCCTGCTCCAAACGTTGACCGAGCGCGCCGGACTCCGCGACCGCAGTGGCAACCCGATCCGCTTTGGCTTCTTTGAGTTTTTGCCGATCGGTTTGCTCGGCTTTGCGGTGATTGAGTCGGTTGCCATCGGGTATGCCCTGTGGGCAACGTACTGAACGCTTGGAACCATCGTCGTTTCCGTCCAAAAACCATTTTGTCGTACCACTTTGCCAAACCGTGGCAAAAATGCACCTGGCCGAAGAACGGCCCCCATACCTTGGCCCGGTCCTGTAGCCTGCCGGGATGGTATATGGCTTGCAATGTAACTCGATACCAGTGGCTCCTGTCCGGTTCACGAGGAGATCCCTCCTGTCTCCTATGGCGAGTAGTGAAGCGGATGGGAGTCTCTGGTTTTACGTGTTCATTTCCTTCCGAAAAGGGACTCCGGTGAAGTCCAGGAGAATGATTTTCCATGCACTTTGAATCAGCGTTTGTCCTTCTGTTTGCGGTGGCCACCGCAGTCGCGCTAGCGGCACGATGGATCAAGATCCCCTACACCGTTGCGCTGGTGGTGGCTGGACTGGTGCTCGGCTCTGCAAGAATCATCGATCCACCGCACCTTACCAAAGAGCTTCTCTATGCAGTGTTTCTGCCCGGACTGGTCTTCGAAGCTGCGTTTCACCTGGACGCGCTGAAGTTCTGGCAAAACAAGCTGGCGATTCATGCACTGGCGGTTCCAGGCGTGGCCGCAGCGATTGGCCTCACCGCGATCATGCTGCAACCGGTGGTAAGCGGGCTGCACGTTGTCGATGGCTTCTACCTAAGGCACGCGCTGGTATTCGCCGCGTTGATTGCTGCGACCGATCCGATTGCAGTCGTGGCCTTGTTCAAGACCCTTGGTGTGCCCAAGCGTCTAGCGGTGCTGGTCGAAGGAGAGAGTCTCCTAAACGATGGCACCGCAGTGGTATTCTTTACCCTGATCCTGGGGGTTGTCACCGGAGGGACATCGTCCATCGGCGGCGCGGTGCTTGACTTCGTGCGAGTGGTTGGGCTTGGCACCTTGATCGGAGTGATCGTGGGCTATCTTGCCTCGAAGCTCACCCAGCAGGTCGAGGATCCAATGATCGAGATCACTCTGACCACCATCGCAGCGTACGGCAGCTTCCTGATTGCGGAACAATTTCATCTGTCTGGTGTCATCGCAACCGTTGCTGCCGGGATGCTCTGTGGCAACTACGGAGCCCGCACCGGAATGAGTCCATCGACTCGCATCGCCGTGGAGTCATTTTGGGAATACGTTGCCTTCGCCCTCAATTCCATCGTGTTCCTGCTGATTGGTTTCGAAGTTCACATCGACGCAATCCTGCATTCCTGGCAGGCGATTCTCGTGGCGTATGTAGCAGTAACGATTGGCCGAGCCACGCTCATCTATCTGGTCACGCTGATTCTGCGTCGTACACGAGAAACGATTCCCTGGGCGTGGAGTGCGGTGCTGACGTGGGGCGGGCTGCGCGGAGGACTGTCCATGGTACTCGCGCTCGCACTTCCCAAGGATTTCCCTCATCGCGAAATGCTCGTCACGATGACGTTCGGTGTGGTGATTCTGTCCATTCTGCTGCAAGGACTCAGCATGGGGCCACTGTTGCGCAAAATGGGTCTGATCGGATCACGGGCTGACCGAGAGGAATACGAGCGTGAGCGTGGTTTGATGCGCACCAAATCCGCAGCACTCTCAGCGCTGGATCAGCTCCTCAAAGAGGGCACAGTGCATCCCGAAGCCGTGACTCGGGTCCGCGAAGAGTACGCCGGAGCAGTCGCGGACGCAGAGCAGAGAATCAAAGACATGCATCTGCAAGCCGAGGCTCTCCGCGAAGAGGATGAAATTGCGGCCAGAAGACACCTGCTTCTCGTCGAAAAAGACACGGTTCAGAGTTCGTTCCGCAAAGGTTCGCTCAGTCAGGATGTTCACGATCTGTTGATGGAAGACATCGATGCACGAATCTTGCATCTAGATTCGATGTAGGAACTTCGATTTCGAAGAAATGGACCCAACATGGTTCCCCGTGCCCTCCGCATCTGCTTCCTGGCAGAGTCTCTGTTCCAAATCCTCTGTGCCGTACCGCTGATGCTGTTTCCAAACGGGGTGCTCGGGATGTGCGGCTGGACCACCATTGATCCGGTCGCAACCCGCTTGGTCGGAGCTGCTCTCTTTGGAATTGCTGGTGCCTCCCTGCTTAGTAGGCGAACCAGCCTCGCGACATTCCGCGCACTGCTCCGATTGAAAATCTTGTGGACAGGAGCTGCGGTGTTTTCTGTCGTGCTTTCCATCGACCAAGGCGCACCAGCGTCGGCTTGGCTCCTCCTTCTGATCGTCGCAAGTCTAGGAGCGATGTGGACATATTGGCTTCAGAGGTTAATGGCTCTGTCAGCCTATGGCATCGCAGGACTTCCCACCCGTACCTACATCTAAGCCAAAAGTCCCATGCTTCGCACGTTGCATGTGCAGGCCTGATGCCTTCATGATGAGGTCACATCGATTGCGCTATGTTTCCCTTTTCGTCTCTACGTAGGCTTTGGACGTGGGCTGCTCGACTTCTCCGGCAACGTCCAAGCACCCTGGTTCCGATTATTTTTTCCGAAACCGCCCCCCTGGATCTGACGATTGTCGGACGGATGCTGTTTCACGCGGCTGTGGTAGGGCTCGCGGCAGGCTTAGTCGGTGCAGCCTTCTTCGCTGCCATCGAATACACGCAGCATTTGCTTCTTGAGCGACTGGCAGGGTATCGACCACTACGCGCCAGTGGAGAGACGTTCTTAGAGCTGGGCCGCAGCGGCACCTTCCATCCGATACTCCTGGTGTTCTTGCCAGCGATTGGAGGACTGTTCTGTGGACTCATTGCTCGCTTCGTACCCGAGGTCCGAGGCGGCGGTGCTGACGGCATGATCGAAACCTTCCATCATCGCGCTGGAGTGGTACGGCGGCGGGTCATCTGGGCCAAGTGGCTGGCCTCGTTATGTACGCTGGGCACTGGAGGCGCGGGGGGACGGGAAGGCCCGACGATGCTGATTGGCGGCGCGCTCGGCTCCACAGTGGGGGGCATCCTGGGTGTCAGCAACCGCGAGCGGCGCATCCTCCTCATCGCAGGCGTCGCAGCGGGAATCGCGGCTGTGTTCAGAACCCCGCTTGGGGCGGCGCTGCTGGCGGTCGAGATCCTGTATCGAGATGGCTTCGAGTCCGACGCACTCATTCCATCGGTTTTGGCCAGCGTGGTGTCCTATTCGGTTGTCATCGCTCTGTTCGGTGAGAGCACTCTGTTCACGCATGCTCCTCGTTTTCCTCTTGTGATTGGCCATCTGTGGCTCTACGCCCTTCTCGCGCTGCTGGTCGCACTGATGGCTGCGGTGTTTCTGCGGGTCTTTCGAGAGGTTCGCACACTGTTCCGCAAATTACCGGGACCAGAGTGGCTCCGTCCAGCAGTAGGCGGACTCTTGCTCGGGGGGCTCTGCGTTCCGATCATTGCATTTGTCGGCTCGCGTATTCATGAGTCCGGCCAAGGGCTAGGAATTCTGGGGGGAGGGTACGGAGCGGTGCAGATGGCGATCTCCGGGGCGAGCTTCTTGTCGCCAGGCTGGAACTCCGTGGCGCTGCTATTGCTACTGTCGTTCGTCAAACTGCTGGCCTCGTCACTAACGATTGGTTCTGGGGGCAGTGCAGGAGACTTTGCTCCATCACTGGCGGTGGGTGGTCTCCTTGGGGGGGCGTTTGGTCGTGCTGCCCAGCTTCTGCTGCATGATCCACGTCTTGATGCCGGTGCCTTTGCGCTGGTCGGAATGGGCGCGTTTTATGGAGGGATCGCCCATACACCACTGGCAGCGCTTGTTCTCGTCTGCGAAATGGCTGGAAATTATGATCTGTTGGTGCCACTGATGCTCGCTCAAGGGATTGCATTTGTGGCTCTTCGCAAACGGAGCTTGTACGAAGCGCAGGTACCTACCCAGCGCGACTCTCCCGTGCACCGCGAAGCGCTGATGCTCGATCTCCTCAAAGGACTCCTGGTTAGAGATGTCGCTTCGCTGGGTCGTCCGTATGTCAGTTTGACACCAGCGATCCGTGGAGACGCGATGCTCTCCTTGGTCCGCGAAACAACCTGGCAGGATGTATTCCCGGTACTGGATGCAGCGGGCGCGATGATTGGTCTGATATCCGCCGAGACCATGCATGTAATGGCCGTTGAACAGCGAGATGCCGATTGGATCGTTGCCGCTGATATCATGCAGACTCCGGTGTCCATCCGGGCCACAGACAATCTCCGCACAGCCACCCAGCGGATGATCGAAAGCGAGCTGCGCGAACTTCCGGTGGTCGATGAAAATCAGCACATCATCGGCTTTCTCGATGAGACAGAGATCACCCAAGCCTATCTCGGTGCCACCGGACGAGCGGGCGAAGAGGCGGTTTCTCCCAATCGCTGAGGGCCTTGAACTTCGCTATTGTGGCGAACCTGACTTCAAACGAAGAAAGAGCGAAAGCAGTGCATTGATGTCTCGTTGCCAGGGTAGGTATAAAGAAGCTTGAGACTTTCTTCGATAGCCTACTCTTACGCCGAGCACGTTGCGATCTTCTGGCAGTTCAAAGACGCGCTCATCGGTCATGTCATCGCCCACAAAGATCGCTGAGACCTTCTGCATCTGTGACATCGCTCGCAACAGCCCCTGCGCCTTGTCGAGAGCGCCATTAGGCAGCAGGTTCATGACCAGTTTCCCCGGAATGATGTGCGCAAATCCGAGAGTCTTCCCAAGTTGATAGCTTGCGGCCATCACGGCTTTGCGATCGAACACCTTGCGGTAGTGGATAGATACAGAGACTCCCTTGTCTTCGAGCTCTAATCCCCGGAATCGTGACAGTTGCTCACGCAAGATAGGCAGAGCATCCGCTACGAACTGTTCGAGAACGGCCGTATCGAGCCATGGCTCGCTGCCGTGATTTCCGATCACTTCAGCAACGGGAATATCACCCAATCTTAACCTCACATCTGCTCTCGCACGACCAGACACCACAATACATGGGTGCTGCTCCGCCAGTTGGTACAGCAGGGCTTTGGTCAACTCGGGCATCGCTGCCGCTGTCGGCTCACCCACGATCGGGGCGAGCGTGCCATCGAAGTCGAACGCCAAGATGGGACTCAGGGTCCATCGTTCGCGGAGCATTCGAATCCCCGCAGCAGAGAGTGCGTTCCTCACAGTCGAACGCTCCGCGTAAGACTCGAATCGTCAACAGCACTGCCATCCGTTCGAAGGTGAGAATTCAATCGTTCACGCTCACGCAGCCTGGCCGCATCGAGCAGCATTCGGCCCGCCCAGCGATAGACATTGAACTCGGCAACCAACGTGCGCATGGCCCGCATGCGGGCTCGCTGTAGCTCGACGGGCATGGTCAGCGCCGCAAGCATGGCCGCGCTGGTCTGTTCGATGTCATAAGGATTCACACTCAGCGCCTCGGTTAGTTCCTGCGCTGCCCCCGCAAACATGCTCAGAATGAGGACTCCTTGCTCATCCTCCCGGGCGGCCACAAACTCCTTGGCGACCAAGTTCATCCCATCATGAAGACTACTGACATAGCAAAAATCTGCCGCACGATAGTAGCGAAATACTGTCGGTGGCTCATGATGAGCTCGAGCAAACACAACCGGCTGATAGGATCCATTCCCAAAGCGGCCATTGATCCGCTCCGCTAGCGAGAGCAGACTCTCATTCAGTGCCTTATACCGAGGAATGGCGGTGCGACTGGGTGCTCCCAGCTGTACAAAGACAAAGCGCCCTCGCAGCTCTGCGTTCCGTTCCAGTAGCGCCTCGACTGCCAGCAGTCGTTCCTCGATGCCCTTGGTATAATCGATGCGATCGACTCCTAGTCCAAGGAGTGTGCCGGGGGCCAGACCCAGCTCGCTACGAACACTCTTGCGACAGTCCTCCACGGGTGGGGCATTCATCGCCCAGGGGTTTGGCCACGCAATCGAAATCGGGTACGGACGTACAAGCGTCGTCTTGCCGGTGCGAAATACCGCATCGTTGCTCCGATCAATACGCGACTCTAGATATCGGTCAACCGACTCTAGGAAGTTGTTGCAGTGCGCCTGGGTATGAAATCCAACGATGCTGCTGCCAAGGAGTCCCGCCAGCAGCTCTCGGTGCCAGGGACAGATTCCGAACCGCTCTGCATTGGGCCAAGGAATGTGCCAGAAGGTAATGATCGTTGCCTTCGGAAGTCGTGCTCGAATCATCGCGGGAGCCAGTGCGAAGTGATAGTCCTGAACCAGAACTATCGGATCGTCGCGATCTGCCTCCTGGCAGACTGCATCCGCAAACCGCTGGTTGATCTTCTGGTAGGCAGCGAAATCTTCGCTGCGAAACTCCGGTCGGGTATGCGCCAGATGACACAGCGCCCAAAGCCCTTCGTTTGAGAAGCCATAGTAGTAGCCCTGCTCCTCCTGTTTGGTCAGCCACACCCGGCGCAGCCAGTATGCATCCTCTCCGGGTGGCACTGCCAATCGCCCCTGTGAATCCGCCGTCTCCCGATCTGCCGAGCCACTACCGTGTGCCACCCATACTCCCGAGAACGCACGCATCACCGGTTCGATTGCGGTGACCAGACCGCTGGCCGGATGAACGACCCGAATCGTGCCGTCTTGTGCTCGCTCATGGATGTAGGGCTCACGGTTCGCGATCAAGATCACGCGCTCTCCTTGCACGTAGCTCTTCAGCGCTTCTTTCAAGCGAGCGGGACTCCACCGTCCTTCTTGCCTATCCTGATCACGTTCCCTCGCGAGCTGCTCAACCAGACTTCGCACTTCAGACACCAGCGGTAGAAACTCCCTCTCTGATCCACTCCCACGAAGCTGTTTTCGCAGAGATTCCGTCCAAGCCTGCCACAGTCCGCGTGAGAGCAGCAGCGTCAGTACAGATGCTGCGACCGCAAAGATCGCAAACCCTACCAGCAGGAACTGGCGACCAGCAGTTTCGCGGCGGTCGAGGAAGCTGAGGTCATGCACCAGCGCCACCTGACCGATGGTTCTGCCATCAACGACGAAGGGCAGGACGGTTAGGTGAACTCGCCCGGACTCAAGGGGAATGACTTCGCGGTACGGTAGTGGCACAGCGCCAGTCCTGGAAGCAAGCGCCGTGCAGTTCAAAGACTCTGGCAGGTCTGCAGTGTGAACCGCCAATCGACCATCCAGGCCGCACACTCCTGCCGCCATGATCCGATCATCTCTGGTTAACTCTGTGAGCGTGTCTCGCAGTTGCTCCAAGTTCTGATTCTGCCAGCCGGACAGAAGCAGCCGCTGAGCCCCTCGCAGCGCTAGCTCGCCTCGAAGCAGAAGGTCACGCTCCGACCACCGCCGTAGCGTGCGCTGCATGAGGTGGTCGGCAGCCAAGGTCAGTACGCAAAGTCCCAAGAGCAACCCAAGCAAAAATTTCCAGGTACGCCGCATGCATGTAACCCGCAGCAGTATCTGTGCCAAAACAGCGCCCTTGCTCCATCAAGGAGACCGAACATGAGACTTGAAGATTTGGGACTCATCGGAAACTGTCAGATATCCGCGCACATTGCGCGCAGCGGTGCTCTGGTGTGGTGTTGCCTTCCGTGCTTCGATGCCGAGCCGGTATTTGGTGCTCTGCTCGATGAGGACGAAGGCGGCTCATTCCTGATCGGCCCCGCAGAAGGTGGCCAGGGAGTCCAGCGCTACCTTGACAATACAAACGTCCTGGAGACTCGATTTGAAACCGCAAGCGGCAGCTTCCGGGTACTCGACTTTGCGCCGCGATTTTTGCTTTTCGAGCGCGTCTTTCGACCGACCAAGCTCTTTCGCATCGTCGAGCCACTATCAGGCACACCACGGATAGTGGTTCGCTGTACACCTCGCTTGGGATGGGACAAGGGAGTGCCAAAGGAGGTCCATGGTTCCCATCACATTCGATACGAAGGCTTTGCTGCGCAGCTTCGACTAACGACTGACGTGCCGCTGTCCTACCTTCAAGGACAACCATTTGCGTTGACGCAGCGGAAGCACTTTGTTTTGAGCTGGGGTGATCCGGTCGAGGAATCACTCCATGAACTGTGCGAGCGCTTTCTGAGTGCCACCGTGCGTTACTGGCAAGCCTGGGTCAAGCACTGTGCTATTCCTGCGGTGTGGCAACGGGAGGTCATCCGATCAGCGCTCGCCCTCAAGCTCCACTGTTTTGAAGACACGGGGGCGATCGTGGCGTCTCTGACCACATCGATTCCAGAGTCCCCTGGAAGCGGACGAACCTGGGACTACCGTTACTGCTGGCTCCGCGATGCCTACTATGCACTCAGTGCTTTTCGACTACTGGGCCACTTTGAGGAACGAGAGCAGTTCGTCCACTATCTCCTCAACATCGCCGCCAACGCTCCGGAGCTAGAGCTTGCGCCTCTGTACCGGATCGACGGAACTTGCCAGGTTGATGAGCGGAAGCTACCGGGTTGGCCAGGCTATCAAGGAGAGGGCCCGGTCCGCGTGGGAAATGCCGCTGCCAAACATCAGCAGCACGATGTATTCGGGGAGCTGGTCCTGGCTCTGTCTCCGATCTTTCTAGATGAGCGATTTACCGCTGAGCGTTCTGAGGCAACCCTGCACCTGTTGATCCGGCTGGCTCGCAAAGCTCTGTCCGTCGTTGGAACCCCTGATGCGGGGATCTGGGAGTATCGAACCGAGTGGCAGCCGCAGACGTTCTCTAGCCTGATGTGCTGGGCCGCCTGTGACCGTGTGGCCAACGTGATGGCACGGCACCAGCCAGGGATGGAGGCGGAATTTCGAGCGGCAGCAGAAGGCATTCGCGGACAGATCTTGTCTCGATCGTGGAATCCAGCGCTCGATAGCCTGGTTGCCACCTACGAAGGAGACACCCTCGATGCATCCCTATTGCAGTGCATCACGTTGCGGCTACTACCTGCTTCCGATCCACGAATGCAAACCACACTCCAGGCCATCCAGCAGCAACTCACCACACCGGTTGGACACTGGCTGCGTAGGTATGCGCAAGACGATGGATTTGGAATTCCTTCCAGCGCCTTTTTGATCTGTACGTTTTGGAAGATCGAAGCGCTGGCGCATTGTGGGCAGATGGAAGCGGCCCGCGCGGCAATGGCGGACGCACTCACCGCGCTGTCGCCGTTGGGTCTTCTGTCCGAAGATCTAGATCCAGCAACCGGGCGGCTATACGGTAACTTTCCTCAAGCGTATTCCCACGTTGGACTGATTCATGCCGCTTTTGCGGCGGCTCCCTCATGGACGGAAATCGTTTGAGCCGGATGCGGTCTACCTCCCGCTGGTTGTTGCAAGTGATGCAGTAGTCAGCGCGAGGTTCGCAGGGTGTTCGAACTGAACCAAGACTTCTTGAAGAGACATCGCGTTCTTCGTGCTAGGTGGAGACTTGTCTTCCGCAAGCTCTTGGAGTTGCTGCGCAAACTCGCTGTCACGCACCGCAGCCTGCGCGAGCGTCTTTTGAAGTCGCGATCGCTGTTTGAGTGACTGTTGGGAATCCGGAGCATGCCTCAGATACGTGCGATAGGTCAACGTGGAACTGGCCAGGTCATGGAGTCGTTGGAGCACGCGCCTAATCATCGCAGAAGAACCCGAGTCCAGGTTCGCCACCGCAAACTCTCGGTATCCCCGATCTCCTCCGAACCATACGGTCTGTAGCGTTCCTTTGCCCTCTGTAGAGACAACATCTTGCAACACGACGATCCGACGATCATCAACGGGAAAGTCCTTTGAGAAGACCTGGAACAGCAGCGTCTCTCCAATCGACTGAATCTGAACCAGTAGACTACCTAGACGAACAAAAGGAACCCCGCTTCGATCTGTCTGCGCATGTTGCAATTGTCTTCGGAGGGCAGCGTCCGACAGAGTCTCAGAATCAATGGTGCCGCCTGGCTTTGCTCCAGACTTCAGTTGAAACATCAACTCTCGAAGCTGCTCAATCGCCACCACGGCATTGAGTGAGCTAGCACGTGTATAGCTTGCATGAAACACCCCCATTAACTCGTACTCACCGGTTCTGCGGTTGAGTGCCAGCACGGGACTACCAGAGTTTCCGTTTGATAGCTGGGCATCGACAATGAAGTCTGCATGATCCCAGTGCTTGTACCGATCTTCATCGAGCGTATTGATGATCTTGCCGGTATTATAGGCGGCAAAGACTCCGAGTGGGAAGCCTCGCACGATCACCACGTCCCCAGTTGAAAGCGCTGAGGAGCGACCCATTCGGTACGGCAGCAGGCGGAGCTTCCCTTTCGCCTGCACCACCGCGGCATCGAGCGCACGGTCGTCAACCACCCGCTGTAGAGGAATGTCATCCTCGTCATATTCATCGTCCTCATTGTCCACAATATGAAGCTTTTGACTTGCCAATTTACATCCGCTTGGCACCCCTTCGACCCCGTGCGAGCTGTCCGTTACGGCCGGCCAGGAGACGACATGCTCATTGGTGAGGAGCCTGGTTTCATCACCATCGTGCTGATAGGCAAACGCCGTTCCGTACGCCGTGCTTCGGTGCGTCTTATGCTCGACTGCCCCTTCGCTGCCATAGCTTAGACACTCATAGGTCGCGACATTCCGAACACAGTAGGTGTAGCGGTTCGCGGGATCGCGCTCGAACATTCGCACGTCCTCGCGTAGCGGAATGAAACTGTCAGAATAGTACCGTCCGTCCACAGGATCTGGCTTCACGGGTCCACCTGGTACGCCAGTGCTCAACCCCGATAGGGCCGCAGCGCTCGGCTCACTCCGAGTCGGTTCGGCCTGCACCACTTGAACGTTGAGAACCAGAGCGAAGAACATCGAGCAGAGAGGCTTGAGCATGATCATGGGCTCCTCTCTTGGTAAGCGTATGATGATCCGGAACATTGACCATAACGAAATTTCTACAGATCATGTTGAGAATAGCGTCAGAATGAAAAGCGTTATGGATTGGCTGAACTACCATCATCTACTCTACTTTTGGGTCACGGCCCGTGAAGGCAGTCTCACCAAGGCCGCCGAGAAACTGCGACTGACCCACTCCACCCTAAGCACCCAGATCCATTCGCTGGAGGAGTTTCTGGGCAGCGAACTCTTTCAGCGACAAGGTCGCACCTTGGTTCTGACACCGCTTGGTGTGGACATCGCCCGCTACGCCGATGAGATCTTTCACATGGGTGAAGAACTCGTGGAAATGGCGCGTGGAAAGGCAACCAAGCTACGAAGTATGTTGCGAGTCGGGGTAGTCAGCGCAGTACCAAAGACCGTCGCATATCGACTGCTCGAACCAGCGCTGTCTGCCAACGAGTATGGACCGATCTTCGTTCGTCAAGATAGCTATGAGCGGCTACTGGATGATCTCGGGTTGAGTCGTCTCCACCTGGTGCTGTCCGATCTTCCTCCCCCGGAAGGACTGCTCTCAAAAGCCTTTGGTCACGTGCTGGGAGAGTCCGAGATTGTGATCTACGGAAGCAGGATGCTAGCGCGAAAGTACCGGGAAGGATTCCCCCAGTCTTTGGCTGGCGCACCAATGCTACTCCCCGCACAGGGGACCAGCTTGAGACGACTACTGGAACGTTGGTTTACCGAAAAGGAGGTCCACGTCCAGGTCACCGGAGAGTTCGACGATGCCGCAATGATGCGCGCATTCGGAGTCAACGGATTGGGACTGTTTCCAGTCCGCGCAGCCTTGGCTGCGGAGGTTGAAGATGGCCACGGTGCCCTTCCGGTTGGTGCGGTCGATGGCGTTCGAGAGCGCTACTACGCCGTCTCATCGGAGAAGCGGGCTCGTCACCCCTCAATGGTTGCCCTCCTCGCCAACGCCCGTGCCCACCTACTCACACCGGAACCTCATCGCCGTTCCAGACCGTAGATCAAGCACTTGGCTCTCTCGCTTGATTTGTTTGTTTTTCAAAAGTATCTAGTTAATATTTCGAAATAGACAATGTCATGGCTTCGACTCAGACTTTGATCAAAGGTTGAAGACAGAGTCGCAGCGGCTGGCTCTGCTTCGACTAAGGGGTCAAAGGAGTGCTTCCATGAACCAGAATATTGCGTCGGTTGAGAATTCCTCTTCCTTGTCACAAAACGATGGGACTCCAAGGCCGCCCACCAACGCTCGGAGAGTCCTGTTTGCCTGGGATGCTGCAAACCCCAGACCGATTTTGGCCCTGCTGCGTGCCCAGGTGTACGCGCAGATGTTGGGAGCTGAGCTCTTTGTCTTGGCGGTGTTTGATGTCATGCACCAGTCATCGACAAATACGATCCAGCCGTGGTTTCAGTTCGATCGCGCTCAACGGTTCCTGAGCAACACGCTGCCGGATCTGGATGACAGCCATGTGCAGATGAAGACCGGAATCTTTGCTGAGCTGGTCGCACTTGCGTCGATGGATCTGGATGCAGATTTGGTGGTCATTCCACCTGCCGAAAGGAACGCCGGGAAGCAGGCCAATCAGATTGCCACGACAGCAGAGGTCAAGGTGCTGGTGGCTCGGTCTCCGCAGTTCCGAAATACGGTGGTGGCCGCAACGAATCTCAGCCACCCTGGCTATCCCGTGGTCGCAGCGGCTGGCCTGTTTCGACAGTACCTGTCAGCAGAGCTTGTGCTGATTCACAATGTGGTACCGGTGGTCTTCTCCGGCGGTCTTGAAGCGGCCTGGCCGCTCACGGGAGCCCCATCTGCACGGAGCCTGTCTCAGGTCACGCTGCGCCTGCGCCAAGTCGCACTGTCTTGTGGCGCGTGCTCAGAGGCTCTGGTCGCGGTAGCGTGGAATACTGCGAATACGATCCTGAAGACAGCGCAGGAACGCGATGCAGATTTGGTGGTAATTGGAACGCGGCCAAGAACTCGCTGGGAGCAGCTCCTAGACAGCGGCGTCGCGGTGCGTGTCATTCGAGCGGCCAGGCAAAGCGTCCTGATCGTTCCTGCAACCAATCAGCGTGGCAAGAGCTCGCTGTCGGTTGACCTCCCAGTGTCCGCTGAAGCCTGACAGGAGCTGATTCCAATGAAGAGCCGGATGGAAACGGCTTCCTCGATGCGCTTACCAAGGTGGCCAGCTGTGGTCATCATACAACGTGCCCCCCCTTCGCCGAGCTTAGGGATTGGTGCGGATTCCTCCGTCTGCGCTCTGGATGGCACCATCAGATGGTGAATGTTTCTCGCACGGACCATCACTTACTCGCAATCGTAGCTGTTGCTGTTCATCGTTCGTGACTATTCCCTGCGGACCCAATCCATTGATGAGGGAGCGGATGTCATCAATGCTGGACTTTCGTTCCAGCTCACTGGCACTGGGTGCTTTCGAAGGCAGGATCTCCGGGAGTCCCACGCAGAGGCTCAGTTGCGGATGTTCCTTAACGGACGCTGCCAATTGAGAGAGTTCGGGCCAAAACTTGGCGGGCTCGTTCAGATTGAGGAGCCGCTGGCGCGGGTCGATCGGGTGATCTCGCAGCTTGACCTTGCTACCAAACGCAGTAGTCAGCGCTCGTTCCAGTAGCTCCTCACCAGCGGCTCCCAGCGGACTCCCAAGATGAGTACAGTGAACAATCGTCTGATTCCCTTCAAAGTGAACCAGCCAGGTCAGCAGCGGTCCTGCGGATTCCCTGGGCCACTGGTCCTTGACACTTCCCGATAGGCGACTGCGCAACGTAGTGAAATCAGGTTCCGGAGGACGAACCGGAGCAGGTATCGGCTTCATGCGACCAAGGAGGAGGGCTGCCTCTCGAATAGCCTGGTCACTGGGCACTGCCAAGACGCTCAGGGTCGGCTCGACGCCTGCAGCCTGCGCGATGCGAAGCTGCAATCGCTGCTCGATTTCCTTGGCGCGCTCGGGCTTGGCCACCAGTACCAATCGCAGACTCACTTGGCGGTTCTGTACCACGAGGGTACTTTGGACCGATCGATCGCTAGGGATCTCCTGTTGCAGGATTCCCTGAACTACTGCGCGGACTCGAACTTCCCACGCTACCGTGGCAAGCGCATGTGAAAGCGGAACTGAAACCGCCAAGACGAGCGAGAGTGGAACGAGGATGCGTAGGAGGTAGCCATAGCGATGTCCAAACCATCGCCACAGACTCGCAGATAGTCTCCCCAGGCGCGAGCTATCTGCTTCGGCCTCGTGCTCCAGTGGCTCGGCCTTCACCGCATCAAATCCTACAGCAAAGAAGAACAGCGCCGCGAACATCAAGATTGCACTGAGATTGGCAGTGAACAGAAGCGCTGCGCCAAGAGCAACGGACCACTGAAGATTGGCAAGCCCAAATCCGACCACACACAGGGGTGGCACCAGCGCGATGCTAATCGATGTACCCGCTGCGGTACTGACTGTTTCCGAGCCACTGCGGACGGTCGAAAATGCAGCAGCGAATGCACAGAAAACGGCCACAAATAGATCGATCACCGTGGGCGTTGTCCTGGCCGCAATCTCTGCGGTGAGCTCATGAAAGGGAAGAACTAGATTGATCGTCGCAGAGCCTAATACTGCAATCACAATACTCAATGTAGCGCGCAGCACAGAGCGTAGCATCAACAGGGGAGAGCCCACCGTCAGCGCCATGGCAAGCTCCACAATCGGCCCCATCAGAGGAGCGATCAACATCGCTCCGATGACGACTCCACCGCTATTGAGAACCAGGCCAAGTGTCGCGATTCCGATCGACAAGCAAAGCTGAAGCCAGTAACTCACTGCCATTGCTGGAGTGCGCTCCATCATGGATCGGACGGTGCCGATCTGCTTCTCCGCAGACAATGCCAATCCCTTGGCCATTCGTTGCTGAAGCCATCGTAGCCGTGAACTACTGCTCGATCTCGCGTCGGGCGTGGCAGGCTGGTCACTAGATGAAGTGGGGGCCATGGTCATAATGTGTCCTCTCAACCGGGAACCAGACTGGACCGTCGAGCAAAGACTACCACGTTGTCGATGTCAGGGTTGTGGTGGCAGTCGTCTGAATGAGGGACGCCGAACCGAGCTTACACTAGGGACCTAACCTGAGAGTTCGTGCGTTCGCATCAGCCGAGGAATCAAGCTGGTCTGTTCCTGCCAGCAGGTTCCCAATCTCCTGTCACCAGTAAACACCATCGGCGTGGAACACGACAAAGAAGGCCAGAGTCCCAAACACCAATCAAGGAGCAGATGGCGGCAACTCCGGTGCCGCCGCCTCCGCCGTTGGACGTCGCGGGTCTGGGTATTGCACTGATCAATGCGTTTGGAACGGTAGGAGCGGATTGGGGTCCAAATCGACCGCAACTTCCTGCGGTGCAGCCTCTGTGCCATCCGAATCGCTCGAAAGAGCGCTCCTAACAGAGCGCGTACCTAAGCTTTCAACTCGTCTGCACTTGGCCATTGTTTGACATGGACAGTACCGACCCTCGGCAAGCCCATCGCAGCGTTCCTCAACCCTCCTTCGCTGCCAGAAATCCGGGGAATGACCAAGCCCAGCAGGAATCGCTCCGCCCCCGCCCAGCGATGGGACTAGAGGAATGAATAGTCTCAGCATCGACGAAACCCAAACCATTCCCAGGCTCCATCCACCAGCAAGATCGCCAAGCGTCAGCAAAAGCTGTACAAGAGCGCACTCGTCTAATCGCATAGGCCGTACGCGATTGATCACATAACGGTCGATGTAGACGACGAGGCCAGCCGATTATGCGATAGACCGATAGCTGTGTTCCAATTCCGTGCGTTGCTGCGCGAGCAAGAGGCGAAGCAGCGCAGCGTCTCCAGCTCACGCCGAAGTGACGCGCTCTGTTGCGCCTGTTCGCGCTCGCGGAGCTGCTGGGCTTCACGTTCTTTGTCAAGCTCGCGCTGCACTTTGTCGATGCGCTGCTTCGCCTCTTGCTCGCGCAGCAAGGGGCTCCTTTGCGCATCGATCTGAGACACCAGCTTTTGCCGCTGTTGCTCCAGCCGTTCCCGGCCCGAGCACGCAGTCTGCGCGATCTGTGCCATCGTCCAACCCTCGCGCCACTGCTGCAAGATGTGCGGATAGAGCTGCTTCATCTTCTCGCTCGTGATCTGCGCGTTTGGCCAGGTCGTCATCCAGTGACGTATCTGCCTTGCGCGGTCATCTGGCGGCGGTCAGTCAGTGTGGTCCGTCGAGCTGCCCGTGGCCTCGGTTGTGGTCAGCGGTCTGGTATCTGGCACCGACTCCGGGGACTTGGTCACAGGCTGCGACTGCCGAACCTGAGGAGCGGCAACCTCGCTGCTCACTGCGGGACTCTGCGCGGGGCTCTGCTTCGCCGGACCCTTCGAATCAGGGGCAGCCGTTGTCGGTGGGAACGAGTAGGCAAACATCGGCTTTGAAGCGACTGCCGGAGACGAGGCCGGAGCCATCACAGCCAGCGCCGACTCGCTTTTCGGTTCTGGGCTCTCGTCGGCCAGATCGAACCCTACAGCGATGTCGTTTTCGACCATGTCGCGGTCGGCTGCGGACAGATGGCCAAGGGGTTTGGTGTCGATCGGCGCTTGTGCTGGACCAAACAATGAGAGCTGCTCGGTGCGCGGCGCGGTTTGCGCTGGTGGGCTGGGTGCTTTTGCCGTTTCGAGAGCCGGACCCGTCAAGTGGAGCAATCGCGCCATGCGTTGCGCCTCGTCTTCTCGACGTTTGGCCTCGATCTGCTCAAGCTCAAGCGCATTGGCCATTGAGTAGCCTTCTAGTTCGGCCACTTGGTCATAGAGAGCTTCGATCTCTTCATCGTACCGC
>Ga0209174_10001422_pt1 | contig 16851 bp, 12 predicted proteins | sample JI91814BDNA_FD_187505 | JGI IMG/M metagenome (GOLD analysis project Ga0209174, IMG submission 187505) | Wastewater effluent complex algal communities from Wisconsin, to seasonally profile nutrient transformation and Carbon sequestration -... | ecosystem: Engineered > WWTP > Effluent > Algae...
GGGATATTACGGATAAATTCCCCACATCAACCCGGTTTTTTCAAAAAACCGGGTTTCTGCAATTTCCGCGACTAATAAAGTCCAGACTATGGAGGTTGCTATCTGTCAATAAATCCAGTTTCTCTGGGAAAACATCTCAACTATATCCAAGGATCAAAAACACCCGCAAATCCCATCACAACTTTAACCTTAAATTATGTCACAATCTGTCCCAGAAAACTCTAATTTACTCGAAAACGCGATCGCCCGTCTTCCCCTTCTCGTTTCCCCCAATACCCCCATACTAGACGCGATCGGGCTAATGAGTGAAAATCGTTCCAGTTATATTCTCATCAGCGAAGAGCAAAAACTTCTGGGCATTTTAACAGAAAGAGATATCGTCAAAATTACCTTCCATCAAATGCCCTTAGAAGGTATCCCCATCTCCCAAATAATGACAAGTGATGTCATCGCGCTTACCCGAGAAGAAGCCGGTGATATCTTCTCCGTTTTATCCCTCCTGCGCTCCTCCCAGATTCGTCACCTCCCCATCCTCGACTCAGAGAAAAACATAATCGGAATTATTACCCCTGAAAGCGTGCGACAAGTCCTCAAAGCCACGGATTTACTCAAAATGCGACGAGTAAGTGAAATTATCACCTCAAAAAATGTAATGACAGCCTCAAAAAAACTGTCTGTCTTTGAAGTCACCCAACAAATGACAATCCATCGTAAAAGCTGTATCGTTATTGGTGAAACTAACAATGATGGAAAAATCATCCCCCTGGGCATTATAACAGAAAGAGATATCGTCAAATTTAAACTCTCCCAAAGGGATCTGCATCAGACTCAAGCCGAAAAAGTAATGAGTAGTCCATTGTTACCCGCGAAACTAGATTTTACTCTCTGGCAAGCCCATCAAATAATGCAAGACAATAACATTCGTCGCTTAGTAGTAGTTGATCAAAACGGATATTTAGCCGGAATTTTGACCCAAACCAGTATTCTCCATGCTTTAGATCCCGTAGAAATGTACACAACGGTGCAAATTTTACAGCAAAGCATCAACGCAAAAACTGAAGAATTAATCGTGGTTAATTCCCAAATGGAAGAGGAAGTAAAACAGCGTGCAATTGCAGAAGAAAAGTTACGCGAGCTTAATAAATTATTAGAACAACAAGTTAAACAACGTACCTTAGAACTAACAGAAACCAATGCCCTATTAGCATCAAGAAATAAAGAATTACAACAAACTCTGGAGCATCTCCAAAGCACACAACAAGACCTGATCCACTCCGAAAAAATGGCCGCCCTTGGACAACTGATTGCTGGAGTCACCCATGAAATCAATAATCCTTTAGCCGCGTTGCGTTCTTCCGTCCATAATATTGATAATATTTTAAGCAAAATTACCCAAACTTTACCGAGTTTCTTTCGCCAGCTTTCTCAGGAAAACTATAATGCTTTTCAGGCTTTTTTGAAACAAGCAAAAACAGAATATAATAATTTATCCAGCAAAGAAAAACGACAGATAAAACGCCAATTAATTAGAGGATTAGAAGAAAAAAAGGTTGCGGAAAGTGACGCGATCGCGGAACTGCTTGTTGATATGGGAATTTATGAAATATCGGACTCTACCATGCCAGGGCATTTTTTTCAAGATATAAACAGCCTTAACATTCTGGAAAGAGTTTATGAATTAGTGAGTTTACAACAAAGTACCAGTAATATTATTACTGCCACAGAAAGAGCCGCAAAAATCGTATTAGCATTAAAAAAATTTATCCGACGTAATCATTCAGACGAAAAAGAAATCGCGAACATTCGTGAAGGCATTGAAACTGTATTAACCCTTTATCATAATCAACTGAAGCATGGCATAGAAATTATCAAATACTATGACCCCAATGTCCCCGATATTTTATGTTATCCCGATGAACTCAATCAAGTTTGGACAAATTTACTTCATAATTCATTACACGCGATGAACTATCAAGGAATTTTGAAAATAGATGTAACTCAGCAAGAGGAAAATATAATAGTGAGTGTTATTGATAATGGCAAAGGAATCCCCCCAGAGATTTTACCCAAAATTTTTCAACCTTATTTTACCACAAAACCCGCAGGGGAAGGCAGTGGCTTAGGTTTACAAATTGTGAAGAAGATTATTGATAAACATGGGGGGAAAATAGAAGTAGATAGCCAACCCGGTCAAACCACTTTTTCGATATTTCTCCCCAAAACAGAGAATTAAGCCACATTATGATATAATAGGAGTCTCTAACTGCCCGGATGCAATTATCTGATACTATTTTACTTTAAAGTTGATACAAATATGTAAATTTATTGGGTGAGAAGTAGTGTGTCCCTCATCCCACCATAAGGACTGTATCCCACGGATGGTGGGTCTTCGTGGGCTATTGTCGCGCTATTGTGCCTGATCCGGTGCTATTCTGTACGGGTCGCACTATTTATGGTGCGTAGTCCCTATGACTATCTCGTGAGCTTGTACGAGTCCTCGTGCACTTCCGAATCCTATCATCATTTTGGTCTTATGGCATTAAGTTGCTAGTTAAATTCAGAATAAAAAAAGAGGAGTGAACCCCGATGGCTAAACCGATCATTTTATGTGTGGATGATGAATCTGTAGTTTTAAACAGCTTAAAAATTCAACTCAAAAAAGAATTTGGAGATGCTTATTTTTATGAATTTGCCGAGAGTGCCGATGAAGCCTTTGAAATCATTGATGAAATAGAAGAAGAAAGCAATGATATATTAGTAATAGTTTCCGACTGGTTAATGCCAGGAATTAAGGGAGATGAATTTCTGATTAGAGTTCATCAAAAATACCCGAATATTGTCAAAGTTATGTTAACCGGTCAAGCTGATGCAGAGGCAATTGAACGGGTGGTCAATGAAGCAAATCTTTACCGCTGTCTGTACAAACCTTGGGATAGCAACGAATTAATTGACACAATAAAATCGGGTTTAGAAACCGTGTAAACAACTCACTAATTTTCAGGTAGGGTGGGGATCGACCAGGGAGAAAAAAGATGAAGAAAAAAACCGTTATTCTTTGTGTCGATGATGAACCGACGATTCTAGAGAGTCTGAGAATTGAATTGAAGACCACTCTGGAAAATGAATATATGATTGAAACGGCTGAAGGAGGTGAAGAAGCCTTAGAGGTCCTGAGAGAGTTATTAGAAGAAAATTATGAAATAGCTTTAGTGATTAGTGATTATATCATGCCCCAAATCAAAGGGGATGAATTACTGAGAAAAATTCATCAAATCAGTCCGAAGACTCTCAACATTTTACTGACAGGTCAAGCGGATTTAGAAGCGATTGGGAATGCGATTAAGTACGCCAGACTTTATCGTTATATGGCTAAACCTTGGCAAATTGAAGATTTACGTTTAACCGTAAAAGAAGCCGTCCATAGTTATTTTTTAGAAAGGCAATTTGCGGAACAAAATATTCAACTCCATAAATTAAATGAGGAATTAGAAAGTTTAGTTGAACAACGTACAGCCGCGTTACGCTTATCCGAGGAAAAATTCGCGATCGCGTTTCGCTCTTCCCCGAATCCCATTTCTATTAATCGTGTGAAAGATGGGGCTTTTATTGAAGTAAACGAAGCTTTTATACAACTGACAGGTTATACTCCTGAAGACTTGCTCGGACAGAGTTCCCACAATTTACCGGGTTGGTTAAATCAAGGGGAACCAGCTAATTTTTATCAATTGTTAAATCAAAAGGGAAAAGTGCAAAACCAGGAATTTCAGTTTCGCCAAAAATCAGGAGATATCCGTACCCTTTTGTTATCAGCAGACTTGATTGAAATCGCTGGGGAAACTTGCATTATTTGTGTGAGTCAGGATATTAGTGATCGCAAAAAAGCTGAAACGGAAATAATTAGGAGTAAAGACTTACTTTCTTCGATTTTCAATGAATCGGCTGATGCTATTTTCCTCGTCAACCCAGAAACCTTATTAATTCAGGATTGCAACCGTCGTGCCGTCGAAATGTTTGAAGCAGAAAGTAAAGAAGATTTACTCAATCTGGAAGGAGTAACTCGCTCTAAAAACTCTTGTCAGGAAGAGGATGTACCACCGATTCCAGAGAGACAAGATCAGGGATTTGGGAGCAAAGAAGTAGAGTATTTAACGAAAAAAGGGAAGCCTTTTTGGGGAAATTTAGCGACCAAAAAAATCTATGTTGCTGGGCAAATAATTAATCTAGTGCGTGTCACCGATATTACCACACGCAAACAAGCAGAAGACGCGATTAAAAAAGCCAAAGACACCGCGGATGCTGCCAATAAAGCAAAAAGTGAATTTCTAGCAAATATGAGCCATGAATTGAGAACCCCCCTCAATGCCATTCTGGGATTTACTCAACTGATGTCTCGTCATACCTCCCTCTCTTCTGAAATCCAAGAATATGTCAGAATTATTAGTAATAGTGGTCAACATTTATTAGGCTTAATTAATGAAGTTTTGGAACTTTCCAAAATAGAAGCGGGACGGTTAACGATCAATCCTAAACATATTGATCTCTATGAACTTCTCGATAGCTTAGAAGAGATGTTTCATCTCAAAGCCAGGGGAAAAGGACTACAATTGCGCTTTAATATGAGTTCCCAAGTTCCTCAATATGTGCAAATTGATGAAAGTAAATTGCGTCAAGTTTTAATTAATATCCTGGGTAATGCTATTAAATTTACGGAAACGGGAAGTGTCACTATCCGTATCTCTAGTCGCCCTACCGAGAAGGCCAAAGAAAAAATTATTCATTGGGAAATAGAAGACACAGGGATGGGAATTGCCCCAGATGAATTACATCTTTTATTTGAACCTTTTGTCCAAACTGAATCCGGGCGTAAATCTCAATCAGGTAGCGGACTGGGTTTACCGATTAGTCGCAAATTTATTGAATTGATGGGAGGCGCGATCGCGGTTGAGAGTACCTTGGGAAAAGGAACAATTTTCTCCTTTGATGTCAAAGTGCAATTAGTCGAATCCAGGGGGATTTCATCTCCAGAAAAACCACAACGAGCGATCGGATTAGTACCCAATCAAACTCAATATCGTATCTTAGTAGTAGAAGATCGTTGGGAAAGTCGGCAATTGCTAGTTAAATTACTTTCTAGTATTGGTTTTGAAGTAAAAGAAGCAGAAAATGGAGCCGTGGGTGTCAAAATATGGGAAAATTGGGAACCCCATTTAATTTGGATGGATATGCGAATGCCTGTGATGGATGGCTATGAAGCTACCAAATCAATTAGACATTTCCCCAAAGGTCATGATACTGTTATTATTGCCTTAACCGCGAGTGCTCTCGATGAAGAACGACATCTGGTATTCGCGGCTGGTTGTGATGATTTAGTCTCCAAGCCCTTTCAAGAAGATATCCTTTTATCCAAGATGAGTGAGCATTTAGGAGTCAAATATCTCTATGAAAATGTCATACTAGAAACCAGTGCTGAACTTTCTTCTGATCGCACTCCTAGTGATGAAAAAATACTAGATATCCTCAAAGAAATGCCTCCGGGGTGGGTGAAGGCCCTCCACAATGGAGCTCTCGCCGCGGATGATCAAATAATTGGGCAACTTACCTTAGAAATTCCCCCCCAATTTTCGGGCTTGGTGGATTTACTCAAAACTTGGGTAACGGAATTTCGTTTTGATAAAATTACAGATATAACTGAAAAAATTATTGATTATGAATAAGGAACAAGAATTGTCTTCACCGGGAAATATTTTAGTCGTTGATGATAAACCGGAAAATCTGCGTTTGTTATCTACATTATTGAGCGAACGTGGGTATCAATGTCGGGCTGTACTCAATGGTTCAATGGCATTGAGAGCCGTACAAACCAAAGCACCTGATTTGGTTTTATTAGATATTATGATGCCTCAAATGGATGGATATGAAGTTTGTCAAAAACTGAAAGAGGATCAAGAAACACGCGAAATTCCTGTGATTTTTTTAAGTGCAAAAGATGAAGTTTTTGATAAAATAAAAGCATTTACATTAGGGGCTGTTGATTATATAAGTAAACCCTTTCAAGTAGAGGAAGTCTTAGCAAGAATTGAAAATCAACTGGTCTTAAGACGGTTACAAATGCAGTTAAAAAAACAAAATGTTTTATTGCAACAGGAAATTAATAGTCGTTTGGCAGTCGAAAAAACATTGCAGGAACAAAATGTTTTATTGCAACAGGAAATTAATAGTCGTTTGGCAGTCGAAAAAACATTGCAGGAACAAAATATTTTATTGCAAAAAGAAATTAGTGAACGACAAAGAGCCGAATTAGCTCTGCAAAAAACGAATCAGGAATTAGCCCGCTCTAATGCAGAATTAGAGCAATTTGCTTCTATTGCTTCTCACGATTTACAGGCTCCTCTGGCAACGATCGCGAATTATGCACAACTATTAGAAGAACGCGATAAAGACAACTTGGACGCGAAAGCTCATCAATTTATTCACAAAATCGTGAAAGGCTCCAGTCGAATGCAAAAACTGATTGATGATTTGCTAGAGTATTCACGCGTGAGTAGTAGGGGGCAAAAGTTTGAGGTATGTGACTGTAATCGTATATTAGAAGAAGTAATGGCTAATCTACAAGGGGTGATTCATAAAAATAAAGCATCCCTGAGCTATAGTCTGATGCCAGTAGTGATGGGCGATAATTCTCAATTAGTGCAACTTTTTCAAAATTTGATTAGCAATGCCATTAAGTATCATGGGGATGAACCCCCTGTCATTGAGATCACTTCCCTCAATCAAAATGAGTATTGGTTGTTCGCAGTTCGAGATAATGGTATAGGCATTGATCCTAAATACTTCTCGCGTATTTTTCAAATTTTTCAGCGTCTCCATACTCAAGAAGCCTATTCAGGTACCGGGATCGGACTCGCGATCTGTCAAAAAATTTTAGCACGTCATGGTGGTAAAATATGGGTAGAATCAGAATTAGGTCAAGGGGCCACTTTTTATTTCACTTTGCCTCAAAGAAGTCTGTAATCTTTCTTCTATGGAACAATATCTTTATCTATCATCTATAGAATTACGGCTCTATTTAGAGAGGAAACTACCAACTCAGACGGCTCTCTAATGGGTTTGTCAAAACGTCAAGGGAAAATAATAAGATTTTTTAAGAGAAATGGGGATGAAACAGGTTTCAGGATATAATTACCATTAATGAGGGAGGGATGATACTACTTTCCATTATCGACAAATCATCTTTTAAAAACAGGATATGATGTCTTTAGCTATCTCTCAATCTGAACAATCGATAAAAGTTTTGTTAATTGAGGATATGTCTGAAGATAGAATCCTTATTGAAGAACTTTTAGAATCTATTTCTCAAGATAAATTTGATTTGCAATCTGTTCCTTCTTTACAAGAAGGAATGGCGTGCTTAAAAACTAATAATTTTGATATTGTTTTATTAGATTTGCTCTTACCTGATGGAATAGGGATAAATTCTCTTTTCAAATTAAAAGCAGAGATTCCGCCAATACCTATTGTAATTTTAACACACTTAAATGATGAAAAAATTGCCTTGGAAGCCTTACATTCTGGGGCCCAAGATTACTTAATAAAAGGGAGATTTCAGAGACATCAGTTAGTCCGGGCAATTCGCTATGCAATTGAACGCTTCCGTATTGAGGAAATGCTGCGACAACAGGCTCAAAGAGAGCGACTTTTGGGGAGAATTTTAGAGCGTATTCGCCGTTCTTTGAACTTCGAGGAAGTGTTAAAATCTTCAGTGGATGAAGTGCGGCTTTTTTTACAGACAGATCGCACGATTATTTATCGTTTTAACCCGGACTGGAGTGGCGCAGTCATTGTGGAATCGGTGGCAGAAAAATGGTCGCCCATTTTAAATATAACAATTAACGATCCTTGTTTTGCTAGGGGGGATTTTTTATCTCTTTATAAAACGGGGTTGATTCGCAGTGTTGATGATATTTTTGATGGCTCTGTACAATCCTGTTATGCTAATATGCTCAGTCAGTTTCAGGTTAGAGCCAATTTAATTGTTCCTATCTTAGAAGAGGATAATTTATGGGGTCTTTTAATTGCACATCATTGTCAATCGACTCGGCAATGGCAACAGTGGGAAATTGATTTTTTAAGTTATTTTGCTTCTCAAGCCGCGATCGCGATTCAGCAATCAGAACTCTATTGTAAATTACAAATAGCCAATCAACAATTAGAATTTTTGGCAAAGACAGATGGTTTAACAGGAGTGGCGAATCGGCGTCACTTTGATGAAGAGCTAACAGCACAATGGCAACAACTCGCGAGGGAAAAATTACCCATTTCGCTGATTTTATGCGATTTAGACTATTTTAAAGTTTACAATGATACCTTAGGTCATGCCGCGGGAGATATCTGTTTAAAACAAGTTTCACAAGTATTAGTAAATAGTCAGCCTACATCAGGGAATTTAATAGCACGATATGGTGGAGAAGCATTTGCGATAATTTTACCGAATACGGACTTAAAAGACGCGATAAATGTGGCAAAAGTGATGGGTGAGGCCGTGGAAAGTTTACAGATTATTCATCCGAAATCACCCATTAGTCAATATGTCACAGTAAGCTTAGGAATCGCGAGTGAAATTCCTCAACTAGACCAGTCCTATGATCGACTGTTTCAGAATGCCGATCGCGCCCTTTATTTGGCAAAAAATTCAGGAAGAAATCGCCTTTGTGCAGAAAGTTAAGAAAAGAATTCCCAGAAAAAGCGAATGACAGGGCAAAGAAGGTACAGAAGAAAAGGGCATTGAAGAGCATATCTTCCCCAATAGTGTAGGGGAGATATATCCCAAAAAGGATTCCTTTTTTCTCGGATGCTGATCATGGTAATTAGTAAGTTATAATATCAGACAGGGATGTAAAGGACATCAGAAAGTAACAATTTATAAAGATCAACCCGATCAAACAGGTATCCTCACCCATTAGGATGACTTTCGGGGGTTTTCGGCCTGGTGGTTACTCTCTCCCATGTCTTGATCGAGATCATTGCAGCAACATCTCTGACAGGGTATCATATACAATCCACTATCTTTTTGCCATAATCCTTCAATTATGAGTGAGTTTCAAAAATCCTTTGATTGGCTACCTGAACAGTTATCAGAACCCCAACTGTGCGAGCTACTAGAAAGCTTACCTCATCAGTTAGCAAAAATCGAACCCGATAAATTATATCATCTTCTCACCGATTATACTTTTATCGAAGCTAAAGTAGAAAAAGCCGGACCATACAAATTAATAAAGGATTATGATTTAGCCGATAATTTGACGGTCGAACAAGGTAAAATCCTGAGAATAATTCAAAGCGCAATTCGATTATCAGTGCATATTTTAAAGGAAGATAAAAAACAACTTCCCGCACAACTATTAGGTCGATTAATGTCGTTTTCTGCCCCGGCAATTCAGAGATTACTCCAACAAGCAAGGCAGAGCAAAAATCTCACGATTGAACCATTAAATCCTAGTCTAACGCCTCCTGGCAGTCGGTTATTACAAACTTGGAAAGGTCATCGAGATTGGGTACAATCGATCGCGGTAACGCCCGATGGAAAACGAGTGATTTCGGGAAGTTCAGATCAAACATTAAAAGTTTGGGATTTAGGAACAGGAGATGTAATTTTCACCTTAGAGGGTCATAGAAGTTATATTAATGCTGTCGCGATTACCCCCGATGGAAAACGTGGAATTTCCGGTGCTTGGGATGAGACATTAAAAGTTTGGGATTTAGAAAATGGGTCAGAATTATTCACAATTGGCGGAGAACCTTTTGCCGTTGAAACTGTCGCGGTAACATTAGATGGAACTCGCATTATTTCCGGTTCTTGGGATGGGACAATTAAAGTTTGGAATTTAGAAACAGGGGAGCGACTGTTAACCTTAAAAGGTCATAGTGGATTTGTGCAAGCACTCGCGGTTCATCCTGATGGACAACGACTGATTTCTGGCTCTGGAGATAAAACCTTAAAAGTTTGGAATTTGGAAACGGGAAAGGAACTTTTTACTCTTTCCGGTCACACAGAATGGGTCAAAGGTTTATCAATTACCCCTGATGGGAAACAAGTGATTTCCTGTTCTTGGGATCATAGTCTGAAACTTTGGAATTTAGAGACTCGACAATTAATTTCAACTTGGCAAGGTCACAATACCTATGTCAATGATGTCTTGGTAACTCCTGATGGCACAAAAGTAATTTCAGCTTCTAATGATAATACTCTGAAAGTGTGGGATTTATCAACGGGTGAAGAATTATTTACTCTGGTCGATCATATCGCACCTGTGAATACGCTTGCCGTGACTCCTGATGGAAATATCGTCCTATCTGGTTCTTCAGATAAATCCATTAAACTATGGAATCTTCAGGAGGTTATTGAAGGCGAAACTTTAGTTTGTCAGGGTCATTCCGAATGTGTTAATTCTGTGGCAATTACCGGAGATGGAAAACGGGTAATTTCCGGTTCTGGTGATGGTACGATCAACGTTTGGAATTTAGAAAATTGTGAAGAACTTTTAACTTTAAAATCCCATAGTGATTGGGTAAAATCCGTCACAGTGACGCCTGATAATCAACAGATTATTTCCGGTTCTGGGGACAAGACCATTAAAATTTGGAATTTGGAAACAGGAGAAATATTAGGGACGTTGACAGGTCATCAGGATTGGGTCAATGTCGTGGTTGTTACTCCCAATGGCAAACAAATTATTTCCAGTTCTGGAGATAATACATTGAAATTTTGGAATCGTGACACCCAAAAAGAAATCGGTAGTTTAAGCGATGATTATTATCATGGCATTCGTTCTTTGGTGATTACACCCGATGGCAAAAAAATAATTTCCGGCACGAGTAATCAAACGATTAATATTTCGGAAATGCCTAGTGGCAAGGGGCTATGGAAAGAGGTTTTTAAGTTAGTCAAAGGGTCGAATAATTATACCTTGAAAGGTCATAGCCATGATGTCAATTCTGTCGCCCTTAGCAGTGATGGTCAATGGTTAATTTCTGGGTCACGCGATCGCACAATTAAAGTTTGGAATTGGGAAACAAAAAAGGAACTTTTTACCCTCATAGGTCACCAGGACGCGGTTACTTCCATTGCCACAATGGGAAATATTCTGATTTCTGTTTCTGATGATAATACCCTCAAAGTCTGGGATTTATCCCGTCGTGAAGAAATCGCGACTTGGACGGGTGAGAGTATGTTAAAATGCTGCGCGATCGCGCCTAAGAGTAAGATTTTTGTCGTGGGAGAAACATCAGGACGAGTTCATTTTTTACAATTACGCGATCCCTGAAAAAAACCGGTAGGGACACGGCACTGCCGTGTCCTTAAGACTAGGTAAATAAACGAGTGGTCCGAGGCCGCGACTATCGCGATGGTAGCCGGCCTCGGACGCACTCCCAAGATGTCCTAATCTCTCTGGCTAGGGCGATAGTTAGAAAAATAGACAATAAAACAACCCCCCTTGATCAGGGGGGTTGGGGGACTCAAGAATCTAAGATATCATCATTAGCAACTGACCTGAAGTGAGTAATAACTTTAGTCACACCCCATCATTTATCTATCATTTAAAATTCGCAAGGCTTGTGCCCCCAAAAAGAAAAAACCAATAGCCCCTAATAAAGTCAGACTATTCGTGATTAAATCCGGGGTCAAAAAATCTTCCATGAGAGTACCTCCTACAACAAAATACTATTTCGGCAAAACCAGGAACGAAACTACCGATAGTTTACAGCAAAGTATATCATTTTGACGAGAAAAAATTATGTCGCCATAAAAGTAAAGACACTCCTTGACACTAGGCCAAGCCAGTTACTCAATTTGTCTCAGTTTATGGTAAGTTAACCAATAGACAAAATCCCATCTCTGTAAAAAGGAGCGAGTTACCATGCAATTTGAAAACCCAGTTCAAGAAGCCTGCTATCATAAAATCGCCCAATGGATGCAAGAATTATACGGCAAATTTCCCTGCGCGAGAGAAGATAGCCCCGGACTTGCTATTTTTATGGGTTCGGCTTTAGTGGAAATCTTTGTCTTTCCTTGGGGAGAAGATGACGCGATCATTAATACTCGTTCTTTTGTCGTGACAGGTGCGGAACTTGTTCCTGATTTAATGCGCTATCTCCTCCGAGAAAATAGTAATATGCGCTTTGGTGCTTTTGGTATCGATGAAAATGGCGATATTGTTTTTGAACATACCATTGTTGGCTCCACTTGTGATAAAAAAGAATTAGAGTCCTCCGTCGCGGCAGTCTTAGAAGTTTCTGATGATTATGATGATAAAATTGTAGAACGCTGGGGCGGAAAACGAGCGCTCGATCGCATTCAATAGGAAAAAATACCATGAGTGATTTATTTAAGGGGTTTGATGAATTATTAGAACTCGCGAAAAAGCTTGAAGAAAAAATCCAAAGTGGCGAAGTGAAAACGAGTTTTCAGGTAAACTCTTTTAGTAATATTCCCCGTCCAGGGAATATTCCCCGAAAACCCGTAACAGTGAGCAATTTTGGGACTCAAACCCCTAATTCTGTCTCAGAAACTATTATCACTCCCCCCCCCAGTGAGGCGAAACAAACTCAGATAAAATTGTCTCAAGTGGGGGGGTTAACTGAGGTTATTAAAGAATTAAGAGAATTAGTTGAACTTCCTCTCAAACGCCCAGAAATCTTAGCCAAATTAGGTTTAGAACCCCCTCATGGTGTCTTATTAGTCGGGCCTCCGGGTACGGGAAAAACTCTGACGGCAAGGGCTTTGGCCGAAGAATTAGGGGTAAATTATATCGCGATTATTGGCCCGGAAGTCATGGGCAAATATTATGGGGAGGCGGAAGAAAAATTACGACAAATTTTTGCAGAGGCTTCTCGTCGCGCACCCTGTTTAGTGTTTATTGATGAAATTGATAGTCTCGCCCCCGATCGCGCTAAAGTAGAAGGAGAAGTTGAGAAGCGTTTAGTCGCACAATTATTAGGATTAATGGACGGTTTTGCCAAAATGTCTGGCGTGATTATTTTAGCAGCAACAAATCGCCCAGAGCATTTAGATCCAGCTTTAAGACGACCCGGACGTTTCGATCGAGAAGTACAATTTCGGGTTCCCGATCGCGAGGGACGAATAGAGATACTAAAAATAATAACACAAACAATGCCTTTAAGTCAAGAGGTAAATTTAGAAGAAATTGCTGATTTTTCTTTAGGATTTGTGGGGGCAGATTTAAAAGCCTTATGTCAGAAAGCCGCGTATTTTGCCCTCCGTCGTCAAGTGGTTTCTTTGGATGAAGCACTGCCGGAAATAATGACAATAAATCGTGACGATTTTTTCTTAGCAATTCAAGAAATTAAGCCTTCTGTTTTGCGCTCGGTTTCCCTAGAATCCCCCCAAGTCAAGTGGGAAGAAATCGGCGGTTTAGAGACAATTAAACAGATTTTACAGGAGTCAGTGGAAGGACAATTACTGTATCCTGAATTGTATGCAAAAACCGGAGCTAAAGTACCACGAGGCATTTTATTATATGGACCTCCAGGGACGGGAAAAACACTGCTTGCGAAGGCCGTTGCGTCCCAAGCTAGAGCCAATTTTATCGGGGTAAATGGACCGGAATTATTAAGTCGATGGGTAGGGGATGCCGAACAAGCTGTGAGGGAGTTATTTAGAAAGGCAAGACAGGCTTCTCCCTGTGTCATTTTTCTCGATGAAGTGGATACTTTAGCACCTGTCAGAGGTAGTTATCTCGGAGATTCTGGAGTCAGCGATCGCGTAGTTGGTCAACTTTTAACGGAATTAGATGGTTTACAAAATGCTGTACAAATTTTACTAATTTGTGCCACAAATCGGCCCGATGCTTTAGATCCCGCGTTGTTGCGATCAGGGCGATTAGATTTACAATTAAAGGTAGATTTACCTGATTATCATAGTCGGTTAGCTATTTTACAAGTCCATAATCAAGAGCGTCCGATTGTGGGGGTTGACTTTGCTCATTTAGCCACAGAAACCGAGGGATGGAATGGGGCAGATTTAGCTTTATTAAGTAATCAAGGAGCCTTAGAAGCGATTCGTCGTTATCGCGCTTTAGGATTAAGTGATCCGTCTTTAATTGAGATTACGGGAGAGGATTTTCAACGGGCTTTTTTAGGGTTAATTGCACAAAGGGGTATTTAGATTGATCGGCCTGTTGACAAATCTCATGGGAACGGTGAAAATCTCTAACTAAATACAAACATGAAAAAACATATTTGTCATATTTTTGTGCTAAGTTAACTGTTTTTTTTTGAGAAACTAAATTAACCACAAAGGCACAGAGGACACGGAGGAAAGAAATGAACACAAAAGAGAGAGACTTTCATATTTTTTTGCTAAGTCAACTATTTTTTTTAAGAAACTAAATTAACCACAAAGGCACAGAGGACACGGAGGAAAGAAATGAACACAAAAGAGAGAGAATGTCAATAGGTAAAATTTGTAGGCGACTGCCGATGCACTTTACTATCGTGAGGTGAATTTGCCCCAACGCGATCGTCAATATATTGCCAACAAAACAGATATTTGCTATACTATAGATCACCTCAATTTTTATGTGGTTATGAGTTCAATAGAGCCACTAATGAAAGAAGTAGAATTAATTTGACCAGGCCGTTGAAACCGCGTCTACACAGACGTTTGCGCTGCGCGCAAGCTGCGCTAACGCGTAGCGTGCGCGTAGCGCGAAACCCGCCTGCGCGGGTTTAATTTCTTCAGTCTCGGCAGGCGGACTTTGTTTGTGTAGGGGCGAATGGCATTCGCCCAATCAATCTAATCATAAAATATACAATTAATTTTGTGTAGGTACTTATCTCCGCTCCCACTACCAATTTACAATTAGGAGATGCTTCCAAAGAAACGTCGTGATGAAGTCCGATGCGGTTTGATTCAACCCATTCCGGGTGATGAAGCATTAGCTCAAATTAGACGTATACTATAACTAAGAAACCAGCCCGATCGCGTTTTTTGAACACTAAATATATAAACCTCCCCTTGGTGAGAGACTTAGACTTTGGCTGAGAGACTCAGACGCTTGCTGAGAGAATCAGAAATACAGGCAAGATGCCTGTACTACTTTCAATTAATTAATCATTTTTTACCGGATTTGGTATAATTATCTGAAGTCATAAATGAGGATCAAATGGAAGGATTAGAAAATTTAGGTATTCCCGTCGCGCCAGAGGGTTATAAATCGGGTTTTGTTGCCATTATTGGCCGTCCGAATGTCGGCAAATCAACTTTAATGAATTTGTTAGTCGGCCAGAAAATCGCGATTACTTCCCCCGTCGCACAAACCACTCGTAACCGTTTACGGGGTATTTTAACCACTCCCAACGCGCAAATTATTTTTGTTGATACTCCGGGTATTCATAAACCCCATCATCAATTAGGTAAGGTTTTAGTACAAAACGCCCGTTTAGCGATTCAATCTGTTGATGTGGTTTTATTTGTCGTGGATGGCAGTGTTGATGCGGGAGGCGGAGATCGCTTTATTGTCGAACTTTTGAATAATATAGAAATACCCGTAATTTTAGGGTTAAATAAATGTGATTTACAATCCTCGGACGCGAATTTTTTTGATAAAACTTACCGAGAAATTATTAACGAGCATCAATGGCCTATTATCAAATTTTCTGCCTTAACCGGGGATGGGATTGATGTTTTACAAGAAAAGTTAATTGAAAATTTAGAAATAGGCCCTTATTATTATCCCCCCGATTTAGTTACGGATCAACCGGAACGATTTATTATGGGGGAATTGATCCGTGAACAAATTTTATTATTAACACGCGAAGAAATCCCTCATTCCGTCGCGATCGCGATCGATAGTGTGAAAGAAGAAGAAAAAATTACACGGGTATTCGCGACAATTCATGTAGAAAGGGATTCCCAAAAGGGCATTATTATTGGTAAAGGGGGAACTATGCTAAAAGAAATTGGCAGTGCTGCGCGAGTGCAAATTCAAAAGTTAATCGCGGGAAAAGTCCATTTAGAGTTATTTGTCAGGGTACAGCCAAAATGGCGACAATCTCGCGTTCGTTTGGCCCAATTTGGTTATCAAGTCGAGCAGTAATTTTAAAGAAGGAAGAAGGAAGAGGGAAGAAGGAAGAAGGAAGAAGGAAGAAGGAAGAAGGAAGAAGGAAGAAGGAAGAAGGAAGAAGGAAGAAGGAAGAAGGAAAAGGGCGAGGGAGCCTCCCCTTTTGGTAAATTGGTAGTGGGAGCGTCTCGCTCCCTTCTTTTCTCTGTCTCCTTTCTTTTCTCTGTCTCCTTTCTTTTCTCTGTCTCCTTTCTTTTCTCTGTCTCCTTTCTTTTCTCTGTCTCCTTTGTGGTTATACTTTTACCAAAAGTTATTTTTTCCCCTTGTTTTTGGCAAATGATATTATAAACCTTGTTCTTCCATTGCTAATAATTCAGGAACAGTTACAAAACGATAACCTTGCTCTTTTAATCCCTTAATCATATCAGGTAACGCGGCAATAGTACGAGCGCGATCGCCTCCACCATCGTGCATTAAAACAATCGCACCCGGTTTCGCTCCTGTCACAACATTTCTCGTAAAAGCTTCCGGTTTTGCCCTGGGATCACTATCCGCGGATGTTAAAGACCACATCACAATACCATATTTTTTTTGTTTGGCAATTGACGCGACACCATTATCTAATATCCCACCCGGAGGACGAAATAAAAATGTTTTAACTCCCGTTGTTTTATAGATTAATTCCGCATTACGATCAACTTCACTCGCGGCTGTTACTTCGTCCATTGAAGCATAAGAATGACTGAAAGTGTGATTGCCGATCGCGTGTCCT
>Ga0209174_10001423_pt1 | contig 16831 bp, 11 predicted proteins | sample JI91814BDNA_FD_187505 | JGI IMG/M metagenome (GOLD analysis project Ga0209174, IMG submission 187505) | Wastewater effluent complex algal communities from Wisconsin, to seasonally profile nutrient transformation and Carbon sequestration -... | ecosystem: Engineered > WWTP > Effluent > Algae...
TGTAGCTGAATTTGCCGTGCAACATATTGGTTATGCTGGTAATTGCATTCCGGTCAGCAGCTGGGTTTTCCCTGAAAACAGAAAAGAAGGATTTTACGACTACGAAACAGCAAAAGATGTTTTGAACTGGCATATCAGTTATATCGGGCCTTATGCTTACAAGAAACTGGCGAATGTACAATCCAAAACGATGTTTGGAGGAATGGAAAACGCCAGTGCTATTTTTTACTATGAGGGGTCAGTAACAGGTAACCGATCAGAAGAAGAACTGCAATCACATGAAATCGTACACCAGTGGTTCGGCAACCACGCTACTGAAAAATCATTCGCCCATGTATGGCTGAGTGAGGGATTTGCGACTTATCTCACCCACCTGTATACCGAATCAAAATACGGAACAGACAGCCTGAATAAAAGAATGGAGGCGGACCGGTTCACAGTACTTGAATTTGTCAGCAGTTCACATCGTCCGGTGGTAGATACTACCAGCGATTACATGCGATTACTCAATGCCAACAGTTATCAGAAAGGCAGCTGGATTCTACACATGCTTCGACGGGAACTGGGGGATACGGTTTTTCACAAAAGCATCCGTGATTATTATGCTGCTTATGGCGGCAAAAATGCAGACAGCCGTGACCTGCAACTTATTTTTGAAAACAATGCGGGTAAAAAACTGGATGGATTTTTTGAACAATGGCTACACCGTCCGGTGAACCCTAAACTGGAGATCAGCTGGAAATTTCTTCCGGGAAATACAACTATTGAAATCACGGTTACCCAGTTACAGGAGGGCGCCGCTTTTTCCTTCCCGCTGGAACTGGGCTTAGACTATAAAGGGAAATCAACCGAAGTAAAGGAAATCAGTATTTCCAAAAAAACAGAAACGATCAGAATGACAGTCGCTACCGACTTAGTATCAGTGACGACTGATCCCAATGTATCCCTGTTATTTGAAGGAAAGCTTAGCCGGCAATAGTACCCGCATCCTATTATTAGTCATCTCCCGGATCCCTGCAGGGATTTTAATGGAATCCTGTATCTTAGAAACAAATTTTTGTTCCGCATGTCTGAGAACCCCAGGATACCCGGCAACCCCTCTGATGGAATATCTTCCCGAACAGATGAGGGCAGGGTACAACATACAAATCCCACTCCGGTCAATGTGTATAATACCCCGCCGAATGCCCCGGCGCCCCCTTCCGGTAATTCCCATTTAAAGAACCTGATCATTGGTTCCATAATAACAGCTGTTGCCTCTATTTCGGTTTACTATGCCACCGTTTACATGAACCGCAATAAGGATAATAACAATACAACGGATGAAAAAGTGGCCACAAAGAAAGTATGGCAGTCATTTGTGGCATATGAAAATACCTATACACGAAACCTGATGACTTTTGAACAGAGTTTTGTTCAAAATGCCAACTTTGATGAATACCTGGGCGGAATGCGTACTGAATCTGCCAAATTCAGTAAAGACCTCGGCGATGTGATCAAATCAAAAAATGTAGATATTGATCTGGTTAAAGCACTGAACCGCCGACTTGAGAATGAGCGGGTGTCACTGAGTAAAGCGGAGAATTTTATTACCACCCTTCAATCCATTATGAAGGATACAACGCTCACCGCAAAGTTGACTACCGAGAAATATATCATGGAACAATTGCGCTGGAATCGAGAATATAAAGGGATGTATGAGAGAGCTGTTAATGATATCCGGGAAATAGCAAAAACCCTTTCTGACCGCTATAGCGAAAAGTTTTCGATGGATGACCTGCTGATCCTTCAAATGATGCCGCAGAAAATGAAGACCAATGATTCCCTGATTGCCATTCTCCAAAATGTGGTGGTGGATGAAAATGGAAGAGTGGTCAGGAAAGCCGATCCGGATGGATATGATTTTGTAAAAAGCCTGACCAAAAAAGATATTGTGGGTTCATGGAATGCTGACGGAAATGCGATTACGATCAAAGAGGATGGAAAATTATTCTGGGTTTTACCCAATGGCAGTAAAGCTGCCGGTACCTGGACCATCAGCGGTAACCTTTTAGTAGCACAGGTACTGATTGAAAATAACCGGAAAAAAGCAGAGTGGCATTTTTATGTCAGCCGGCCTGCCACTAATACTTTCACCCTTACCAATGCCGATCCTCCCAACGAAGCTTATCATATGGTGCGCTTACTGGTGAATTAAACCTGTCCCCCGGTGTAATAAACCATTTTACCGGGGAATAAAAACAGGAAATATGGGAAAAATCACGCACCCAATACCACTTCTCCACTGGCATCATTCGCTAATTTTCGGGCATGCTCATCAAAACATTTGGCAGCGCTGTATATGGCGTGGAGGCCATCACCATTACTATTGAAGTCAACTGGCTTAATCAGTCGGGCAAGGACATGATGATTGTGGGCCTTCCGGATAATGCTGTAAAAGAAAGCCTGCAAAGAATTGAAAGCGCCTTTAAAACCATTGGTTACGATGTCCCCCGCACCAAGGTAGTCGTGAACCTCGCACCTGCAGATATCCGGAAAAGCGGAACCGCCTTTGATTTACCGATAGCATTAGGCATCCTGGGGGCTTCAGAACAATTAAAAAACAGTGAGGCCCTGGAAAAATATGTGATCATGGGAGAATTATCTCTCGATGGAGAGATCCGGCCGATCAAGGGTGCCTTGCCCATCGCCATCCAGGCCCGGAAAGAAGGATTCACCGGGCTTTTTGTTCCTATTGAAAATGCAAGGGAGGCCGGCATGGTGAATAACCTCAAAGTATATGGTGCCTCGCATATTAAAGATGTCATCCGTTTTTTTGAAAAAAAAGAAACAGGTATTGCAGAAACCGTCATCAATACCCGGGAAGAATTTTTTAATGCGCAATATGATTTTGAATTTGATTTTGCAGAAGTAAAAGGACAGGAAAATATCAAACGGGCCCTGGAGATTGCAGCAGCGGGCGGACATAATGCCATCCTCATTGGACCGCCCGGTGCCGGAAAAACCATGCTGGCCAAAAGACTGCCCACCATCCTGCCACCGCTCTCCCTGCAGGAAGCACTGGAAACAACCAAGATTCATTCGGTAGCAGGGAAGATGCCGGAGAATGCGACGCTGGTGGCCAAAAGACCATTCCGTTCTCCTCATCATACTATTTCAGATGTGGCCCTGGTGGGTGGCGGCGGTATCCCCCAACCCGGAGAAATTTCTCTGGCACATAACGGCGTTTTATTCCTGGATGAACTACCGGAATTCAAACGCACTGTGCTGGAAGTAATGCGACAACCCATGGAAGAAAGAAGGGTCACTATTTCAAGGGCTAAAGTGGCGGTGGATTTTCCGGCGAGTTTTATGCTGATTGCTTCCATGAACCCCTGCCCTTGCGGCTTTTATAATCATCCTGAAAGGAATTGCACCTGTCCCCCCGGTGCCGTACAGAAATACCTCAATAAAATATCAGGTCCCCTGCTCGACCGGATTGACCTGCACGTGGAAGTAACTCCGGTTGCATTCAGTGAGTTATCGGCGATGAAGATCCAGGAAGATTCTTCGCATATCCGTGACCGTGTGATACAGGCCCGTGAAATTCAGGAAAAAAGATACAGCCAGCATCCTGGTACTTATTGCAATGCACAAATGAGCAGTAAAATGCTGAAAGAGATCTGTGTGATCAGTCCGGCAGGTGCATCCCTGCTCAAAGCAGCCATGGAGAAACTGAATTTATCGGCAAGGGCGTATGACCGAATTCTTAAAGTATCCCGTACCGTTGCGGATCTGGCGCAAAGTGAAAATATTTTACCGGAGCACCTGGCAGAAGCGATACAGTACCGGAGTTTGGATCGGGAGGGATGGGCGGGGTGAGGGAAGTCAACAGTCGGCAGTCCGCAGTCAACAGTCGGCAGTCGGCAGACAACAGTCGGCAGTCCGCAGACAACAGTCGGCAGTCCACAGTCAACAGTCGGTAGTCCGCAGACAACAGTCAACAGTCGGCAGTCGGCAGACAACAGTCGGCAGTCCGCAGTCAACAGTCGGCTCCCGATAGCTATAGGGACGGCAGTCGGTCAGTTATTCAGTCAAAAAAAATCGTTTTGATTTTCATATCGCAGGCTGCATTGTTTTGCAAACTCAATATGTCAATCAAAACGAAACTAAAAGATGCAGTTACAGCATTAATGAGAAGGGAAGATGCTGGAAATTGTGCGGGTGATGTCTGTAGCACATCCGTTGGTAATACATCCTCCGGTTTGATAAATAATCGTTGTCCAGCTGTCATTGTTCATTTGAGTAGACTGCTGACTCAGTCTTGAAATGGTTTTCTTTTTCAGATCCAGTTTCCGGATAGGTTTCTTTTCCATAGATAAATGTTTAATGATGAATAAAAATAGTTGCAATAATGGAAAATGAAAAGATGTACTCTGTGCAAATGCACAGAGTACCCTTCATCAATGCGATGGAAAAATACTGGAAATGGTTCTGGTAAAATCTGAACCGCAGCCCCTTGTAATACAACCACCAGTCTGGTAAATAATGGTGGTCCAGCTGTCATTGTTCATTTGTGTTGTTTGCTGGCTCAGTCTGGAAACAGTCTTTTTTTTCAGATCCAGTTTCCGGATAGGTTTCTTTTCCATATTTTAAAGTTTAATGACTGTGAAATTAGGAAAACGGCACATCCGGCCAATACCCTAATGAGGTGAGGCGGTAGTACCTGCGATGAAGTAATCAACTGATTCCCAATCAGGGTAATTTTCAAAATAGTAAAAACTACCACTTTCAGGTATTTTTCCAGCGACTCTTACTCCTTATCCGGAGCTGCCTTTCTTTTAAAAGCCGAGCGGTAATAACTGCACAAATAATCGTAAATCACAAATTCATGAAGCCGGGGCTCGGATAAAAACACGCGGTTCAAACTCATGTGTATATAACTTCCCATCAGGTTATCCAATGCTCCGGCGGAATTGTTGACTGCAGCCAGAATTTTACCTGCAATCTCTGCGATACCAGCGCTATGCTTCGAAATCAGTGTAATCAACTGATGTTGCTGCTCCGGTTTTGGATCCAGCAACTGATTAATCAACCCACGATGTTGATTGTATTGCTGATTTAATTGTTTGAACATGGCTTTATCCGCCATGAATTCTGCAGCAAATTGTTTTTGCAATCCTTGCATCAACTGATACTTTGCCCCGGCATCATACCCAAAATGGGTCAATAGTGCATCCGTGCTTATCAAGGCCCAGGGCCAGCGAAGATCTTCCCGCTCATCTCCTTCTGTTATTTCCAGGAAAGTCAAAAACTGCCGGCTATCCCACGCAAATAATTCTTCTGCATATTCAGTAAGCTGCTCCCCGTATCGCTCTGTTTCCCTTTGATAAGTATCCAGCTGGATTTTCCAAATCAATCCGGCTGATTCAAAGGGTTCAATCATTTTCAAAAAAGCCTGCATGATCCAGCCGGAAAGATTCAGATCAGTCATCTTCATCCGGAAACGAATATGAAAATCCGGATCATTATACCGGATAAAAAACCAATGACTGATCAGTTTGCCCAACTGCAATTCTGTGGTTAGCGGCTGAATAACGTTTACTAATATTTCATCAGCAGATTTACTGCCACAATAAATTTTATAATATAACCAGGAAGAACCCGGCAGAAAATTTCGTTGTATACCGGAATCAGCCTGATGAAATGCCCCATCCGGCTGATAGACATTGGTATTTTTTACCAGGGCCGCAATAAACTGATTACAATAAGCCTGTCCCTGCTCATTGACCACGGCTTCCGGATCCGGCAAGAGGAATTCTTTGAGAACAATGGATTGTCTTCCGCGGATAGCTTTGATAAATGCCGTGACCGACTCAGGGCTGTTCCTGTCTACCAGCATTTCATGATCTCCATCTGCCTGTACAAATTTTTCCGGCAATCCCCATCTTGTACAAAATTCCCGCATCAATTCAGCCGGATCACCTGTTTGTAATAATCCTTCAAAATCTGATTTCAGTAATTGCCAGCAGGCTTCATTCAAGAGGATATTCCCCATCCTCACAGCCGGTAGTTTTTTAAAATGCCTGGACATGATTCCCCAGTTCCAGCTGAATCCATTGCAGAGTCCCTGCGTTTGCATATCCGCCAGAAAATGGTAAACCGGCAGGGAACGATAGCTGAAATTATGGGCATTGCTCAGTCTCGGTATAATTTCTTTTCCCGTTGATGCCGAGAAAAGCCTGATCTTTTTATCTGACAATACCCGGATTAAAATATCCTGCAACGGAATCTGATTTGCTTTCTCTACCGAGGCACGGGCCAGAAAGGGAATCTCCCATTGGCGAAAAGCCGGATGCAATAAAATATTCCCCACCCTGTCCTCCGGTAAATGCACGATTTCTGCAAATAAAATATCCGGATTCATCTTTTCTTCTGCGGCAACAATATCCTGGGCCATGGCTGCAATACCCGGATCAGCCACTGCAAAGCGTCCCAACAGGTTAGCCGCACTGGAACCACTGATACCCCTGATCAAAATCCGTTTATCGGCAACCAGACTAAACATCAGGGATAAAGAAGGAGGCAGGAGTTCGGGTTTCCATTCCAGTTCGGCTAATTCATCCAGACTGATCTCTATTTCATTTTTACCCGATGCATCGAGCAATTTTTTGAACAGCCATTCTTCGGTCTGATTCCATCTGATCTCGGTTTGTCCGCTTGCAGTACGGGCCGGTAATTGCAATTCATTCACCAGCGGAGAAAGATTTGAACCGGATTGCTCCGGATAACCAATTCCGGTTTCGGCATCCAGTACCTGCAGGAGTGGCATGGAACGATCCTCATATCTTTTCCTGAATTTTTCAGCGAATGCATCCAGGTTTTCATTTCGTGCCTGACAAAACAATCGGGTCATGGCGGTGGCAGCTTTTAGCAAATCCTGCTGATAGTGGTCGGATAATTGATCCTGCCCCGGCCTGCTAAACATATCAACCTGCAATAATTTAGCCTCCTCAAATTCAACATGGAGTTCTTGAACCGCTTGTTGAAAACCGTTGTAAAAATCAGCGCCGTTAGTAAAGTGCTGATCAGCTTCACCAAGTGAAGCCACCAGAGATGTTATCTGATGGATGAGCTGGTTGATATCCGGGTGAGCCGGTTGATTGATCCGCTGCAATACTGTCAGCAATTGCCCGATAAAATCTGTTCCTGTTATTGCAGGATCTGTTTCCGGTATCAACACCTGCGCATCCACCATATCCTGAATAAATGTTTCCGCTTCTTCGGTTTCAACAGCGGCTTCTGCTATCAGTAAGGCAATCAGTTCTTTTAATTGTACCCCGTTGACTGCTTTATCCAGCACGGCTTTCAGGTAATCAGACCATGCCACCGAACTGATCTGGTGTACCCTTTTGCCCGACTGATACCGGTATTCGATATAACGTAATTCCTCCCCGATCGGATAAGCACTGTTATTACTATAAAATAATAGTCGCTCCTGCACAGCAGGATGAGCAGCGATGGATTGTCCGAGGGCACAGCAATAATGCATATCCAGTCTTGTACTTCTCCGGAATGCTGTGACCGGTATCATCACCTGATCGCCTTTTTCATTCCATTGCAAGACTGTACAACCGGAAAAAAGTCCAAACGGTGTACTCCGGCTATACATGCGCTGGTAATATTTAACCAGCGAAGAAAGGATGCTGTTTTTTTCTTTTGTATCTGTGATCTCACCCAACTTCATTCTGATGGCCTCCCGGTACAAAACCGGTGAAGCCATATAGATCGCTTCCAGAAACCGCTGGTCATTTAATAAATCCGTCAGGGTTTGCTGATCAGGTGCCGGCAAAAAAGGAAGGGCCGGTGTTCTTAACAACAGTCCTTTTGTAAAATAAAAAGGCAACGACTGATGGATGGTTTCACTCATAATAAAAGGAGCCGGTCCCAGGCCGTTTCTTTTTGATATTGGAATGATAAAAGGGCCAGTGCAATACCAGGAAGCCCTTCGAGCAGGTCAGCTTCCTTTCCCTGGTAATAGTTTTGGTCGAATTCTTTATTGAGATAGCTGGTCGTTTTTTCCATCCAGTAATTTGCAGCTGACTGATAAACCGGAAGTCCGGAATAACGATACAGCGCTGTATAAAAACTGATGAGTCCGGCAGCTCCGTGACAAAAATGGGAATCAGTTACCAGGGTACTCTCTTCCGTTTCCCTTTTCACTATTTCATTTCCCATTTCATCGGCCAGCATCTTCCATTGCGGCTTATTTAAAATGGCAGCCGCTTTGTACAAAAGCAATACAATATTCAAATCTCCATAACACCAGGCCAGTCTGTTGGTAAATGTGTGTGTTTCATTTTTGGATAAATGGTCTCTCTCCTTTTCAGTTGCTGCTGCTAATACGAGAGAAGGGAAAAAACTATACTGTCCATTGGCAGGATCCGGTGGTTCTTTCAGCTGCAGTAAAAAACAGACACCTTCTTCCACCAATTGCCGAAGTTCTTTTTCCCGGATGCCGTTTTCAACTAATTCCAGCAGGATCAGCAAAAATCCGGTTTGGCCATGAGAGAGACTGGTATTGATGAATTGCTTTTCTTTTTTATCGGCAATGAAGGAGGGGAACCAGCAACCATGGGGTGTATGGATGGCCAGCTGGGCAAAGGCATCGGACAATTGTTCCAGGTAATTCCTGATTGGAGGTTCACTGCTACGGGTAAGGAAATAATGCATGGCCCCGGAGGCACCGTGTAAAAAATCCGGACTGCCCTCTTCTTTTAATTGCTGAAGGGCATATTGAAAGAGTTGTTCATCGGCTGCTGCAAAATCTTCTTCCAGGTTCAGCTCCACCATTCCTGCTGCCGCATAAAGTGAGAAGAGATAACCCAGTCCGGCCGTACCATTCGCGAGACTATACCCGCTGAGTCCGCCGTTGCTTTGCTCCTCCCGGTTCATTACTTCTTCCAGGAGTTCAATACTTTTTTCCGCGTACGCGGTTTCATCGAGCAGGCTGTATACACAATAATAATAGAGTGAAAGTCCCAGTTGTCCCGAGAACAGCCCATCCCCTGCTGGCATGGCCTTTCCGACCAGGGCATGGATCCGGTTGAATGCAGGTAGTGACATTTTCAGGGATAGGTTTATCGCTTTTTCAAGGAACTGAAAATTACTAATTACCTGCCGAAACTTCTTCCCCATCACCCGATCAGGGTACTCTGTCGTTAAAATACTTCGTTTTGTCACCTGCATTTTCCGTTTCAAAAGAAGAGAACCTGCTTATTTGTCATTTTTTCCGAACTTGTACGATGTTTGCCATCCGGTACAACCGCCTGGTCACAAACCCTGATTGCATTTCAAATACCAACCTGTTTTCATGAAAATACTGATCACTTATCTCAAACCTTATAAATGGCTGGTTTTCCTGGTCATGTTCCTGGCCTCCATCAATATTGGATTTTCCCTCGTCGATCCGATCTTATTCGGCCGGCTGGTGGACCTGGCCAATGGACATCAGGGTATTGGCAATCCGCCACAACACAATTTTGACAGCAACCGGTTCTTCAATTCTTTCTCCTGGAAATATCCCGGGGTTTGGTTTATTGTACTGCTGTCGATTACGGTAGCCATGGTCAGCCGGATTGCCAAGGCCTTTCAGGATTATCTCCTGAATATGATTACGCAGAAATTTGGTGCCACCATTTTTACAAAGGGCTTACAGCATGCCATGGGGTTATCTTATCAGGAATTTGAAGATGCCCGCAGTGGAGAAACCCTGGGTATTTTGCAGAAAGTAAGAGTGGATACAGAAAGATTCATTTCTTCCTTTATCAATATTCTGTTACCCGTTATTGTGGGCATCTTTTTTGTAGCCGTCTATGCCTTTACCATTACCTGGATGCTCCCGCTGGTTTATTTTGGCGGCATCTTTTTACTCACCATTATTTCCAATGTGCTGAGTAAAAAAGTAAAGACCATTCAGAAAAAGATTGTCAATCAAACCACATCCCTGGCGGGTGCCACCACCGAATCATTGCGCAATATTGAACTGGTGAAAAGTCTGGGCCTGACCAAACAGGAAGTAAACCGGCTGAATGTAAACACTTTTAAAATACTTGGATTAGAATTAACCAAGGTCAAACGTATCCGTAGTGTGAGTTTTATCCAGGGCACATTTGTGAATACGCTTCGCCAGGTGATTCTTTTCCTGCTGATGGTGATCATCTTTAAGGGTGAAATGCGGGCCGGTCAGCTGGTGACCATGCAGATTTTCTCCTTCTTTGTATTTGGTCCTTTACAGGAAATCGGCAATATCATCCTTACGTACCGGGAAGCTCAGGCCTCACTGGAAAATTTCCAGACCCTGATGAACAAACCACCGGAACCCATGGCGATCAACCCCAAACACCTGGGTAATATTCAAACACTTGAATTTGATCAGGTGGCATTCAAACACCAGACAGCGGTACACAATGCCATTAATAATATCAGTTTCGCCGCCAATACAGGTGAGACCATTGCCTTTGTGGGACCTTCCGGCTCGGGTAAAACAACCCTGATGAAATTGCTGGTGGGTTTATACCGGCCGCAGCAGGGAAAAATCCTGTACAATGGCATGGATGAAAACAATATTGATTTCAATGACCTGCGGAACCAGATTGGTTTTGTAACACAGGATACACAATTATTTTCCGGTACCATTAAAGAAAACCTGCTCTTTGTGAATCCGGAAGCCACGGATGATGACCTGAATGACGTGTTGCAGAAAGCTTCCTGTGAAAACCTGCTCAGAAGGGCGGAGAAGGGTCTGGACACCATGATCGGAGAAGGCGGATTGAAATTATCCGGTGGAGAAAAACAAAGATTATCGATTGCCCGCGCTTTACTGCGCCGGCCTAAACTATTATTATTCGACGAAGCTACTTCTGCACTGGACTCTTTAACGGAAGAAGAGATCACAGATACCATCCGCGATATTTCCCTGCAGGGTAAACAGATCACGATCCTGATTGCACACCGGCTGAGTACGATCATGCATGCCGACCGGATTTATGTGCTGGAAAGAGGGGATGTGGTGGAGACCGGCAATCATGAAAAATTGCTGGCCGAGAAGGGATTGTATTATGCCATGTGGCGGCAGCAGATCGGCGAACGTAAATCAAAAATTACGGTGGCATAAACATGGGAATTTTTTCTTTTCTGGGTTTTGGTAAAAACAAGATCAAAGCGGCCCTTCAACAGGGTGCGGTGGTGATTGATGTACGAACTGCTAATGAATACGACCGGGGAAGAGTACCCGGCTCTTTAAATATTCCGGTAGACCGGATCCGGGTGAGTATTGGCCGGATCCGCGACCTGCAAAAACCGGTCATCGTCTGCTGCTCATCCGGCGATAGAAGCAGCAAGGCCACGGCCATCCTCAAAGAAAATGGTTTGAAAGAAGTGTACAATGCCGGCAACTGGATGTCGGTGATGAAGATGATGGAATAAATAAAGGCATTTCAAAAGCCGTTTACGTCATACCGGGCTTGACGTAACTCTCATTTCAGACAGCTTCTAATAATCAGGGATTCACTTTTATTTTCACGGAGCGGGTCACAGTATTGAGACCGTGATCTTCAAAACTTACTGTGACGGTATAATTGGATGCTGCAGACACCACTGCAGTATGGGCCAGACTGAAATTATAAGCCAGCAATCCATGGATTTCATAGGCCTGTTCTTTTAAGACCAGTCCATTGGCATCATTCACCAGTTTGACGGTTCCCTTATACAGACCCAGGTCATCACTGATTCTTCCGGTCATCTGGATGGTATTGCCACTGGTAAAGGTTTGACTTTCTGTTGGAGTCGAAATGGTAATGACCGGCGGTGTGGTGTCTGAGGGATTTTCAACATGGGGGTTACCATTTCCGTCATCCACAGGAGATCCTCCTCTGGAGCAGGAATAAACCAGCACCGACATTGTCACCAGCAATAAAAGCAATCCTTTACGCATATTCTTTACGATGATTCTTTTTTATCTTTATTACTCATCAGTCCGCTGAAGAAATTGGTTTTCTCCAGTTCCTCAATATCGCTCAATTCCAGTTCCAGGGCGCGGGTGCTGAGAAAAATCTCCACCAGCGAAATGATCAGGGAAGCCAGCAGACTGAGCAAACTGGCAGCAAAGATATACTCTGCGGCCTTCGTCCAATCTTTATAAATACTAAACATACAAATCACACAGCATAAAAAACTCAGTACCCCCAGGGCCTGCATTTGCCGGATATAATTGATCCGCTTCTTCAGGTTATGCAGCTGGGCCAGTAACTGGGCCGTTTTCTTTCCGCTGATATACTCATCGTGTAATTTGCGGATCAGGTTGGCTATGGCCAGAAAACGATTGGTATAGGCCAGCAATAGCAGGGTGATGGCCGGAAAAAGCAGGGCCGGTGTATTAAAGCTGATTTCCATCCCCCCAAAATACAAAAAAATGCCCCGCCATTGCTTGCTTGAGCGCCGGCAGGGCTGTTATTCACACCCAAATGAAAGACTTAATTCAGTTTAAACCCAAAGGGGATATTCAGTTTGATGGAGAAATTGCGGCCGGTATTGAAAACCCCGGTACGACCGGTCACCAGGTTCTCCGCCGTGTATTTCAGTCGGCTCAAGTGATTTTGCCAGGCTTTATCGGTGATATTGGTGACACCCAGGTGCACACTGCAAACGATCCTTTTCGCTTTGTTCAGAATGTCAGCGCCTAAACCGGCATTGAGCAAGAGATAACCATCCGTCCTGGTTTCTGTATCAAAACCGGTGAAAGGGTTGTTTTGGGCAAAGGTTTGATCGGCCTCCAGTTTAAAATATAAGTTACTGAACAGATGACCTGCTTTTCTGAAATCTGCTTTTAATTCACTCACCAGTCGCGCCGCAGGGATCAGGGGCAATGCTTCGCTGCCATCAATGGCATTGTCGAAACGGCCGCGTACCCAGGAGAACGTATTTTCAAAATGCAGCCAGTCGAGCGGGTGCGGGTGAATATCCAGACTGGCTTCTACTCCGGCCAGGGTGGCATCATGCTGATTAAACTGAAATGTCTGCAGGTCTTCCCCATCCACATTCACCAGTGAATCGCCTCCCAGAACGGATTGGAGCTTGCGATAAAAAATAAACCGGTTCATTCTGTTATAGAAAGCGGAAATACCCAGACTAAAATGTTCGTAGTTCAGATCAATCCCTGCATCAAATTGTAAGCTGGTTTCAGATTTCAGGCTTTGTTCACCATATTCATAGCGGTTGGTTCCTTCATGCGCTCCATTGCTGCCTAATTCGGCTAATGTGGGTGCCCGGAAGCCACGCGCGATATTGGCCTTCAGTGTTACTTTTTCAGAAGGCTCGGCACTGATACCGATACTTCCTGAAATATTGGAAAAAGTTTTTTTGAAGGCTGTGAATTTTACATCGGCTCCCTCTGCAAAGGCTTTTGAATCAACAGAACGATGATCATAACGCAGTCCGCCACTGAGGGTTGCTTTTTTAAAGAAACGCTGGGCGTATACAAAAACACCGGCATCGAATAAATTGTATTCCGGGATCAGCACTTCTTCCGCCTTGTTCCGGTTTGTTTGCTGCATACCGTTCACACCAAAACTGGTATGCCATTCCTTCATCTCCGGCAATTGCCATTGGATATTATAATTGAAGGTCTTGAGATCAAAGAACAGTTCTTCTTCTGCAACATCCTCGGGGTTACCATATTCTTTCCGCTGATTATTCTGGTAAGCCAGGTTGATTTTCAAACGGCTTTTATTGATAGCAAAGTTATTGTCACTCACGAGCCGGGTATGCTTGATATGCTGGAAGGGAACAAATAAAGAACGTTCATCGAGATCAGCGGTAGTGGCAATTCTTTCCAATGGAGATCCGGTAAAAAGGAGGAAGCGGCCCGTGGCATCATCACGATCCCCTTCCACCATTCCGATTTTCTGGTTAAAGCGGCTGAAGATTAAATGGCTATAGCCCCAGCTTTTATTCAGACCGGCATAGCCGCCGAAATTCCCTTCGTTGAAACGGGAATTCAAAACCCGTCCATCGTATTTGTTACGGTAATCACCGGCTGATTTATAAGTGCCATAAGCATTCCAGTTGAATCCGTTTTTGTTCCCGGCGAGATTTCCATTTAAGCCGATCAGTCCGTTATTGGATTGATAATTCGTCAGCAGGCTTCCTTTTACGGTTCCTTCGGCTACCGGGTTACCGGTAATAAAATGAACCACTCCTGCCAGAGCATCGCTGCCATACATCAGGGAGGCGGGGCCTTTTAATACTTCTACTTTACTCACGCTCATCTCATCAATTTCAATTCCGTGTTCATCGCCCCATTGTTGTCCTTCCTGTCGTACGCCATCATTCACGGTGACAACCCGGTTATACCCCAGTCCGCGGATAAAGGGTTTGGAGATAGCCGGACCAGTACTCAGCTGTGATACACCGGGAATATGGGTCAATGCATCAATGATATTACTGGAAGTGGTTTGTAGTAAATCCTGTTTCCGGATGGATGAAACGGGTACTGGTGTTTTACGGATGCTGGTGGCATTGGATACACCGGTCACAATCACGCCCTGGTTTTCGAGCACGACCGGAGAGAGTACAAAATCTTTCTCTACATCAGTCGTCAATTCCAGGTGTTCTACGAGGGTACTGTAACCGGTATGGGATATTTCCACCACATGGTGACCCGGAGGAATATTCGTGATACTGTATTTACCGGATGCATCAGCGATGGTGCCGATTTTATCATCTGCCAGATAAACCGAAGCACCGGGTAAAATACTGCCGGTGACGGCGTCTTTGATAGTTCCCCGGAGTGATACTTTAAAAACGGGGGTAGCCGGGGCCGTTGTTGGAACGAGACCGGTTTGGGAAAAGGCAATGCTGCCAATGAATAGGAATAGTGATGCGAATACTAATTTTTTCATGATGAGTGCCTCTGTGCTCCCCGGTTACAGGGGATATTTAATAAATGAATACCGGAATGATGGCGGACATCACATGATGCCGCAAAAGCAATGATTGCTTTTAATTGATGGATTCAGTCATTAAATAGCAGGCGGTCCTCTTAAAGAAAACTGCAAAAAATCCGGACTTGAAACCGGAGTGATGTCCGTTTCGGGAGTAAGAATTGAAAAAGCAAGTGGGGGGGTCAGGGTCGGACAGGCAGGCATATCTGCATCTGCTGCCATTTGAAATTCGCAGATCAGACAGGTACCGGGCTGGTGGACCATGGTATGACCCTGCAGGTCCTCCATGGCATACCGGGTATGCGCATGGGTATTTTTTTCTGCGAGAATAAATGCAAACAAACCCAGCAACAAAATGGCTGCAGCCTTTTTCAGGTATGTAGTGGTTGTATGCACGGGGCAAAAATAGGGAATTTTTGATATTTGCAACAATGCTTCAAAAAATTTGGATCAGCGGTCTGAATCCCTGCCGGGCTGCTTAATCTTTTGAGATAAAATGGAGTCAGAAAGGCTCCTGCCCTTTCAATTTTTAAATACAAACTGTACATTAGTGGATATGATGACCAACCGCTCCGTTTCTCTTTTTGTCCTGCTGACTGCAGGGGTTCTTTTGATAGCTGCCTGTAATAAAAAAGATACACCCCCCGCCCCTGATCCCTGTCAGGGCGTGAATTATACGGTTGACTATTTTAAAACAGAATCCATTGGCACGTCCAATAACGGCACGTACACCGTGAATTCCCCGGTTGGTGATACCATCAGTTATAAACTGGGCACTGGTACTTACCAGGCTTCGAATACATTCACGAACCTGGCCCCGGGTAATTATGTGCTCACCATCAAAAACCAGAAAGGCTGTACCGATACAGCCCAGTTCACGATTTATAATTACGGTCCCAAATACGCAGCAGTCAAACAAATTATCCTGGGTTACTGTGGTCCCTGTCATTTAAACGGCGCCATCAACGGAGGAAAGAATTTTGATACCGATGCCAATATAGTCGCCAGCTGGGACCGGATCAAGGCCCGGGCCGTGGATAATACCCCTTCTCAAATGCCGGAAGCACCCAATGCGCCTTTAACGCCTGTAGACAAACAAAAGATTACCGATTGGGTGAATGCGGGGCATCGGCAGAGTGATTGATTTGTAGTTTACTAGTTGAGAAGTTGAGTAGTTGAGAAGAAGTGCTATTAGGCCCTAGTGAGATGAAGGGAGTATTTTTAGGAAGAGGGGGCTATTTTTTCTTCTCCATACGATCAACATCTTCAGTGAAAACTTCCTCTAATTGTTCGTTTTTATACCCATTTATTATAGTATTTCTTTTCTTATCAATTGAATCCTTGAGTTTCCTTATGGCGTATCGTTGACCTGGAAGAAAATAATTTTCACCATAAGCATCTGGACATTGCACAAACACAACAAATCTCTTCCCATTTAAATCACTGAATTTTAACCCTACCCAAATAGACAATACTCCACACCCAATACCTGCAGGACGATATTCAACTAAAACACCCTCAAGTTGTGTTTTTTTTGACGTTATGTTACAGCCTAAAAAAATGCAACAGAGAATTAAAATTTTAAACTCCTTCACTGAATATCAATTTTCTTCAAGAAAATTATCCTTGTTCCCTTTTTACCCGTAGTTTTCTTACTCTTCTTCCCCAATGAGTCTCCTGCTTATTCAATACTTATATTAAATCAGTAACATCTCTATAGGGACTCGTTGGCACCTACAAACCTGGCCAATTCCATCTCAAATCTCCGGAAAAATCAGCGAATAAACGCCTTGCCAGTAAACTAGTAGAAATTCCTTACCCAACGAGTCCCTGCAAAAATGTTTGCGGCA
>Ga0209174_10001425_pt1 | contig 16827 bp, 10 predicted proteins | sample JI91814BDNA_FD_187505 | JGI IMG/M metagenome (GOLD analysis project Ga0209174, IMG submission 187505) | Wastewater effluent complex algal communities from Wisconsin, to seasonally profile nutrient transformation and Carbon sequestration -... | ecosystem: Engineered > WWTP > Effluent > Algae...
AGCTGGAGGCGCGCTACTACATCAGCTCGCGCAGCCTCAGTGCCGAGGCCTTGGCCAAGACCGTGCGCGCGCACTGGGCCATCGAGAACCGCCTGCACTGGATGCTCGACGTCTGCTTCGGCGAGGACGACTGCATGATCCGCAAAGACCACGCCCCGCAGAACCTCTCCCTGCTCAAGAAGATCGTGCTGAACCTGATCCGTGCGGACAAAACCCACACCGCCAAGACGAGCCTGCGACTCAAGCGCAAACGGGCGGCCTGGGATGACGATATCCGTATGAAAATGCTCGGGATTCATCCGTTATGACTTTTGAATGCGATGGCCCTGGGTATGGGGCGTTTAATACGCCACTGAATGCGGCGCCCGTCCTCATTTCGATTGACTCTGGGCACGATAAATTATTGAAGGAAGCGAGTCGTCAGTTAAGTCTCCTAGATGTCGCAATGATGGAAGGCGTTGCAGAAAAGCGCGCAGCCCTTTTTATACATGAAGTTAAGAGAGTTGCTCAAAAATCACAGCTTTCAAATCCTGATTCTGTTGTTTCGTTCAGCGATATTCAAAAAGGGTTGCCGCTTTTGAGCGAGGTGGCCGTTGCATATCAGGGGCTTCGTACGGGAGATATCAACCGATTCATACAGTGTTTTTGGGAGCGAGCAGGATTCACCGATGGATGGGAACCGTTTCAGACGACAATAGACGATAAAGAGGCTATATTTTCCGGTCTCACTGGCATGATTCGCTGGGAGTCAGGTAGAGGTGCATTGCACGCGTATGCCGCAGCGACAAGAGCGCGGCTGCATGACATGCATGAAAGCGGGAATCGTGCGTGGGGGCGGACTGGAGTTGCCGTAGAACAAATGGGCGGGCTTTGTGCCACTTTGTCCTTGGGTTGCAAATTTGATAACTCTCTGGCTGTCATTTACCCAAAGCAAGATAACTCTCTACTCCCGGCAATAGCCTGCTACTTGAGGTCGGATGAATACAGTGAGAGTGTCAGGCAGATTGACCAATCTATCAAGGTAACCAATGCCAATTTGGTGAAGGTTCCCTTTGATATCAGCCGCTGGAAAGTGGCCGCTGCCGAGGACTATCCGTTTGGGCTACCAAAACCTCATTCCGACGATTTGGTGCAATCAATATTCCACGGCCACCCCCAGCCCGCCACCGACCCTCTGCAAGTCGCTGTCGCCCGCCTGACCGGCTACCGCTGGCCGGCCGAGACCGATACGAAGATGGAGCTTGCCGACGAGGCACGCACCTGGATTGCCCGCTGTGAAGCGCTGACCGAGCATGTCGACGACGACGGCATCGTCTGCCTGCCCTCGGTGCGCGGCGAGCCGGCCGCCCATGACCGTCTTCTCAAGCTGCTGATTGATGCCTGGGAAACCGTGGAGCCCGGCAGCTGGAAGCCCGCAGTGCTCGACAAGCTGCTGGCTGATGCCGACTGCGCCGGCAAGGGCCTGGACGTCTGGCTCCGCGACAAGTTCTTCGAGCAGCACTCCAAGCGCTTTCACCACCGTCCCTTCATCTGGCAAGTGTGGGACGGCCTCAAGGATGGCTTTGCCGCGCTGGTAAATTACCACCAGTTCGACGGCAAGAATCTGGAGCGCCTCATCCACACTTATCTGGGTGACTGGATTCGCCAGCAGGAAGCCGGCGTGCGTGATGGCATCGACGGCGCCCAGACCCGCCTGGCTGCCGCCCAGGACCTGAAACGCCGCCTCGAGCTCATCCTCGAAGGGGAACCGCCCTACGACATCTTCGTCCGCTGGAAGTCCTTGGCCGAGCAGCCCATCGGCTGGAACCCCGACCTCAACGACGGCGTGCGCCTCAACATCCGCCCCTTCATGACCGCCGAGGTGCTGCGCCACAACAAGAAGCCCAAGCTCAACATCACCTGGGACAAAGACCGCGGCAAGGACGTCGAGAGCGCCCCCTGGTTCCACAAGTTCAAGGGCGACCGCATCAATGACCATCATCTGAAGGTAGCTGAGAAGAAGGCGGCCAAGGAACTGAAGGACTGAACGACATGGGCCGCATTACCCCCCCTCACAGCATGGGCCTTGAGCCACTGGACGGCGACTTCCGCAATGCCCTCGAGGCGGCGGTCCGCGCTGCGCGTCAGGTAGCGGAAACGGCGGCGGTCGCTGCACTTTCCCATCTAGGTATTGCGGATGCAGATTCCCCTCCCCATTTGGGTGAGGCACAGCGCGCGATACGTCGCCGCTTACGAGCTCATGGGCGGATACTGGGCGACCAGCGCCAGCCGACCGGTGTGCAGTCCGTTCAACATCTGGTCTGGGAGATGGCTTACGAGCAGTGGCACCGCATGCTGTTTGCCCGTTTCCTTGCTGAGCGGCATCTGCTGATGTGGGAACCGGGTGTAGCGGTGACGCTGGAAGAATGCAAATATCTGGCTGCCGAATCGGGCCAATCTTTTGGGGTACGGAGCGGCTGGGAACTGGCGGGTCGGTTGGCGGCAAAGATGTTGCCGCAACTTCTACGACTCGATTCCCCAGTGTTGGAAGTCGCACTTGCCCCGGAACACCAGCAAGCGCTCGAGCGCTTGCTCGACGGCTTGCCGGCTGAGGTGTTCCAGGCAGCCGATAGCCTAGGTTGGGCTTACCAATTCTGGCAGGGCAAGCGCAAGGAGGAAGTGAATGCCTCCCAGGTGAAAGTCGGGGCCGACGAATTGTCGCCAGTGACTCAGCTGTTCACCGAGCCTTACATGGTGGACTACCTGCTACACAACACAGTCGGTAAATGGTGGCAGGAGCATGTCCCGCAGCTAGCTGCACAACTGCCGCTACGATATCTGGTTGAGCGGAATGGGCATGTCGATACGCGTGAGGCCACCTCGCTTTCGAGCTTGAAGCTCCTGGACCCGTGTTGCGGTTCGGGACACTTTCTCGTCGCGGCATTCCACCTCCTGGTGCCGATGCGGCAGCTCGCCGAAGAGCTGACCGTGCGGGAATCGGTTGTCGCGGTGCTACGCGACAACCTCTACGGCGTGGAGCTGGACCCTCGTTGTGTGGAAATCGCCGCATTCGCTTTGGCGCTGGCGGCGTGGACGTATCCGGATGAGCACGGAGAGACCCTCGGATTTGGCCCATTGCCACCATTAAACGTGGCCTGTGCTGGACGTGCCCCGAAAGGGAGTGGTCAAGCCGAGTGTTTGGCCCAGGCTTCGTTATTGGGCAGTTTGTTGCCTCTCAGCCTTGATGTTGCCGCAATCAGTGCCGCGATAGCGGTCACACGCGAGCCAGTCGGCGCAGACTCGGGATCCGAGGATGAGGCGGAGCAGGTCGTTGCAGCGCAAGGGTTTGCCCAGGCCATGGTGCTGCTTGAAGAACGCTATGACTTCGTATTGACCAATCCTCCTTTCCTTGGCCGTGGCCGGATGTGCGATGCGCTGCGTGAATTCGTCGAAGCGCATTTCTATGACGGACGACACGAGCTCGGGGCAGCTTTCCTCGAATATTGCCTAAGCCTTGCCAAGCCTGGAGGGGTTGTCGGCTGCGTGATTCAGCAGTCTTGGCTGTTTGCTGGCAGTTATGGCCCACATCGAGCGCGTTTGCTTCAGCGTGATGCGCTGAGATTGGTCGCCAATCTGGGCGAAGGCGCGTTTCGCAGTGTCGATGCCGCAGGAGCATTCCCTTCATTGCTGGTGTTCGACCGCAAACTGCCGGCCCAGAACCATCAAATCGCGATTGTCGATGTGGCCGAGCATAGAACGGCTGATGAGAAGGCGATGGCTTTGGAGTGCGCAGAGAGCGGCGAACTAGCGCTCTCCGAGGTTGCTGCGAGCCCGGATTACTTGGTTGCCCTAACTCAGGGCGGACATCTGCCACTACTTTCCGAGTTTGCGACACCCTACGTTGGTCTGCAAACAAGCGATTACCCACGCTACTGCCGCTTTTTCTGGGAGTTGCCGGTACGGACATCGGATTGGGAGTACATGCAGGAAGCGCCGGAGAAAACAGGGACTCTCACGGGATTCAGTTCCATCTTTTACTGGCAGCAAGGTGCTGGTGACTTGATGAACAGCGGTTTGGCCTACGTCCGCGGCCAAGCGGCTTGGGGTAAGTCCGGCATCGCAGTGAGCCGAATGCGTCAGTTGGAAACCAGCCGTTACGTCGGCAACTTCTTCAACCAGACCACCGCGGCCATCATCCCCCACGACGAGTCGTTGTTGCCGGCGGTGATGGCATTTTGTGCTTCGGACGAATACACCACGGCAGTCCGAGAGGTTGACCGTCGCATCTGTGTAGCCAATGCGGCACTAGGTCGCGTGCGTTTTGATGTGGCGCGCTGGCAACTTGAAGCGACCCGCCAGTTTCCGCAGGGGGTGCCCGAGTTTTATTCGGATGACCCCGCGCAATGGCTGTTTCATGGCCACCCCCGGACGGCTTCTGACCCACTTCAGGTCGCGGTGGCACGTTTGGTTGGGTACACCTGGCCGGCTGAGCGGGACGACAATCTGGATGTGTCTGATACAAGCAGGGAATGGGTTACACGCTGTCAGTCACTGGCTATCCATGCCGATGACGACGGAATCGTCTGCCTCCAACCGGTGCGAGGTGAAAAGCCCGCGCATGAACGCTTGCTCACCCTGTTGATTGATGCCTGGGAAGGCGTCGAGCCGGGTAGTTGGAAACCCGTCGTACTTGAAAAGCTTTTGGCGGAAGCCGATTGCGCCGGTAAAGGTCTGGAAGTCTGGCTGCGGGACAACTTCTTTGAGCAGCATGCCCGACGTTTCAACCACAGTCCCTTCGTTTGGCAGTTCTGGGACGGTTTGAAAGATGGCTTCGCGGCCCTCGTGAACTACCACCGCCTTGACGAAAAAAACCTGGAGCGCCTCATCCACACCTATCTTGGGGACTGGATACGCTCCCAAGAGGCCGGCGTCCGCGACCGCATCGACGGCGCCCAGACCCGCCTCGCAGCTGCCCAGGACCTGAAGCGCCGCCTCGAACTCATCCTCGAAGGCGAGCCGCCCTACGACATCTTCGTCCGCTGGAAGCCCTTGGTCGAGCAAGCTATTGGCTGGAAGCCCGACCTCAACGACGGTGTTCGCCTCAACATCCGTCCCTTCATGACCGCCGGAGTCCTGCGCCACAACAAGAAGCCCAAGCTCAACATCACCTGGGACAAGGACCGTGGCAAGGAAGTCGAAAGCGCGCCCTGGTTCCACAAGTTCCAGGGCGACCGCATCAACGACCACCATCTGACGGTGGCGGAGAAGCTAGCTGCGAAAGGGTCTCGCTGATGTTGCTCACGCATCTGAAGATTGAGAACTTTCGCGGCATTAAGTCGCTCGACCTCACACTGGGTGACACCACAGTCCTCATCGGCGAGAACAACAGTGGCAAAACCACCGTACTGCACGCTTTGCGTGCTTGTCTGCAATACCTGCGAGCCAGCGGGCGCGCGTCGGTGTTCGAGGACTTTGATTTCCACTTCGATAGCGCATCGTCTGACCCGACTACAGCACCGCCAATCGTCATCACACTAACCTTCGAGGAATCGAAGCCTGATGAGTGGTCCGAGGAGGTGGAGCGGCAACTGGGTGGCGATGGCAGTATCGTCATGTTGGTGCCTCCCGATGACCACCTCAGGATTCAGTTGCGGGTGACATCAGAGTTCTCGAAAGTCACTCAAGAAGTCGATACCAGCTTCGACTTCCTGGACGCCACTGGCAAGCCGTTGGCACCCAAGAGCAAGGGACGGCTCGCTGCTCTGCAGCAGCTTCGGCCGCTTTTCTACCTCTCTGCACTTCGCGACGCCAGCAAGGAGTTTTCCCGGACCTCACAGTTTTGGTCGCCGTTCGTGAAGAACTCGCAGATTGACGCTGCCAAGAAGGCTGAAATCGAGGTTCAGCTTGAGGCTATTAACGCGGAAATCATCGAAGCTCATGGCACGTTCAAGGGTGTCCGCGAGCACCTATCAAAGGTGCAGGACCTCGTATCCCTAGGCCAAAAAGACGTAGTGAGCGTGGACGCGGTGCCAGCCCGCATCTTCGACATGCTTAACCGCACACAGGTGAGCATCGCATCGTCCACGGGGGCTCGTTTGCCCATTGCACGACACGGTGAGGGAACGCAAAGCCTGACGGTACTGATGCTGTTCGACGCCTTTCTACGTTCTGAACTTGCCAGGAAGCAAGGCGTCAGGGACTCCCAGCCCATCGTCGCGCTTGAGGAACCCGAGGCCCATTTGCATCCGAGTGCAGTCCGCGCACTCTGGAAAACCATTCGAAGCATTAGCGGCCAGAAGCTGATTGCAACCCACTCAGGCGACCTGCTTTCCGAGGTCGATGTCGGTTCCATCCGTAGGCTTCATCGGGTCGGCGTGGATGTGAAGGTTGGAATGCTGCCCACCGGTCTGCTGAGGGACAGGGAGCGCCAGAAATTTGATTTCCTGGTGCGCCGCACGCGTGGTGAACTTTTCTTTGCACGCTGCTGGCTGCTTGGAGAGGGGGAGACGGAGGCGATTCTGTTTGCGGGTGCAGCCGAGCTGCTCGGCGTTGACCTTGAGCAGGCTGGCGTTCGCTGCGTCGAGTACAGACAAGGGGATATTTCCTACTTCCTTGACGCAGCCAACTCACTAGGTATCGCATGGCATGTTTTCACAGATGCCGACGCTCAGGGGCTTGGTGATGCACAAAAGGCTAAAGACCGTGTACCGGGTGCAAGGCTTATCCATCGTCGGGTGACAACCATGGTGGGAGCAGCGTCTGCAGAGCCCTATCTCGCGACAAATGGCTTCTTGGACTTCTACGAGGCGATGATTGGTCCGGCGAAGGTACGCGAGATTCAAGTTATAAGGACTGATGCGTCATACCCAGTCGAGGTTACTAAACGAATTCCCAACGGCAAACCAGCTGCAGCGCATGCCGTTGTAGAGGAAATGAAACGTCGAGGCGCGGCTTCGGTACCCAAGGCACTCAGGCTCGCCATCTTAAAAGCTGCGGCGTTAGGCAGGAGGTGCTGATGGACTACTTGAAAACACTGAACACCAGTCAGACTGACGCAGCTCTTTGGAATGAAGGACCGTTGCTGGTGCTTGCTGGCCCTGGTTCAGGAAAGACCAAGACGCTGACGGCCCGAGTGGCCCGACTCATCGGGGAAAGCTCCGGCGAATCCTTCCGAATTCTCTGTTTGACCTTCACCAAGAAGGCTGCAACGGAAATGCGGGAACGACTGTTCAAGATTGTGCCGGATGCCCGCGACCGAGCACTGCTCTCGACTTTCCACTCGTTCGCTACGGACATCCTGCGCCAGCATGGCAGTCATTTCGGATTGACACCGGAGTTCGAAATTCTCGAAAGGTCGGAGCAAGTCTCTATAGTCAAACGCATACTTTCCAGCAACCCAGACGGCTTCTCTCGCATCGTGTCCGCAGAGAAAGCACTGGATTCGCTGGAGTTTCTTTTCCGTGGCCTTGTGCCTGACGAGAAGGTTGCATCGCTACTGAAGGACGGCGAAGTTGGTAAGCAGCTTGCAACATTGTTCGCTGCTTACAAGCAGACGTTGCGTGGACAAAATGCGCTCGACTACGGGGCAATTCTTTATTTCTGCGAAGAGCTCTTGGTAGCAAGGCCACGCCTCGCACGGCAACTCAGGACGGTTTACAAGTACATCTGTGTCGATGAGTTTCAAGACACCAACCTAGCCCAGTACCAACTACTGCGAGCACTGACACCCGAGCGAGACGCCAACTTGTTCATCGTTGGCGATGACGACCAAATTATCTATCAATGGAACGGTGCTAGCCCCACTCGCATCAACGAGTTGGAGCGTCACTACGACCTGAAGACCATTCAACTGCCAGAAAACTATCGGTGCCCGGCCGAGGTAGTGGACATCGCAAATGCTCTGATTGCGCACAATGGCGAGCGAGCGGCGGGAAAGAAGCCCTTGAAAGCCATGCGCGGTCAGGCAGATACATCGCCCATTTTCTTGGAGTTCTTTGATGACGAGGCTGAGGAGGCTGCGTGGGTCGCCGAGCAAATCGCTGCACGACTTCGCGTACGCACGCCACCCAGTGAAATTGTGGTACTTGCCAGGAACACCAAGCTGCTGGAGCGAGTTGGCACGGCGCTGGGCCGCGTTAGCGTCGAAGCTCATGTACAGCGGCGCAAGTCGCAGTTTGAAAGTGCCCCGGTCCGTTTGGTGCTGTCAGCGCTCAAACTGGCAGCCGTACGGTCCGACGAAGAGATTTCCGCCACACTTACCAAGGCGCTTTCGGATTGCATCGGCGCCTCTATCGAACCGGACGAGCTTGCAGCTTGGGCCGCTCAGACCAACGGAGACAACCTTGAGGCGCTCGTTCAACTGACCTCCAGTCATGGGAACGTACCTGAAGAGGTCTGCAAGGCGTTCAAGGCACTAGCTGGAGGGGAATACTCTGCGTTCGTTGCCGACGCGTTTTCCTACTTCGACGCCCAGGAGACCGCGATTGAACTTCGCGGAGAGGGTAACGAGGCCTATGCAGACTACCCCACTGAACGAGAAATCTGGCGAGGTATTGTTCGGGACTTGGGTGGCGATGCGGATGCCTACTCCTTGCCGTTGGGTCAATTCTTGCAAGAGTTGGCTCTAGCGAACAAGTCTCCCGAGGCGCCGTCGTCTGCCGTGAGATGCCTGACAGTCCATGCGTCCAAGGGAATGGAGTTCAGGCACGTCTACTTAGTTGGCATGGCCGAAGACCAACTTCCATCGTTTCAAGCGAAGAAGGCTGGCGACGACAGCAGAGAGATGCAGGAGGAGCGGCGAAATTGCTTCGTCGCGATTACCCGCACGATGGAGTCGCTGACCCTCACCTGTGCGGGTCGCTACAACGGATGGCGCAAAGCACCGTCGCGCTTTCTCGTCGAGATGGGCTTACTGGAAGCTCCTGATGCTTAAGCAGTTGCAGTTACGCAAAGTTGGGCCGGCAGCCAATCAGTGTATCGATGGGCTATGCCCATCTGGTCATCCTGCTACTTCCGGTGTCGTAGGTCCTTTGTTCCTAGACTATCTATGCGAGCAGCCTTGGAACGTCAGTTTTTGCACCGAGCCTCGCCTCGTAAGTATTCGTCCCAACAAAGAAAATGCTCAGTATGTTTGAATCGACGACACAGCAGGAACTTCGCGCTCAGATGGAGCAGCACCTCTTGATGGTGGAGGAAGTCCTCGGCGGCATGGACCAGTTTGTTCAAGGGCTAGAGCGGCGTATCGCACGCATTGAAGAGGGGCTGGGGCTGGAGCCCGATGGGTTGTCGGCATCTGGGTGGATTGCGGACCTCCAGAGATTGAAGGCCCAGGTGGCAAAGATGCGTCAACTCTGAGCGAGCAGTTCTCTATGCACTCGTTACCGTCACCCCGCCTTCAGGAGTGGGAGAGAAAGTATTGCGCCAAGACTGACCTCCCCCCCGGGGAGGCTTTTCAGCAGGCTTTCGCGCGACTCCTGAAGCTCAACAGAGAATCACTGCTTGATGTGGCCATGGCCGCAGCTTCCGTTCATGTCTCTGCTGGGACTAGCCTGGAAGACTTTGACCCGCTGCTGCTGAAGGCGATACATGACACCAATCCGTCATTGACTGAGGCTGGCCTTCTCTCGTTGGGGGGCGAGTCCTTGCAGGGGGCTGTCAATACCGCCAAAGGAAAGTATTTCGAGTACCTGGTCGCCGAGCGCTTGAATCAGGGAGGGCAAGTCGGGCCGCTCGTACTTCAGGACGGGCAGAAGGCTGTACTCGCTGAGTCCATGACTCAGCCCGGCTGGGACCTGCAAATCGTCGATTCGCACGGTTTAGTGGTGGAATACCTCCAGCTCAAGGCCACTGATAGCGTGGGGTATATCCGTAGCGCACTTGAGCGCTATCCAGACATCGAGATTCTGGCGACGACTGATGTGTCAGACAGTGGCCTTGTCCTGGATAGTGGCATTTCAGACCATCTACTTCGAGAGAAAGTTGGCGAAGCCATTGATGCTGTTGATGTTCCCCTGCCTGAGCTGTTCCTCGACCATTTTCATCCCTTGCTGCCTCTGGCGGCCATGGCGCTCTATGAGGGATACCACCTCAAAATCGGAGCCCAGTCGTTCGATACGTTCAAACTTGCTCTGGCACGCCGCGGGCAGCGCATCGTAGTAACGCAGCTGATTGGCGCCGCGGTATATGGGCTTGGGGCAGGACTTTGGTCTGTGCCTATCGCCTTTGCGGGTGGTCTTGCCTTTGACCGAACCATCCATCAGCAGGCCATGGCGGACGCCTACGCATCGCACAGAGAGCGGCTGCTCGCCCTGCGCTTATACCAACAACAACGACTGATGAATGAGGATGGGCAATGGGTTTTCTGAATATGCTCTTTAGCGGTATCGGCTCCATTCTCGGCGTGATTGCAGAGACCGTAAGTACCGTTGTCGGCATTGTTCGGGAGGGGCTCGAGAGTTTTGTATCGAGTCGCGGAACCACGCCCGCCCGCGTCGCTAGCGAGGCTGAACGACGTCGTGACCGCTTACGGGAGGTGAATGATGAAATCATGCACTTACGTAACGTCAGGATGGGCCGTGGCTCCATATCCGACCAAGAACGCAAGCGATGGGATGTGCTGCGTGAAGAGCGTGATGAGCTGATGGCTGGGCTCAATCAGGCAAAAGAGGTCAAGGCCGCCGAGAAAATTCTGCAGTCAGAGGATTTGATTGAGAAGGTGGAGGTGGACCTACATACCACCCATGTTCTCCAATACAACGCCTTTGCTGACATCCTTGGCAAGAAGTGTCCAAAGTGCGCCCGTCAGATGAAACTGCAGTGGAAGCGCGACTTGAGCGTGGTTGGGCCAAAGGAGTTCTTCTGGGGCTGTACAGGTTGGTATGTTCAAACGGCAAAGGGACATGCGTGCAACCACCACGAGCCCCTCCAGCGAAGTGACTATGGCTTGATGACCGACTTGTCTGCCCCGGAGTTTTCGATGACGGCAGATGAGTTTGGCGAAATTCTGACCAACCCGAGCACGACAAATATCATCTCAACGCGCCTGCAGGACTTGCGCTCAGACCTGCAGACAAGGAAGGCGGGCATTGAGCTGGCGACGTGCCCGGTACATGGGGAGAACATGGTGCTTCGTCAGAAAGCTAACCCCACAGGTTTGTTGGACGCCTACTTCCTGGCCTGCCCGCACTGGCAACCCAACAACCAAGGGTGCGCCTTCATAGAAAAGTTGAAGTCGGGCTCGCAGTTAGCTGCGCTGCTGAAGTCTGAAACAGGCCGAGGGATTCTCTGAGCATGGTTAAGAAGGTCGAACATTGCCTAGGCGAGGCGCTTGCCCAGGCAGTCATAGCTGCTGCGAAGGGCAATTCGCATACGTCGGTACCTGTCGCGGCGGTGCTTTGGCCCGACAGGGATAGAGCATGGGCTACCGGGCTCGAGCAGTTGCAGCAGCGTGTTCCTAATTTGTTCGTCTTGGGCTCATACGACCCCGAGCACCGAACAGGGCCGGCAATCTGGCTCAAGACGGCCATTGCGGGAGCTTTACCCGAGGTCGCCCCAAAGGGCGTGCCGGTGATTTATTTGCCGGGCGTGAGCCGGGCCGAGCTGAGAGCGATTGAAAGCTGCCCACGGGACCTGCAACCGCTGGCTGAGCTGCAGTATCGCGGTGTCTTCTGGAGCCAGGCCAACGCGAAGGACTGGACGCTGAGCGCGTTCCTATCCTCAAAGAACGGCGGGCTTAGCTTGGATGTCGCACAGGACAAGGCCACGCAGGAGGCGCTGCGGCAGGCGCTGGAAGCAGGAGTTTTGCTCGACCGTCCTGTGGCCGAGCTTCAAGGGCGGCAAATCAACGCAGAGTGGCTGCACAGCCTGCTCGCACCGAACCCCACCCGGGACGTACTGGTCTGGATGAATGATGCAAACACTGCCCATGCGCAGTGGGCAGGGGTGCGCTGGGACATTTTCAGCAAGCGCTGTAAAACCGATTTCGGGTTTGAGCCGGTGGCCGATGGCGTGCTGGTCGCGGCCGAGCTGCTGGCCAAAGGAAAGGGAAAGTGGGCGGCTGTCTCAGAGCTCTACCGGGACTCCTACGCGAGCTTCCCCAAGGTTTATGAGCTGCTCCTCAAGGTCCAGCCACCTCAGCTGGGGCTGTTCGATGACCTCGACCAACTGGCAGGCTATCCCCAGGCAAATGAAGAGCGGGAGGCGGCCTTGCGTTACGCCCTGGCGGCCTGCGGAGCGATGGATGCGACACAGGCTCGCGCAGCCATCAACAAGGCCGAGCAGGAGCACGAGGGCCGTCGCGACTGGCTGTGGCGCCGTATGGGTCAGTCCCCTCTGGCGGTTGCCTTGGGGCATTTGTCCCGTCTGGTTGAACTGAGCGCCACGCTTCCGTCCGGCAGCACCCCGGAGCAACTGGCCGTCAGTTATCAGGGCCATGGCTGGCAAGTGGATGCGACCGCGCTGGATGCCCTCGCCGCCGTGCAAACGAAGGCGGATGTGGACGCCGTGTCTGCTGCTCTGCGCTCGGTGTACCTACCGTGGCTTGATGAAACGGCTCGGCGCCTTCAGGAGACCGTCAAATCCGTTGGTGGCCTTCCTTCACTGAGTGGAGCGTCTCAAGGTGAGGCTGGGGACGGCCTGTGTACCATCTTCGTGGACGGATTGCGGTACGACGTGGCGGTGCGGCTGAAAGAACGCTTGGACGAACTCGGTAAGGTAGCCCTAGGCATCACCTGGACGAGCCTGCCGTCGGTGACTGCGTCGGGTAAGCCGTGGTGCTCCCCGGTGAGGCATCTGGTCATCGGCACGAAGGAGGATGCCGACTTCCAACCAAGGGTGGCGTCCGATGGCAAGCCGTTGTCGGCCTACAACTTCCGCAAGCTCCTCGTGGAAACGGGGGTTCAAGTTCTCGATAAACATGAGTCCGGAGACCCCCAAGGCCGTGCCTGGACGGAATCGGGAGACCTGGACCATTACGGACATGAGCACGGTATCAGGCTTGCCAGAGACCTTGATGCCCAACTGAATCAGGTTACGGAGCGGCTTGAAGAGCTCATCGACGCGGGCTGGCGACGGTTCCGGATTGTGACCGACCATGGCTGGCTTCTGTTGCCTGGTGGGCTGCCCAAGACCGAACTGCCGATGCACCAGGTCGAGACCCGCTGGGGCCGCAGTGCAGTTCTGAAGGATTCAGCCTTCGGCACGCCTCTGATGTTCGGTTGGGACTGGTGCAAGGAGGTGCAGGTTGCCTACGCTCCAGGCGTCTCGTGCTTTGTGGCTGGAACGGAGTACACCCATGGAGGTTTGAGTCTCCAGGAGAGTCTGGTGCCGGTTATCACTTTGGATGTCGTGGCTTCAGCATCACAAGCGGCGAATGTCACAATCAAGGCTGTGACGTGGCGAGGACTGCGCTGTGTTGTCGAGGTAGAGACCTCCATCGCGGGGCTCGTTGCGGACATCCGCACCAAGCCTGCCTTGGCGACGAGTTCTCTGGCTGCGAGCACCAAGGCGATTAAGGATGGCAAGGCCAGTCTTGCCGTCGCGAACGATGACAATCTAGGCGTGGCCGCTGTTGTTGTCCTGCTGGGACTCGATGGGACTGTACTGCAGAAAAGTCCAACGACAGTGGGGGGCTGACAGCCCCCGGTGTATCTCCGCGCCGTTGGCATGGGGGGACACCCTATCAGATAGCAATGAGGGCCGCGCGTGGCCCGTGAAAGGTATTGAACGATGCAACTCGATGACTTGGACAGGAAGGCCACAGAAGCCTTTGAGGGCTATGTGGTCCGCAAGGACCTGGTGCGGACGTTCAGTCGCCAATTTCCTGTTCCCACCTACGTCGTGGAGTTCTTGCTTGGCCGCTACTGCGCCACCACCGATGAAGCTGAAATCCAGGAGGGCCTGGAAATCGTCCAGCGCCAGCTTTCGTCGCGCACGGTGAAGGCGGGGGAAGAAGAGCTTTTCAAGGCGCGCGCCCGAGAATCTGGCTCGGTCAAAATCATCGACATCATCACGGCCCGGCTTGATGCCAAGAGTGACTCGTACGTGGCCTCTCTTCCCAGCCTACGCCTCACGGATGTCCGGATTGACCCGGACCTCATCAAGGAGCACGAGCGCATCCTGACGGGGGGCTTCTACGCCGAGGTCACCCTGGCCTACGATGCATCGATTGCCCAGGAAAAGAGCGGTCGCCCCTTCGGTGTGCAGTCCCTGCGCGCCATTCAGCTGTCCAAGCGGGATGTGCTGGCAGACCTGAGCGCCGGCCGGGACAAGCTGACCACGCTCGAATGGAAGGATTTTTTGCTTCGCAGTGTGGGGCTCGAGCCCGAGACGCTCAGTGACAGGGCCAAGGACGCTTTCCTCCTGCGAATGGTCCCCTTCGTCGAGCGCAACTACAACATGGTGGAGCTCGGCCCCAGAGGAACTGGCAAGTCGCACCTCTTCCAGCAGGTATCGCCCTACGCGCACCTGATTTCAGGTGGGAAGGCGACGGTGGCCCGCATGTTCGTAAACAATGCGAACGGTCAGCGTGGCTTGGTCTGCCAGTACGACGTGGTGTGCTTCGACGAAGTATCGGGTGTCTCCTTCGACCAGAAGGACGGCGTGAACATCATGAAGGGCTACATGGAGAGCGGTGAGTTCTCCCGCGGCAAGGAAAGCATCCGCGCCGACGGCTCCATTGTCCTGGTGGGCAACTTTGATGTGGATGTCGAGCATCAGCAGCGCGTCAGCCACCTGTTCGGCCCCCTGCCCCCCGAGATGAGGGATGACACGGCCTTCATGGACCGCATTCACTGCTACTTACCTGGCTGGGACGTGCCCAAGCTCAACCCCAGCCTCTTCACCAATCACTTCGGCCTGGTCAGCGACTTCCTGTCAGAGTGCTTCACCCAACTCCGCAATCAGAGCAGGGTCTCGGTGTTGCAAGGCAGGGTCTTCTGGGGAGGCGCGCTGTCGGGTCGAGACCTGAATGGCGTGAACAAGACCGTGAGTGGGCTGCTGAAACTACTCTATCCGAATGCGGAGACGCCCGTCAGCGACGAGGACTTGGAATGGGCGGTGCGTTTGGCCCTTGAGGTGCGCCGACGCGTCAAGGAACAGCAGAAGCGCATCGGTGCTGCCGAGTTCCGTAACACGCACTTCAGCTATACCCTCGGGACCGAAGGGGTCGAGAAGTTCGTGTCCACCCCTGAACTACAGAGTCAGGCGGGTATCGGTGACGAGCCCTTGGAGTGCGGGCAGATTTGGACGCTCAGCCCTGGGGGCCAGGACGAGCATACAGGGCTGTTCCGGCTAGAAGTGACAGAAGGCCCGGGCAGTGGCGTCCGCGTCCTGAACAACCCGGTCCCGCCGGCGTTCAAGGAGTCAATCCGCTGCGCGGAGCAAAACCTTTACGCACGAGCGCCACAGTTGGTGGGGGACCGTGACCCCAGGGCCCATGAATTCTCAGTCCAGCTGCGCGGTTTCGATGCGGCCAAGAGCGGCGCGAAGACCTCGGTGGCCTGCCTCATCGCCTTGGCCAGCGCCCTTCTCAGAAAATCGGTGCGTGGCGGTCTCATCGTGGTTGGCGAGGTCACACTCGGTGGAACCATCGAGCCGATACACAACGCGGTCACCTTGGCCGAGCAGGCGGTTGAGAAAGGAGCGAAGTCCTTGCTGCTACCGGTTGCCTGTCGGCGCCAACTCTTCGACCTCTCGGATGACATGGCCACGAAGCTCGACATCGAGTTCTACCAGGATGCGCGCGATGCGCTCCTGAAGGCGCTGACAGAGTAGAAGGCCTACCCGATGACCTACTTTGTCGATGTGTTTTCTGTCGCCACCTACGAGGAGTTCTCCAGCACGGATAAGGCATTGGCGGGATTCCACCCCAAGCGACGTGCCTGGGTCACAAAAATCAAGCCTGGCGACAAGCTGCTGTGCTATCTCAAGGGCGTTTCCTGCTGGATAGGCGTACTCGAAGTCACCGGCCCGATGATCGATAACGGGGGTGAGGACGAGGCAGACGAATTTTCCCTCAAGTTCCCGGTGAAGCCTTTGGTCTGGCTGAGCAAAGGTCAGCTACTACCCATCAAGCGCGAGGACGTTTGGGCGGCGCTTTCCTTCACGAAGAACATCGCTCCGGGAGCCGGAGGGTGGAATGCCATCGTCCGTAGCAGTGGCGTACGACTGCCATCCAGCGACGGAGAGCTCCTTGAGCAACGACTAGCGTCTCAGCAGCAGCAAGGCCTGGCTGACGGCATTGCCGACGACGATTGGGAGAAGCTTCGAGGCTTCAAGGTGGAGATTCACGGGAAATCCGTGTCTGTTGAAATTCCCGAACCCGATATCACCGACGAGGAATCGGCTCAGACTACCGATACTGCACCCTCTGGCAATCAGGTAGGCGATAGCAATGCCTCGGCTGCGCTTGTCCGAACCTCCCACAAGATGCAGGCGCATCTCGCAGATATCGGCCTTGCCATGGGATTTCAAGTGTGGATTCCTAAGGCGGACCGCGAGCCTGTATTGTCGGAGATGCTTGCCGACAGCCTTCTCGAGAGCTTACCTTTCACCCAGTTCTCCAATGCAGAGCCAACCCTCAAGACCATCGAGCAGATAGATGTTCTATGGCTCTCGAAGAAGACGATTGTCCGCGCCTTTGAGGTGGAGCACACGACGGCAGTGTACTCCGGCATCTTGCGCATGGCCGACCTGCTGGCGTTGCAGCCCAACTTTCACACCCGCTTGCACATCGTCGCCCCGGAGGAGCGTCGCAAGAAGGTCTTTCAGGAGCTGCGACGCCCGGCATTTTCGGTCTTCGAGCAAGGGCCTCTCTCCAGACTATGCAGCTACTTGCCTTACGAGAAGGTA
>Ga0209174_10001426_pt1 | contig 16814 bp, 16 predicted proteins | sample JI91814BDNA_FD_187505 | JGI IMG/M metagenome (GOLD analysis project Ga0209174, IMG submission 187505) | Wastewater effluent complex algal communities from Wisconsin, to seasonally profile nutrient transformation and Carbon sequestration -... | ecosystem: Engineered > WWTP > Effluent > Algae...
TATTCAACCGGTATAAGTATTCCATCGCCATAGTTAACAATAATTTCTTTATCTAATATTTTATATGCTAAAACAGGAGTATCATAATAATTATTATTTGATTTATATATTCCATTTTCAATTGAAATATATATAGCTTCTTCACCAATCTCATTAATCATATGATTAATTCTATTCATTGCTCCTTCAATAATCTCATCAATAGTATATGGTTGTTCTGGAACACCACTATTAATTCCAGACACAGAAAATACTTGAAAATATGAATCTGAAGGAAATATATTTGATTCACTAATTGATTCATATACAGCACCAAGTTTTGCTGAATTTGTACTTGCTACATATATTTTTATGTGTTTTGAATAATCATCTGATTCTATAGAATTATCATTTAAACCTAATTCAGAACATAAATGTGATTGAACATTAAGAATTATAAAAGGTGATACATCTTTCAATTTATCAGTTACAGAAGGATTTGTATTTGTTAATATAAAATTATTGATAATATTACTATTGATAAATTTTTTGTATGATTCATTTGGAAATACTGCATGTGTAGCATATACATCTGTTGTTTTAAAACCAAAACCCTTTAATGCTTCTGCACATTTAAGTAATGTTTCACCAGATTGAACTAAGTCATCAACAATTAATACATTTTCAATTGTTTTAATAACAGGCCAGTTCATTTTTTCTCGAATTATAATTTTTCGACTTTCGCCATCTCGAATTTTACTGCATATAATTTGTGGAAAATCATTGAAATAATATTTAAATCGTTTATAAGCTCCATCATCTGGAAAAGCAATTGCATAATCTTTCTTTGTTTTTAAGAATTCTAATAGAACTGGAATTGCACTCATTAATTTCATTGTAACTTGATCATTTGTATAAAATCTAATTTGAAGAGCATGAATATCAATAATTCTAAATATTGCAGGACCTGATTTTGTCATTGGAATACTTGAACTCATAATTTTCAATAATGGTTCAACTGTTGCTAATTGTCCTGAATAATCAACACGTTCATGAGTTGCTGGTCCTAAATAAGGAATTACAACTGTTAAACTTTGAATTAGTTGTCTTGGTAATGCAACAAGAAGACATAATTGTTCTGCAAATATTTCTTTGTTTGATAAATTCATTATAAATGTAACATTTTTATTAATCAATGTAACACTTGGTTCAAATGTTATATTTAACCAATCATCAGGAAACTTATCCCAATTTATATTACTTGGTCTAAAATTTGATACTTTAAAAAGATCTTCTGCAAATGTTTTCATTGTATGATGCCACATTAATACTGGTAAATTATCTTTGAATGGATAAATTGTTGGTAAATATTCAGATATTTTAACTTCTTGTATATATTCATTGTTATATGAATTAACAGAAATGTATGAATATATATTTGCATTTGGACATATCTTTTTTAAATTATTATATGCTCCTAAATCTTTGAATTCAATAAGTGAAACAATATCACTTACAATTCCACCTGCTTGATGAATTAGATCAACAGCAGCAATAAGTGATCCTCCTGTAGCTACTAAATCATCAATAATTAATACTCTTTGATTTTTTTTGATGTAGTCATGTTCAAGTTCAAATGTGTCTGAACCGTATTCTTTTTTATATTCATATGTATATTTATTTCCTGGAAGTTTTGATCCTTTACGAATCATAACTTGAGGCAAATTAGTTAGATCTTGAAATGCCGTTGCAAGTATAAATCCTCTTGCATCAAGTCCACATATAACATCAAATTTCTTTGTTGATTTTTGGTATAATTCATTCATTGCAAATTTAAAAAGTTTTGGATTATTCAAAAGAGGACCAATGTGTCTGAACATAATTCCTTTTTTGGGGAAATCATTAATGACTTGAATGCAATCAAATACTTCTTTGTGCGACATTTTTTAATAATTCAAAAATTATTAACTAGATAAAATTATTTTAAAATAAAATTTGGGTAATATAATACTGATATACAAATATCAATTTAAAAAGTAATAAACATGTTAATACTACAAAATTAACAATATTAATGTTGTATAATATATATGCAGGTATTTGTAATAAAGTTAATTGATTATATTTTCTATTACAAAATGGAAAAAAGTGCAATAAAAGTGTGTCAATAAAATATGTCATACCTGTTAGTAAGAATTGTTTGACACAAATAATTAACGTAAAAACAATAACTTCAAAACTTGTAATAATCATACTTTGTTTAATATTTTTCAAAAAATTTTGGATAAATTATATTTTTATGGTCTCAATCTCTTTATACATAATGAACTTTGACCCGGTTTTGTTTGACAAGTTGTAGTTCCAGAAGTTCGAGCATATCGAATTCGAATAACGTCATTTGCAGTTATTGATAGTATAACATTTTTAGATATACTTGTAGATATAAATGACCCATTTGCTTCTGTTAAAAAACAACTTGAAGAAGATCCTGGAACTTCAACAGTATTTTTTTCTATCATAGCTGTTATGGTAGCATTTGTACCACCTTGAATATTTAGAGATTGAATTTGTACATTATAGTTTATTTCATAAACCCCAGAAGATGTTATTGTGATTTCTCCAGAAGAATTTGAATAACCAGAATCATTTATTGTGTTAACGTTATATATTAATGTTTGATAACTACTAGTTATTGTAACTAGTCCTATTGAATCATAGCTAAATAATAATCGTTGACCAGATATAGATTCATTATTAATATTTAAAGATTCTGTATTGAGTATCGTAATTCCAGACATAGTTCCTCCATTCACAATTACTACTGAATTTTTGAGAAGCTTTCCAGAAGTTGAATCAAATAAAGCAACAGCATTGTTTGTACTACTTCCAGGTCCAACAATATCACCAGGAGTTTGCCAAAATGTATTTCCTGTTCCATTTGTATATAATGCTTGATTATTTGAACCTGCATTAACTGGAAATGTAAAAATATAAGAAGTTATTAAACTTGTATTTGACCGAAGAATTGTATATATACCAGATGTTGATTCTAAACGAATATTATCTGTAAAGATTTTTGGTCCAGATATTGATTGAATTCCAGATGTTTTAACAACAGTTGAATCTGTTGATAATGTTATTGACGAACCAAGACTAACATTTGAACCACCACTAATTCCAGAATTTGTGTTAATAGTTATTGAACTATCCACTAATTTTGAATTTGATATTGTAGAATCTACTATTTGAGATCCATTGATATTTTTTACTTGAAGTGTGTCCGAAACAATTTCAATTGTAGAATCATCTACATTAACATTCAAAACATTTCCATCCTTAGATAAACCTTCTCCTGCGACAATACCAGATATATAAACTGTAAATTCTAAAGAATCAATACCAACAATATCATTTGGACTTACATTTGTACATATATATGTATTTCCTGATTGTGTATTACCATTAAGTATATTTATACCAGCCTGTCCAGCCAAAGAACCATCTAACATATCAGAACTTCTTGACCATGGTCCAATGTCTGCAATATATATTCCATTTTCAACTGCGTTTAGTTGATTTTTCACAAGAATTCTATTGCCATTTAAAATCAAATATCCATCAATAGTTTGAATTCCTGAAAGTATTATATCATTAGTTGTTGCAACATCAGCTGCTTCTTTTATTTTAAAGCCATTAATTATACTATCAACATATACTTTTGAAGCAGCATCGTTGTCATTTATTGGTGGATCTAAATTTGTTAAAGAATTTCCTGATAAAATAGAACCTGAATTAGTTATAAACGAATTTGAAAGTATACTTGTTGACATAGTTTGACCTTTAACGACAAGTGGTATATTTGAACCACTTGATGCAACTGTAAGATCTAAAAATGTAGCTCCCGATATTATTGGTGCCCCAGTTATTGTCATTTATCATTTAAAATAAATAAATTATTTAGCTTAAGTTTATAAAATATATATTAAATATGATCAAACTAAGAAATATTAAACCGAACGATATTTGTAAATTTGCTAAACATAAAGGCAAAACTTATTCTGATGTATATTGCGAAGATAGTTCATACATAGAATGGTTATCAGAAAAGAAGTTTATTGTATATAACAAAGAAGAATTTTTAAATATTATGAAAAAGAAACATACAAATTCATTTGCAAATAATTTAACACCAGAACAATTAGAAGTGTCTGATTATATAATTAGAGAAATTAGAAATCAACACAATTATGTTAATTATCGATCAATAGCTATAGACGCAGAAAGTGGATCAGGAAAATCACATGTTCTTAGTCAAACTATTGCACGAATTCCAGCTCAAGAAATTCTTGACAATTATAATATCTATGTTGTTGGACCAACAAATCATGCTGTAAATTTACTTAAAACTAAAATACAACCAGTTGGAGATAAAATTAATATTATGACATTACATAGATGTCTTAAAATGATGAAAAAATATAATGATGATGGGTTAATATACTTTCAACCAGAAGGTGAATATCTTGGTAAAATATCTGCTACAAATTTTGATAAGTCAAAAATAAATATATTTTTTGTAGACGAATCATCTATGATACCAGATAGAATATATAATTATTTGATAGTTATACATGGACTATTTATATATTTTGGAGATATAAAACAATTACCACCGATTGAAGAATCAATGGACTTTGTAAATGGTGTATCAAAAACTTTGACAGAATCATCTACAAAATTGATTTTATCAAAAGTTATTCGAGCAAAAAATGAGAATATATTAAATATTCATAAAAGTTTCAGAACAGGAGAAAATATGATTTCTGAAAATGAAAATGTTAAATTATATCATAATGAATATGATTTCTATAATGCATTTATTGAGACATTAAAGATTGATAATTGTGCATGTATTTTAACTTATACAAATAAAAGAGTAAAAGAACATTCAACAAATATTCGAAAATTGTTAGAATATTCAAATGATTTTGATAAAGGTGAATTTTTGCGTTGTAATAATTATTATGATTCTGTAAATGTAGGTTGTTTGGATAGTCTTGGTATGGTATTAATTATGGATGACATAATTGATTTTGAAAATACTGAAATTAATTATACAAATGAATATCTTACATATTCATATAATTATACAACTCATAATTTATCTGAAAGAGGTCGTGATTATGTAACATATGGCCTAAAAAAGTTTGAACTTGAACCAATGAAATGTCAAACAAGTACAATTGTTGAAATTAAAAAATGTAATCTTGTAAAGTTATTATTTATAATCAAGAGTCCATGTTCAAATATTCCTGAAAAACATTTTTGTATTAAATTTAACATTCTTGATATTGTTAATTATTCACAAATAACAATTCTTGAACAATCTGTTGAAAATATTGAACAATGGGAATTATTACTTGAACATTGGCTTTTAGTACTTAAAACTATTTTTGGTAAAAAAATAAAATGGCAATTATATTACAACATAGTTGATTTAGATGCAAAATTTACACATACATATTCAATGACAATTCACAAAGCTCAAGGATCAACACTTAAAAATGTATTTGTAGATATGAATGATATAAATTCAATGGAAGATGCTAAAATGAAACAACATCTACTTTATACGGCAGTAACACGTTCAAGCGATAATGTTAACTTTTTAATCTAAACAACACCACCAACTATTCGAAGTTTCTGGTTCTTGATCTTCAGAACGATCATCACCTACCGTGTTTAATAATAAATAACTATTATCAGTATTATCAACTGTTTTGTTTTGAGAATCGATGATGTAGAATCTACAGAATTTATATATTTCAGAAAATCTTTGTCTTTCTAAAAATTCTTCTCTAATATTTTTGTAGTATTCAAAATCGAAATTATCTAAACTTTTAATATCTTCAAATTGAAAATATGAGTGAACATAGTCTTCAGAATACGTTATATTAAAAGAAACTTCATATTGAATACTTTTGAGTAATATCTTAGAATAATCATTTGAAAATAGTGGAGTTGAATTATAAATCTTTACTACTGATTCTTTATTCATAAAACCTCCAATTCCAACATCATATATAATAAATGTTGAACAATATCTATATATCATTTATAATAATTACTAAATTTAAGCAAGAAGACCAACTGCTTTCAAAGAAGCAACAACTTTACCAATAGTATATCCACCGAATGTTGCAGTATCATCAGCAATACCTGAAGTATTGGCAACAAACGCAGCAGCAGTAATGGCAGTAGTTGGTTGAACAACTGCAGCTTTGGCATAAAATCCAATTAAAGCACCAGTTCCACTTCCAATATTACAAGTAGAAGAAGCTCCTGAACCAAGAGTACATCCAGTAACAGATGTAATACCAGCTCCAGCTACAACTGAACCAGCAGTAGCAGTAACATTACCAGTAGTAGAAGTGATACCAGTTCCAGCAGTAACAGTAGTACCAGCAGAAACTGAACCAGCAGTTGCAGCAATGTTTCCAGCAGTTGCTACAATGTTTCCAGCAGTTGCAGTAACACCACCAGTAGTAGCAATAACACCAGTTCCAGCAGTAACAGTAGTTCCGGCTCTAACAAAAGTAGATGCATCCAAAGACACACAATCAATTGTTCCATCGATGACTATATCATCAGCCATCAGTTCTTTGACTTTTAAGTAGCTAAGGGTTTTATCGGTTTGAACACTTGGGGGAATCGCGACACCAGACATTTTACTATTAGAAAAGAAAATTGTTTTTTATAAACGCATTAAAAAATTTTTATTCCTAGAATTTTTAATTATTGTTGTTAAAATGAATAAATATATTTTAAGAGAAACACCTTATTTAATGAAATTAAGTTTAGTTAATCAAGTTAATAAATGTTTGAAAAGAAAATATCCATTTGATAACTTAAGTATTTCAAAACAAGACAATATTTCTGTCAAACGTTTGAAACTTGATAATATGAAAGTTGATAATAATAAAAAAAGAAAATATCCATTTGATAAATTGTCTGTTTCAAAACAAGACAATATTTCTGTCAAACGTTTGAAACTCGAAAAGAATATGTTAAATAAATAACATAATTGGTATATGATCACTTCCCGTATAATTTGTTAAATGTTCAATTGATTTTACTTTTATTGTAGTCAAAAAATAATCAAGTCTCCATTTTACAGAATGATTAAAATTTGATCTCCATGTATAACTTTTTACGTCTGGATGTAAATGTCGAAAGGCATCAATTAATCCCATTTTCTTATATTCTTCAAATTGATCTTTTTCAAATTGTTTTAAACCGGCTACATCTTTTCTACATTTACTATGTGTTGTATCCATTAGTGGTTCATCTACTACATTTAAATCACCTGTCCATATTATATATTGTTGATTTGTTAACCATGTTTTAATTACATTATGCCATTCTCTTCTTTTATCTTCTGCTAATGTTCCTTGACCCGTATTTGGTACATATGTATTTAATAATACAAAATCATTGAAGTATAATATAATAACTCTTCCTTTACATACATCATTTTCTATAATTTCTTCTTTTAATGGTTCAATTTTTGACCATACAGATACACCAGCATGTCCTTTAATACTATCATTCCAATATCTATATTTATACACATTCAATAATTCATTTCCTTTGAAATATTTTTCAGCATCACATTTTTTTGCTTTTGTTTCTTGAAAACATATAATATCTGGTTGATTTTCATCTACCAATTTTTTTAGTTGATCAATTATATTTTTTCGAATAGAATTTACATTCCATGATACTATTTTCATTTTTTTGTATAATTATTATTTATTTGGATTATTTATTTATAACTTTTAACATTGTCGGATTTTCCCTATTTAGATCCCATTGTCCATATATATATTCTGTCCCATTTTTTGCTAAAATAAATTTACCATCTTGTTCAGTCCCAATATTTTTATCTTTTGATGAATATTCAATTATATAATCAACTGATTCTTTTGAACATGTAGAATCTAATTTATGATTATTCAAATAATCAGCTTTTATATACACATGACCATTTATAAATTTTATATTTGCAATTTTTCCACTATATGTTGTATCTCCAAATATAAATGTGATTTTTTTTCTATTTTTAAATAATTTATAAATTACAGGAAGTTGTCCAACTGGAGTATGACCAGTAAATATATAACGAATATCTTTATAAATAGAATCAAAACATCCTTCTTCTAATAGACTTGAACCAATAGAACCATTTGTTATCGGAGGAGTTTTCCAAGGTCTTGATATTACAACACTATAAATTCCACCATATCCATCTTTTTTTGTGTAATCCCGTTCATCTTGATACAACAATAATTCTTCAATTTCTGATTCATCAATATTTTGAATATATGCTTTCCTTAGTATATCATGATACCATTTATTTAAATTAAATATCCATTCTTTTAAATTTTTAAATTTTTTGGATTTTAACGTTAAATAATTTTTACAATTTAAACCACCATGCATATATATTGATTTTGTTGATTTATTATAATAAACCAAATTTGCATGATATAAATAAAATAATAATAACCCACGATCAGAATCATGATTTTCTGGAATTTCTAAGATTTCTATAAATTTATCAAGGACTATATTATCATCATTTGTATTAAGTTCTTGTTTAAAATATTCAAAAGTATTTGGACATCCCATAGTATTTGTTAATATCCATTTTAATTTGTTAACTTTAGATTCATTAATAGGATATTCGCTTTTAGTTAATCTATTTATTCCTGTTCTTTGTTTTTCAAGTTCAAATTTTAATCTTATCTTATTTATATCTCTATTCCCAATTATAAATATAACACGTTTATTGTATTTTAATTTTAAATGTCTGAGCAACCGAAGAATACTTAAATTATTTGGACCATTATCTATAGTGTCTCCTAAACAGACAAAATAACTATTTGGAATCATAGTTATTTGATTATATTGTTCAGGACTTAGAGTATCATCAATTTGTTTTCCGTTAATATTAAATATACTACTTTTTATCATAAATGTAACAATTTTATTCCAACATCCTTCAACATCTGGCATTATTTCAATTATTTTTTTATGTTTTATCGTTGACGTTCTTTTTTTCATATATAATATATTTTTATTTTTTTACAATCGAAATTATATAATTAACAAAAATAATAATCAACAAATAATTTATCAATTTCTTTGTTCATATTTTCACGATTTTCTAAATTTTTAGCTTCAAGATCTAAAATTAAATGATCAACATTCATATCAGGAATTTCAAGAATATGTTTAAATTTATACATAATATTTTCATCTTCCCAATCAGAAACTTTTGAGCTAATATCTGGAATATTTTTTGCTTTTTCAATCCATTCAATTCTTTTTAAATCTTTAAATTCTTTAACTTTATTTTCAAAAGTTTTTAAATTTTGAATTTTGTTATATATATATAAATTCACAATTTCTTCAGACATTATTTTTAAATAGACAAAAAAATTTCTAAGTTAAAAAATTTTTTTAATAAATATATTTATTGATAAGTCTATCGATGTCGGGTATTTTTTTATTATAAACTTTCAATAAATTATAAACTGGATGTTGTTTTTTTATAGGTAAAAATATAACTTCTCTAGTTAAACGTGAATAAAATATCTTTATTTCCAAATTTCCATGTTTTAAAAAATTATAATCAGATGCACCTAAAGAAATCATCATTTTAACAACTTCTATATGACCATTATTGCATGCTGCTTGAAGTCCTGAATCATAGTCTGATGCACCGAGTTCTAACATCATTTTTATTATTTCAAGACGGCCACTTTCACATGCTCCTTGAAGTCCTATATAGTAATTAGTTGCACCGAGTCCTAATAACATTTTTATTATTTCAATATGACCTCCATAACAAGCACCATAAAGTGCCCAATTTACATTAATTTCACTAAATGATAGCATTATTTTACAGATTTCAAGATGACCATGTTTACATGCGTTAAAAAATCCCCAATCATAATGATCTGCACCTAAAGATAACATCATTTTAACTATATCGATATGGCCTCCTAGACATGCTTCTCTGAGTCCCCCATTATAATCATTTGCTCCTTTAGATAACATCATTTTAATAACTGCGATATGGCCTCCTTTACATGCAATACAAAGTCCATCATTATAGTTATTTGCACCGAGATATAACATCATTTTAATGATTGAATCATGGCCTCCTTTACATGCACCCATAAGTCCCATCCGATAATTATTTGCACCAAATTCTATTAACATTTTAACAATTGCGATATGACCTTTTTCACATGCACTATAAAGTCCCATATCCAAACATTTTGGACCAATATCTAACAATATTTTTATGATTTCAAGATGACCATGTTCACATGCATATGCGAGTCCCCAATTATAGTCAGTTGCACCTAAAGATATCATCATTTTAACGAGTGCAAGATTGCCTCTTTTACATGCTTGCACAAATAGACGTTCAATATCCATAATACAATAAATCTAATATTTTTTTAAATCAAAATTTTTTTCTCAAAATATAAAGATCTATTTATTCCAATATAATAAAGTGTTTATAAAAAATTTTTTACAAGTTCATCATCTTTAACTTTTTTATAATCAATGCCAACTTCATTTAAATAATCTTCAATTTCTTTATCCATTTCTATTGAACGTTCTTCTTTTTGATATCTACCAACTTCATTATATGGCTTCGTTCGTTGTAATAAATAATGAACATGTTCAGAATTTTCTAATTTGCATCTTTTAAAATAAGTATTTAACATCATTTTAAAACATTCATTTTCATCTTGAGTACCATATAATTTAGAATAATAACAACACATTGCTATTGGAGAATCTGTTATAATATAATCAACTTTATTAAATAATGAATATTCTTTTCGTGATTGTTTAGCAAAAAAATAAAATTGATCAAACATTACTGGTTCTCTATTGTCCCACACCCATTGTTTTACATATTCTGTAACTAATTCTACATTAAGTCCTTTATTTTTTAAAGTCACAAATAAATTTGCTGCTGTTGTACTTTTTCCAATTCCTGGACCGCCATATAATGATATTATTTTTGTCATTTATTTTTGTCATAAATAATTCTAATCTATATTATTTATATTTTTTTGTACTTCTTTAATTTTTGTATTTACTTTATTTGAATTATCATAAATCACATTATGTACTTCATCTTTTAAATCTTTTTCTCCATTTCCACGACGTTTCGCAACTTCATAATCTTTAATATATTTATCTTTGCCTTGAACTTCTGCATATGTTATAAGTTCTCTTTCATATGTATCTACCATTTCATTTATTAACAAATCTTTATTTACTGTTTTCCATTTTTTGCCATCAAATACTCTTGCATCATTTGTTCTTTTATTTGTTATACATATATTGTGATTTTCTGGATATTGATCATTAAAATGAACACTTTCAATAATTGTCGGAACTGATAAAAATGTCTTTCGTATTGCAGCTTCTAGATATTGTTGCATTCCTTGCATATTTGGATCATTATATGGTGTTAAACTAATAGTTATATTTATTGTATTATTTGTAGTATTATTCGTTGTATTATTTACTACATTTTGATGAGTAAGTCTTCTTAAATTATCATTTTCTTCTTCAAGTTTCTTAATTCTCATTGACTTTGATCTTTCATTACAGGTCTTTAAATGTCTATTTTTATTTGCCATTGAACTAAACTTTAATTTACAATAATCACAATCAATTATTGTACAAATTTTATGTATTTCTAATTTATCATTTGAACATTTATTCTTTCTATTAATATGTTTCTCTACATTTACCTTATAATATGATTCATAATTACATGCAGAACATTTATACATAATTTATAATTACACATATATAATTTTGTAATATAGGGCCGTAATCGTATATACATCCATTTTTGAAATATAATATTAATTGATAACATTTTAGACCATTATTCAAATAAAAAATTCATAAGCTTTGGGAGCTTATGAATTTTTCTAAAATTTTATTTTGTAACGATACGAATTTTAAAAATTTACAATACAATTAAAAACTTTTGATGTCTTTATTATCATAACTTCTTACATAAAATTTCATAAGCTCCCAAAGCTTATGAAATTATTATAACATTGATCCGAAACTATTTCCTCTACTAAACTTGATGAATGAAATTATTACATTATTAAAATATATGGGAGCAAAACTCGTCATTGATGAAGATTTATAAATATTTAAATATTTTGTTCAAGATAGTTATTTATTAAACGTTCAGCATTTAAAATAAATGGAACCATTTTTTTTATATATCTTTTTTTGAAAAATATAGGAAACTTAGAAAATGTTAATTTTTTAATTGTAAGTTGAAGAGAACCAGAAATATCAACTGAATTAAAATATTCAATATTATTTAAATATATATTCAATATATTTTTTAATCTTTTATCATATTCTTTTTTATCAATAGTATCAACATATATATATTCAGTCATATAATCTTTTATAAAATTAAAATTAAAATTAAAATTAAAATTAAATATATCACCCATATCTATATTATCAATATTAAAAGGATATAAAAGAATAATAGCGAGAGGAAGATTATTTGCCATATGTAAATAAAACTAATTTAATTCTAAGATAATTAATATTTAAACAAATTTTTACAATTCATTTTTTGATTAAGTTTGTAAAAATGATTGTTTTATTAGAAGATTCATGGAAAGCAGATGATATAAAAAAATACTATGAAGAAGTTTGTGAATTAAGTCAAGAAAATTTATATAATTTAGATAGTAAATTATTTATTAATTCTATATATTTTTGTTGTACAGATATAGTTCAATATCATCTTAATAAATTAGGTATTGAAGGCATTGTTCCTGATACATATGATAATACATTTAAAGATTTGTTCAAAAGAAATATTGAAATAATTGAATTTTGTAAGTTGGGTGAATATATGAAGTCTAAAAATGTTGATAATATATTTATAAAACCATATTTAAACAATAAAACTTTTGATGGTCAAATTTATTATGACAATGATAGATTTGTAGGTCAGTTACCAAATGATAATGATAAAATATATGTGAGTGAAAAGGTAACATTTTTATCAGAATATAGATTATTAATTGGAAATAATAAATTATATGGATTTGGTTTTATGCAAGGATTGTATCCTGATATAAAAGTATCTAGTATTAATAAATTTATTGATGAAATAATTTCAAAGACTGATTGTAGATATTTGTGTATAGACATTGGTTATATAAAGGAAATAAAAAAATGGGCAATTGTAGAATTAAATCCACCATTTTCATTGGATGACTATAATATTCCTTTAAATGATTATATAAATTTTTGCACAGATGCTTGTGAATATATAAAAAATCGCAAGATTTAAAAATTATAAATATAAAAATGACAACATTTAATATCATCAATGAAACAATTCATGATCTATGTTCATTAAATATTCCATTAGACGTAATTAATATATCATTACGTTCATGTAGAATAAGACATATTCCTTATGATTTTTTTGCAAAATTCAATAAATTAGAATCAATTGATTTATTTGATAATTATATTGATAATTTAAACTTTATAATTCCACATAAAGTTACATATATTGATTTATCATATAATAAATTATATGATAATGCATTTGTAAATTTTGATCCTAATAATATTGAATATATGGTATTAAGATATAATATGTTAACGTGTGTTCCGGAAAGTATCAAGAATATAGAGTGTGAAATTCATGGAAATAATATCAATATTATCAAAAATATTGTTAAAAACATTGTTAACGACGTAAAAAAAATAAATTTAGATGTTCATCAAACATATATTCAAAAATCACTTAGAAAATCAATCATGTATTTAATGAGTACATATAAAACACATCCATATAATAATAATTATCTATATGATATAAAGATGTATATATCTGGAAATGTTTTTAATTATTACATAAATACAATTTTTAAAAATACAAAAAAAGGATATTTCTTTAAATTATTGGATATATATGATTCTTTACCATCTGATATTATTTATGATTTCAATCGTGATTTGAAATGTAAAATTAATAATTTATTAGAAAGAATATGGGAATTATCGAAACATAAAAAAGAAATTGAATCAATAATTGAAAATCTATATGCACAATTATCAGATGGGATTAATACATGTTTTGTTGGAAAATATACAAGAGTTATAAATACATTGTCTACTTTTGATGATAATATAGAACAAGATATTCCATTCTCTGAAAAATTTATAATGAAATTAAATCAGTTAAAAGATATCATAGATAAAAAGAAAGAAATGATTGATTTTATAAATGATTCAAATTTAGACAACGATGAAAAATTAGTATGGATTGATGCTGTTGATGAATATATTTAATTAATCAACAAATTATTACCGTTATTATTCTCTGCCCATGATGGCAACTCTCTGAAAAGTATTGTATCATATTTATAATATTTTTTATACACATTCAAATAATATTCTTTTTCATATTTCATTCTTTGACTAGTATCCAAGTTATCAACATTAAATTTGCTAACACAATGATTAATTAATGATGGAACCCATGTAAATCCAATACCATCTGACATTCGTTCCTTTTGACGATTCAAAATTCTTTCAGGAATTTCTAAATTTGCAAATGCATCTCTTAATAATTTCTTTTCTATTCCATTTATTGGTAAACGATGTTTACCTGAAATTTGAATTACTGTATTTATAAGATCACGATCTAAGAATGGAACTCGTAATTCTAAACCATGACAACTAAAACATCTTTCAGCACGAAGAATATCAAAAGAATGTAATCCTTGGATAAGTCTTATAGATTCTTTTTCTGCTTGTTCATAAGTTGGATTTTTAACACTAAAATAATTATATCCCATAAATAATTCATCTGATCCTTCTCCAGACAAAATTACTTTATAATCAGTATTGTCACGAATATATTTAGCAAGTATATACATAGGAATAGCAGCTCGAATTGTATTTGGATCATAAGTTTCTAAATTTTTAACTACTTCTTCTATAATATTTAATCCTTGTTCGATATTAAACTTTACTTTTGTATATTGAATTTTAAAACGTTTCATAATATCACTCATAAACATATCTCCATATATTTCATCATAAGAATTTGAATTTTCTAAACTTAACATAAAAACATGTAAAGGAATACCCAATTGTGCAGCTATTGAAACAACAATTACAGAATCTATACCTCCTGAACATAAAAAAGCATATGGTCTGCTAGTATGAGTAATTCTTTTTTTGACAGCATTGGTTAAATGTAAATTAACATTTTTTAATGCATTTTCATATGTCTGTTCAATAATCAATTGATTATAATTTAGACAATTATATGATTCATAAAATTTTATTTCTTTATCAATTGTATATTTATTAAATGTATTAATTTCATGTTCTTTTACAAAATTTACATTTTCAATACCAGATAAAACTTTCATTTCAGATGCAAATGCGATTTCTGATCCAGATTCTGAATAACCAATATACAATGGTTTAAGACCTACTGGATCTCTTCCAGTTATTAATAATTGATTTTTTTGATCATAAAGAACAAATGCAAAATCTCCGTCTAACATATGTAATTGATTATTTAGATAACAATCAATAATTGCTTCACAATCATTGGGACTTGTTGTAAGTGATTTATAATTATAAATTTCTCCATTTGCAATCAAAACTATTTTATTATCATCTATTTCTCGAATAAAAGGTTGCTCACCACCAGTAACATTGATTATAGATAAACGATGATGACAAAATATTAAATTATTTATACTTTTAATAGTAGTAGTATCAGGACCTCTATATTTTATAGCGGAGAATATATCAGATATATTATTTGTATCGTTATTTAAAAACAAAATCCCACACATTTGTGAAGTTCATATATATATTTATAATTATTTAAACGTATAATTTTATAGATTATAATAAATGAGTATTACTTATAAAGATGGAATGATTTTACCAGATTATTTACCAAATGTTACATATTTTAATTGTAATAACACAAAGTTAAGAAAATTACCAGAAATGTCAAATTTAACAATATTAAGATGTAACAATACAAATATTTCAATAATACCAGAAATGCCAAATTTAGAAAAATTAGATTGTAATTCAACAAAAATAACAAATATTCCATATTTTCCAAATTTAACAAATTTAGATTGTTCATATACAAATATAAATAATATACCAGAAATGTTAAACTTAATAGAATTATGGTGTATAGAAACAAATGTAAAAAATATTCCAAATTTACCAAATTTAAAAGTACTAAGATGTAGAAGTTCAAAAATAAAAAGTATTCCATATTTACCAAATTTAGAAATATTGAACTGTAGTTCTACAAAAATAAAAAGTATACCAGAACTTCCAAATTTAAAAGATTTAGATTGTAGTTCCACAAAAATAACATATATTCCAGAACTCCCAAATTTAAAAGAATTATGGTGTTATGATACAAATATTAGAAGTTTACCATATTTGCCTAATTTAGAAAATATTTATACAGAAAGAAGATTTTATTATATAGAAGGAACAAATATACCTGAATATGAAGTTATAGACAACAAATTACATCCACACCCAAAAGGTCAATACGTAAAAGCATTAATGTTAAGTATACATAATAAACATGGTCTTACTAGCATTGGTATGAGAGATCCATTGAAAATATTAGGAGAAATGATATTCGAAGAAGAAGAAGAAGACGAAAAAGA
>Ga0209174_10001429_pt1 | contig 16811 bp, 14 predicted proteins | sample JI91814BDNA_FD_187505 | JGI IMG/M metagenome (GOLD analysis project Ga0209174, IMG submission 187505) | Wastewater effluent complex algal communities from Wisconsin, to seasonally profile nutrient transformation and Carbon sequestration -... | ecosystem: Engineered > WWTP > Effluent > Algae...
CAGGGTTATGGTTTTCCTGGTCGGGGCAATGCCTCGGACTGGAGCGATGCTTTGCCTTATTACAATCTTGGCAATAAATATTTAGAAAGTGGGCGCTATGACGAGGCGATTGATAGCTTCCATGCTGCTTGCGCTCGCTATGACCAGGATGCTGACTTTTATATCAATCTGGGCGTGGCCTATCGCAAGGTAGATGACTATCAAAGTGCTGAGCAGGCCTTTACCCGGGCCCTTAGCATCAACGACAAAGACTGGATGACCTGGAGCAATCTCGGCAATGCTTTGCTCAAGCAAAAAAAACTCAAAGAAACAATCGCTGCTTTTAACCGCAGTCTCAAATGCAAGCCGCCGGCTAAAGAAAAGGCCGCTATGGAAAAAGACATAGCTGATATCAATAAAATCATCAGCATGACTCAGCCTCCTCCACCTCAGAGGACCATCAAAAAAACTCCGGCAGTGCAGCCACCAGCAGTCAAAAAAACAGGCACAGCAAAAGACGTATCAGGCTGGGATGAACTTTTAAAATAGACAAAAAGAAAGAGAGAGCAGTGACTGGCAATGCTCTCTCTCTCTTTTTTTTATTGCTTTTAAGCTGACAATAGTGAGCTTAATTTATTGGTTGGTGCATCATCTTTTTCGACCGAGTCAGATGCGCCGGGCTCCAAATCGTAGCCATCGAGCCAGCCATTAGAATGAGCTACGGCAGAGCGCAGCACTTCTGGTTTGGCGTCTCCCAGAGCAACCTCTTTGTAGAGAGCTAGAAGCTGGAGTGTGGTCATCAGGCAGACATTCTTTTTGTTGGCATAATCAGCCAACTCGACGTCTTCTGCTGAGGTACCACCGGCCTGGGGTGGTCCGTCTCCAATTTTGCTAACAATCAAGATACCTTTAGGTTCAACACCTTTTTCGCACCAGTAGCGAGTCTGCGAAATCGACAATTGACCCAGGTGAGAGCGCTCGGCTTGAGTGGTGGTCCAAATGACACGAGCGATACAGACTTGTTTGTCATCAAATTCCAGTCTTAGCTCGTGTTTATCTTCAGCGGAGATGGTGACTTTCCAGCCCAACAGACCCAGTACTTTGCCGCTCGCTTCCACAAGCTCGTCACCGGTGGTGGTGAGCAATGTGTTGCGGATACCGCGTGTAAGAGCAACGCGGGTTTCGACATCGCGAATTTTTTGTTGAGCTAATTTGACCTGGTCATTAAGCTCATCAAGCTCTTTGTTTAGTTTGCCTATCTCATCTGAGAAGTATTTTTTACACCAATCTGGCACTTCAATCGCCCCCGCTGTAGCATTAGTTAAAATCGCACTATCAAGTTCGATACCCCTGGTCACCGCTTCTACAGGCTCTTCAGCCTTAGCAGGTTGGCTTGCGACCGATGTTTCCTCGCCCATCCTTTCAGGGCTTTGAGTGGCCTGGACTTCATCTGCTTTGGCAGAGGCAAGATCTTTGGCTTCCTCAATGGAGTTTCCTACAGAAATCTCTCCAGTTTGCGATTGTTCTTTGATCGCATCTTTTTCTGATTTCTCCTGATCAGATTTCTCCTCATCAGATTTTTCTGTATCAGAATTTCCGTGGGCAGAATTCTCAGGCTCTTTTTCGGGTTCAGATTTTTCTGCTTCTTCTGCTTCAGATTTTGCTGATTCTTGTGGCACTGGCTCAGCTTCGACTACCGGTGCAGCTTCGATTGAAGCAGTGGTTTTACCGTTTGTATTTTCTTCTTTGAGCATATCTGCAAGCCCACCCAGTCCGCTCTTTTCGGCGCTGTCGTTGTCGCTTGCCGCCAGTAGATTGCCCAGGGCAATCTTGGGTGGTTCGATTACTTTCTCTTTGGGCTTTTCTGCCTCTTCTACTTCAGCAGTTTCTTCTTTGGCAGTTTGCTGCAAAGATTCTTCAGGCTGAGTGGGAGATGGCATGGCCTCGATAGTTACTGTGTCGCTTGGTTTGTTTAAAATGCGCTGAGGGAATTTATCAGCACCCTCTTTTGCACTACCGGCAGTGGCATTGGCTTCGTCGTCGCTTTCTGAAGCGGCTTCGATTTCTGCCATAAGTTCTTTGTCACGGGCTGCTAGCTTGGCTTTTACGTCGTCTTCGCCGTTATCTTTACCGCTATCTTCTTGGAGTGGTTGCAAAAGCGAAGCCAGTGATGCTTTGGGAGCAGCTTTTTCTTCGATTTGGATAGAGTTGGCAGCTTGTTCGAGCTTGTCCATCAGGTTGGCATCGGGCTTAGCCATTTCCTGTGTATGCTCTCTGGCACCAGGAGTGGGCTTGTCGCCTTCTTTGGGGGTCTTGAGTTCAACCGCTTTGGCTTCTTCTTGACCTTCAATGGCGCTTGGTTTAGGTGAGCTGTCTTCGCCTTTTTCGCTTTGTGACTCGACAACAAACCAAAAAAGCGAAACCCCTACTTTAAGTACATCGCCGTCTTTGATTGGCTCAGGAGAAGTCAGAGCATTGCCATTGAGAAATGTGCCATGTCTGCTTTTGGCATCCTGGACTGTGAATTCGTCATTGTCCAGGCTGATAATAAAATGAAACCGCGAGATCGACTGGTCGCCACTGATGACGATGTCATTAAGATCATCCCGTCCAACGCGACATCTGGGCGTTGCTACCGGAATTTTCCGGTTGGATACCAGGTCGACGAGAAATGCAGTTGGAGTCTTTGGTCCGTCTTGGTTGTTTTCCATCGTGCTGCTTTCAGGGCCGAAAAAAGAATTTTACTATAAGAATGTTCCACGGGAAGTGGAATATAAACACCCCGGCGCACTTGTGAACAAGCACTTCTGTATTATCAGTCGCACCCCGGTGTCTAATTGAGATTAGCAGGTACTGTGCTAATTTGTGGAATTTTTCAGGATTTTTTGCCAGTCAGCCACTGGTTTAATTTCTGGAAGATATTAATTTTGTCCTGAGGCTTTTGTCTGACTTGCTCCTCTGCACTTGACGAGTCTTCTAATGCAAACCAGAACAGTGAGTAACCTATTTTAATTACTGCTCCATCTTTAAGTACCAGAGGTGAGAGCAAAGCTTGACCATCGACAAAAGTGTCTTTTTTACTGTCCATGTCTTCGATTGAGTACTGTTCGCCATTAAAACTAATACTGAACTGAAACCTAGCTATGGATTGATCGCCATCGAGCACGATGTCATTGAGCCGGTCGCGACCTACTCGGCACTTGGGCACAGTGATGGGCAGTTTTTTATTGTTTGTCAGGTCAACTAAAAAGGCGGTTTTGTCGCTCATTTTGACTCAAATTCCCTAGCGGCCCAGTGCTTGAGCAATATCTTCGCTAAGTGTGCTGGCCACTTCTGGGATTTGTTCTTCGGTAAAGACAGTAACTATTGAACGGCCCCTAGTGGCTTTGATCTTCTTATAAAATTTCTTGTTGGTGATTTTCCAGAGCGGTGCGGCATCGGCGGCACTGGTGGGGATTAGTTTGACCGTCAAAAACATGACGTATTTGTCGTGCATAACGGTATTGCCATCAAATTCCAGTCTGTCTACATTGCCATCCACGATATAGGCGGCATTGAGCTTTTTGGCCAGTTCACTGTTGCGTTTGCTCTTGTCTGCCGAGGCAGCCAGACCGATTTCATCAAGACCTTTCTTCATTTCTTCTTCTGTGACCACAAGCTGTCCCAGTTTGATTGTCAGTTTGCGGGCCAGAGCATCGCTCAGTCGCGCTGGTAGGGGGCTCAGCTCATCTTTGGAGGGAGCGCTCATACCGGTTTTTGCTTTCCAGAGGATGTCCGGGTCGATGCTGACAGTGTTGGGACCGCTAAATGGCATCACTATAAGTTTGTCAGCCGCCCAGGAAGGTTGGCAGCTGGTCGCTACCATCAGCAGTAAGGCAGACACGGTTAGTTTTAGCTTAATCATATAGATCCTTCCTCAGGCGTTAGAGCTGTAGGATACATGAAAATGTCTGGAGTGCTCCGGGCGAATTGTGAACAAGTGTTAACTGGTAAGTAATTGCTTGACAGCTTCTTGTGGGTAAATATTGCTAGAGCGCTATTAATAAGACAAGCGTTAAGTGGAGTTGATAATGACTGAACCTGCAGACGCCCCAGCTCATGCCATAAACGAGGGTTTTGGACTGACCTTTATGGAATATCTCAAGACCCTGCCCTGGTGTAAACAGGAGCATGGTTCTCTTGTGGCAGTTCATAAGCTGACTTCGGAAGTAATCGAAGCAGTAAGAGAGCACGAAGTGAAATTGCATCCGGGTGGCATGGTGGTCAAACTGCCTCGCTCGGTCTTGATGAATTTGCAAAAGCATTGTGATGATGGTCAGCCTCTGCCAGCGGTGTTGGTTTTTAAAGCTGAAGGCGTAGACATATGGTTCCGTCGCACTAAGCCCGATGAGTTTCCTTTTGATACCTGGAATGATCCGGCCGCTCTCACAATTGAGAGAGAATCAGCTTTTGTGCCATTGGCTAGTCTGGGTGGCGAAGCTGCACCGTTTTACAAAGAGATGCTTGGTAAGGCCAACGCCTGCCCGGCTATGATGCCCGCCTACTAAAACAAATTAGTAGTGCCAGAAGTAGTGCCAATCGTAGTTGTATTCGGCGCTTTCTTTTGCTTGCAATTCTTGTTTAAAAACAAACTGAAAATGGCTATTGACTTGGCTCCACCACTCAGGCCAGCTATAGTAGCCCAGATAACCTGACTTCCATTGGTCAAGCGGGCTCAGGGCGACGATTTTGCCTGTTTTATCGCAAAGATCTGCTTTGCCCATCATCTTGCGGATGATTTCGACACTAGCTGGTTTACTGCCAAAATTGGTTAGCTTAATAGTACCTTTCATATTGATGCGACCAAATTTGCGATCCTGAAAAGTAACAGCATCAGGTTGTCTTGAGACTTCACGTTCTTCTTTTTGGGCTTTGAGATCAACTGCTTGGGTCAGTGTCAAATCACTTGTGCTACCCGGTGCGGCATAGGTCATCATGCCCTGAGCGAGGATATCGCTTTTGCCATTACCTTCTACAAAGATGAGAGCTGGTGCTGTAGTAAAAGGCTCTTTGCCAGTGTTGCTCAATCTGATTTTGTGCATTATTTTGAGCGCTTCGGCTTGTTTCATTTGCTCAGCCTGGTCTTCATTTTGCCCTGCATATTGCAGTTCGGCTGGCGGCAAAATCGGTAATTCTAAAGTATAGAGGTCTTTGTAGCTGACCTGGTATTCGCGCACTGGCAGTACTATTCGTTCACCTTTTTTGATGGTCAAATGTTTGACATTAAAGACAAAGAGGTCTTCGTTTTTGTTGCCAGTACTCTCTACTTTTACCGAATGAGCACGTTCATCTTCGTTTCTGATACTGACACTTTGAGACATTATGCTATTGGACAGAGAGTTGCGCAGGTAGGAGCGGTCCTCGCTCTGGCTTGCCACCATCGATAGTGTCTGGGTCAGACTGATTGGATCATTTTGATCCTTAAAGGCAAATGATGGTACTCCCACTACTAGATTAGTGCTGACGTCTTCTAGGTCCACGAGATCATTGACTACAGTAGCCTGGAGTTTGACAGTGGCGTGGTTTTGTCCATCTATGGTGACTTTGTATGAGGGGATCCAGCGCAGACCTTTTTGTACATACATCATGCCGACACCGGCGCTCTGGTTTTTAATATCAGCACCGTTTAGTTTTAGTGTTAGCACATTGCGCAGTTCTTCTTCTTCACCTAGAGACTTGCAGGGACTTTTAAAAGTAATCGTTTCGATTCTCGAGACTGGCACAAAAGAAGTGCCCTCCAAAGTTTTTAGTTCGACTAGATCGCTTTTGACTGGCAATATCAAATCCGGCTTTTGACCTGAAGATACCGCCCGGGCAAGCTCCTCGGCTGAGCGAGTAGGGATACCCATGATTTGTGCGTCGTAGCTAATCACTTTACTATTGTTGCCACTGCCACTCAGTTCATTGACTCTTACCATGGCGCCAATATTGGCGGCAATAAGCTCTGGCAGAGCAAGTGCGGTGCGATCCATTTTGATTTTACGTTGACCGGCTGTGACCGAGACCAATTTGACTGCGTTGTCTGTACTATATGGGAAGAACGTGCCCAATAATGGACTAGGTAGACTGTCTAAAATGACGTCGCCTGAGCTATTGGTCGGCATTTCGCCTTCCTGGTTGATGACGGCATGCCCATCCTTAAAAATGGTCACTTCTTTGACTGGCATGCGCGCCACTGCCGATTTGCTCAGCTCACTGGCTCTAAGCGAGCCAGTACTGACATAAAGTGCGGTGATGATGCTGAGGCTTAGCGCTAAAAGGTAATTATGTTTGTTCTTCATGGTTTGATTATGGAAGTACTAGAGTTGTCTCGCGACGGTGTTTACCCTAGAATTTAGCTGTCACTATTATTGTGGTATGACAAAATGGATAATTGTGGCAAAGCTGATCTCAGAGCCATAACAAGTGAAGCTCTCACCCTCCTTAAAAATGACCGCAGCGCTGCCGGCGTAAGTCGCGCGCTTGCTCTTTATCGTCAAGCCGCTGAGGCTGATTATGGACCGGCACTCTATAATCTTGGCTCGATGTACTTTAATGGTATAGGTGTCGAGCGAGATTATAACGAAGCTCTCAAGTGGTTTTATAAAGCTGCTGAACAAGGCGATATCGACGCCATGTTTAATATTGCCTATATTGCTGACCGGGGCTACCTGGGCTCGCAGGATCTGGCTTTAGCCTTTGTCTGGTATCAAAAGGCGGCTCAAGGAGGATCGGCTCGGGGGCAATACGATTTGGCCGCAATGTATCATCATGGTCGCGGCATCGATATCGATATGGCAAGTGCTATTTACTGGTACCAAAAAGCTGTTGAGGGTGGTGTGCCCAGGGCGCAAATCAATCTTGATGAGCTTAACAGGCAGTCATGAAAAAAACTCTGGTAACCCTGGTGCTGATATTAAATATGGTGGCAGTACCAGCAGCGGCAGTGGCTCTGGATACTACCAGTGGTGAGGCTCAAGGACCGGCACCGCATAAGGCTACACTGATTGATATCGAAGACTGTAACCGTCAGATTTTGCTCAAAGAAATCGAACTGGAGCGTTATAGTATTAACTTTAGAAAGAAAAATAACGTGCAGGGACGGTACAGGGGCTGGCGTTATTTTATCTCGCAGGAAGCCAATGCCTCGCTCACCAGTGCCGGTCTTTTGCGACAATTGAGAGAACGGCAAAATGTAATTGATGCCAACAACCGGGTAGGCAGTTTGCGCCGCCGTCCCAACCGGCAGGTACTGGAGAGCGGTCTTATCTGTCAGCTTGTCGGTCAGTCCATCGGTGGCACTGGATCGGCTATTGAGCTTGGCATCAATATGGTGCACGAACAGCAAGCCCGTAAGCAAGGCTACGGGCCCAGGGCTGGCATAGCTAAAGTGATGGCGCTCAAGCAACAGCTTGAGCAGCTATTTGAGCAAAGGCGCAAACTTGTCAGTCGCAGTGATATGGACCCGGAAGATCTGGCCATTGCCCTGAGAGAGGAGGCAGTGCTGCGCGATATCACCGATATGGGCTTACATGAATACTGCGATTTTCATGCCGGTGCCAGACGCTATGCCACCTTTCAGAACGCGCTGTACATATTTGATATAGCAAAAAACGCCACTGGAGTGTCTGGCAATATTGTCGGTTTAAATGGTCTGCACAGACCCAGTCCTCGTTTGAGTGGGGCTGGATCGATTTTGACTTGTATCTCTGGTTTTCTTACTTTTACAAGCCCTTTAGCTAGCCGAGGCAGTGGGCTGGTGGCCGAAAAACTGCAACGCCGCAGGCTCAAACCTATAATTGCCGGTCATCCGCGTGTGCCCATAGATAAATTGAACGAGGACCGCTCCCGGCTTAAGTTGGCTATTGCTAGCCGTCTGGCTCAGGACCCCACTGCCTGCAAGACTCAAACTCTGGCCATGCTTGCCTACTGTGAGCAACAAACTGAGCTTAGACAGGCTCAGCTTGAACTCTCAACTAGAGAAGTGCAATCCGGTACGAGATCTGCTACACAAAACGTCCTGGTCGGTGCCATCGTAGGTGGTACCAAGATGAGTTTTGGCAGCACCGGTATTATTGGTGGATTTCGTTATCCAACACAGCCTCTTAAGGCTAATGCAGTGGCTCAGGCTGGCACTATTAGTTATGCGGCGGGCTCTTTTGTCTCTGTGGCCGATAACGTGCGCTTGCGTGTCTTAGATGAGTACAACAGACGCAGGCTCTCGCGCAAAAGACAATTACCATCGCAAGTGCTGGCCGACCGTCTTGATGCTCTGAGCCAGCTTGAGACCACGCTGGCATTTAAAAACTAAACTGACTGATTTAGCTCTCCAGAGCAAAACGCATAGTCAACTTGATAATTTTGTCGAGAGATTCTAAGATTTCGCCTCTCATAAAACGCACTGTATTTTTGCTGCCATCCTCAAATTCTACAGTCAATGAGCTGAACACCATGTCGCGGGCAGCACTCGTCACTGAGCTGGTTTGCAGATTTTTGAAATCCTTACTGCTGAGGATTTCGTCGATAAGCTGAGCTTCTTGCTCTGGCAGCATTTCTCTTGAGACCGGTCCAAACTGCTCATATTGTGGTGCCATACCGGGACCACTGCCGACCATTGACCAGAGGGTTTTAAAGCGCATGTTTATACCTCTAAAGAGGTTTTTATGATACTACTTTTTATCCACCGGGGCGCGGTCCATGGCCAGTAGCATGCCGTAGATAATGCTCCAGGGGTGGGGCGCACAGCCCGGGATAAAAACAGAGACCGGCAAAAGGGCAGAGACACCGTTGGCTTCGGCATAGCCACCTTTGTGTACGCCGCCAGATATAGCGCAGGTGCCCAGCGCCACTACAATTTTAGGCGCGCTCATTGCTTCATGGCAGCTTAAAAGAGCGCTCTGCATGCCTTTAGAGACAGGTCCAGTGACCACCAGCGCGTCGGCAAAACGGGGTGAGGCGACAACAGTTATACCAAAGCGCTCAATATCAAAAATAGGATTGCCGCTTGCTCCAAGCTCCATATCGCAGGCGCTGCAGCCAGTGGAGACCACACGGGCTGCTACTGAGCGCCTAAAAGGGTTGGCTTTACTTTTGACCGGTGTGGCAGTGCTTTCGCTTTGACCGGGCAGGTTTTTATTTGATAGGATCAGGGCTTCTCTTGTGCGAGTGGCGGTGCGCGTCGATGGGTTGTTGACGATAGTGCCGGATGGACAGATATCCACACAAAGACCACAACCGATGCAAGCTCCGAGATCGAGAGTGACTGTGCCACCATCAATGTTTAATACGTTGATGGCATCGGTGGGGCAGACCGACACGCAGGCATCGCAGCCGGACTGACAGGGCACATCGGTTAGTTTTGGTAGCCCTCGTACGCCACTGGCCAGGTCCGGGCAGATTGGCGACTGGGTGGCCACACCTTGTTTAACTAAATAGCTAAAGAGTTCGAGCATACTGCCTGCCTTTTAAAGATCGGAGCCGCTATAAGAGAGAGCCAGGCTCTTATTGCACAGGGGGAAGTCAGCGATAAGGTTGTTGCGAATAGCAATGGCTATAGCTGTCCAGTTATTAAAACTGGGGTCTTTGATAGCATAACGAGTGATTTGACCGTTACTATCGGTCACTATCATATGGATAAGCTCGCCTCTAAAGGCTTCCACTATACCAATGCCAATTTGGTCTGGTGGCAGTTTGTCTGGTATTTTGATTGAATCTGGACCGTCGGGTAGATTGTCGATGAGGCGGTCTAAAGTATCGAGGCTGGACCAGATTTCTTTGATGCGTACCATCTCGCGAGCGAGTATGTCGCCACCTTTTGCAGTCATCGCCGGTGGTGCCAGCTCTGGATAGGCACCGTGGGCAAAATGTCGGCGCGTATCGTATTCAATACCGGTAGCACGACAAGCCACTCCCACCATGCCAAAATCATTACAGAGCGAGCGCGGCAGCACACCAATATCGCGCATACGCTCAAGACCCATTTGATTGTCTAAAAACATCTGTAGCGGTTCTTTTAGCTCATGGCGCAGTCTGGCAATCTGCCCTTTAAATTGAGCAAGACTCTCTTTAGCCACCGGACGTACACCGCCCGGTAGGATAAAGCCGCGCAAAAAACGCGAGCCAGTAATTAAATCACCAAGACCCAGCGCGCGGCCGCGGAGGCGACCCATGGTGGCGGAGATACCCAGTAGACCTATATCTGTACCCATGCCGCCGACATCGATAATATGGCAGGCCAGACGTTCTATTTCGAGAGCTATGGTGCGCAAGTAGCGGGCTCGTTCTGAGACTTCGATGCCCATCACCGATTCGATTGCTTCGCAGTGAGCAAGAGCATTTGCTGCTGATGTATCGGAGGCTGCTGCTTCGGCCACAAAGTGCGCTTTGGCAAAAGGTACTTCACATAAGCGTTTTTCGACACCGCGGTGGACAAAGCCCAGTCTCACTTCTAGATTGACAATAGTCTCACCATAACAACTAAATCTAAAATGTCCAGGTTCGATGATGCCAGCGTGTATAGGACCGACTGGTAATTCGTAGACGCCTTCGCCTTTTACTTCCAAAAATTTAAAAGCCCGCCCTATCGGTGGCTTAAATCCCTCTGGCAGTGGTGCTTTACGCAGCGGGTAGAAGTTTTCGGGATATTGCTCATGGAGATTGAGGTGTTTGAATCTGGGATGGCCTGAAGGGACAATGCCAAACATATCAAAGATGAGACGCTCAAACCAGTGAAGCTGAGGAAAAGTGTTGGTTAAGCAGGGATAGCTGTTGCTATCTAAGGCAGTCTCCAGTACTCTAACCGTCCCCTTTTGTGGATGGAGGAGTAAGGTGATCAGTTGACTGCCATCTATGCTTGTAAAATGCCCCAGTCTCTCTTTGCCATCTTTGCCAATGGCGTCATTAAGCAGATGGGGCAGATCTGCTAAGGCTACTTGCTCTTTAGCGACTTGCATGGTTTTGTCCTCTGAGATTATCTAGAGCCTGGTCCACCAAGCTGATGCGGTGATTTTTTTGGCAGCCGGGTACCCAGGTGGAAGTATCCACAGTCAAACCCAGTAGCAAGCTCAATAGCACTAGCATCATTGGTATCAGAGCGGCGCGTTTGGGTTTGAATGATTTGAAATCAGGTTTGGCTGTGCCATAGATTATTTTGCCCACATGAGACATGATGGCAAGAAAACTTACAGCCAGAGCCACTGTTATTATGAGGGCGAGAGCGATGCGGTGATCCGACAGGCTCAAGGTCATAAGTGATATCTCTGAGACAAAAGCACCAAAGGGTGGAGCCCCGCTCACTGCGATAGCGGCAAGAGCCAGAGCTGCTGCCCATATGGGGCTGTTTTGCATCAGTCCATGCAGCTTGCTGAGCTTTTTTGTGCCAGTCGCCTGCACTATATTGCCGGACATCAAAAAGAGAGCAACTTTTGCCAGGCTGTGATTGAGCGCTTGCAAAAAGAAAAGTGGACCAGAGCCAAGTCCAATAGCAAAGAGCATCAAACCGACGTTTTCGATACTACTGTAAGCCCAGAGTCTTTTGATATTACTCTGTCTGACAATGAGCAGACTGGCTGCCAGTACTGTGATTGTGCCAAGAATTGCTACAAGCTCAAAGACACGCGAATGCGGGGCTGCGGCAAGCAAAATAGAAGCTACTTTGTAGATGCCAAAAAGAGCACAGTTTAACAGTGAGCCTGAGAGCATTGCTGAGGCTGGTGCAGGGGCCTCGGAGTGAGCGTCAGGCAGCCATGTGTGCAAGGGGAAGATACCAGCTTTGGTGCCATAACCAAGTAGACAAAAAATAAAACCAAGTCTCAAAAGCGGGAAGTTTAACTGTGAAGCATGGCTGATTAGCTCTGCCACATTGAGTGTTGCTACTTCCAGTGTGCCTCTCTGGCTGGCGGCAAAAATAAAGACGGTGCCAAGTAGGGCAAAAGCGATACCGACCGAGCAGACTATTAAATACTTCCAGGTGGCTTCCAGAGCGTTTTTGCTGCGCTCAAAATAGACCAGAGGTGCCGACGATAGTGTGGTTGCTTCAATGGCAATCCAGAGATAGCCCAGGTTGTCGCAGGTAAATACCGTGGTCATAGCCATCAAAAAAATATGGCTACAGGCGTAAAAGATGCGCACATGCACGGCTTGATAGGCTTCACCTTTGTTTTGGGCCGCCTGGAAGAAATAATCAGCATGGGTGAGGCAACAGCAAACAACAAAAGTAGTTAGCACAATAAAATAGGCGCCCAGTGTTTCAATCGCTAGACCAGAAGCAAACTCCAGTCTGCTTGCGTGCCCGGTCAAAACATTGGAGAGGATAGACATGACCACTGGCAATTGAAACCAGATAATTAGAGCTGAGAGTTTGCGCACAATTGCCACGTCTTTGATGGCCAGGCTGAGAATAGCCATGGCAAGCGGCAATATTAAAAGTGCGACAAATTCGTTCATCTCAATCCTTCAGGTCAGTTAGCTGAGACACATCAATGTGTTCGAAGCTTTTTTTGATGTTAAAGAGCAAAAGTCCTGAGATCATTACGCCGACTAAGACCTCCAGCAAAAAGCCCATCTCGATTAAGAGGGGCATACCATGGGTCTGAGTGATGGCAAAGAGATAAATACCGTTCTCTATCACTAAAAAGCCGACAATCTGACTCAGTGCTGCTCTTCTAGTCAGCATCAGGAGCACTCCGGTAAAGAGAATACTCATCGCTGCTGTGGAGCCGAAGCGACTGTCAGGATCGCCTACCAGTCCTGGTATTTGTTGACTGATTAGATAGGAGATGCCGAGCATCAATGCTCCCAGATGCATTGATAATGGTGCTGCTAAAAATGTTTGTTTGTCCGAGCCTACTTCTACTTTTTTCATCACCCAGCTAAGAAAGGTCGGGATAAAAAGAGCTTTGACAATGAGCACGCCCAGGGCAATAAAATAAAGATGTTCTTCTTTGGTAAGATGGGCAATCCAGGCTGTTTCTGCCGCTATAGCCATGGTGTGCAGGCGGTAAAAACTGAGATTTGAGCGCAAAAGAGTTGTGCCCAAAATAAGGATACCGAGAATGGCCGAGAGCATTGCTAAAGCTTCAAAGGTGTTTAGCGTCATTTATCCCCCCTAGTGCATATTGCGCGAGAGCGCAATGAGGACGCAAAAGATGCTCATGGCTACTGCATAAGCGATAAATTCGGGTAACTTTGTCCAGCGAAGTTTGACAGACAAGCTCTCAATAACAGCTATCGTGGTAGCCAGGGCAAAAACGCCTGCCACTGATAAGAGTCCGCGCGTGAGATCGCTGGCTCGCCACATGTACGGTATGGCATGCAAAAAACACTGACTGCTAATACCAAGCAAGAGTACAATCTTGATAAAATGAGTCATCTCCACAAGGGCCAGGTTTGTAGCTGAGTTTTCCAGGATCATGGCTTCGTGCACCATGGTCAGCTCCAGGTGGGTGGTAGGGTCGTCCGCTGGCATCCGTGACAGCTCTACCAGGCTGGCTAAAAACAAGCCACAGCCAGCAATAAACCATAGACCAGTATGAGTTTTGAGCGCCAGATTGTTAAAGGCAAAGACTTCGGTGAGATTGCTTGTGCCTGCGGTAGAGCCCAGTGAGACCAGGCAGAGTATTACAGCAGGCTCCACCAGTAGTGCCAGTGTTACTTCTCTACTGGCACCAAAGCCGCCAAAAGCTGAGCCAGCGTCAAGGGCAGCCAGTACTGTAAAGAAGCGGCTTAATGCCAGTAAGTAAATAATAAAAAAGAGGTCGCCAGGTATATTGAGCGGATGAAACGTTGTCCAGGGAATGAGGAAGGACAATAAGATCAAAACTGAGATATTGATTGCCGAAGCCGAACGGAAAATCCAGCTGACGTGCTTGCTTATGGTCTCACTTTTGTGCATCAGTTTGATGATATCCAGTATGGGCTGGATTATTGGCGCACCGATGCGGTTTTGAAATCTAGCTTTGACTTTGCGAATAATGCCCACAGTCAGTGGTGGCATCAAAGTGATTGATACTAGAAATGCTCCCAGTTTAAGCATGGATGCTGAGTCTATGGCGATCACAGTGTAATCCCCAGCAAAACGAGAAAGAGCATTGTCAAAAAGACATAGAGCAAGTGTACGTGAATGCTGCCAGTCTGCAGTCTGGTCATTGTCAAAGATAGCCAGCTAATCAAGTCTAGTGTACGGCGGTATGCTCTGGTCTCAAGATAAGGTGACATCTTGGTTTCGACTCTAATTTGTTCAGGGAAGTGACGTCTATCTTTGCCATCAATGGTGGTGACCATATCAAGTTGCAAAATTTGTGCAAAGATGCGACCAATGGGATGGCTAAAGCTTGATCCTGTCTCTTCCGCTCTGGCTGAAAGCGGTCCATAACCGCAATCCCAGGTGATATATGTGTTGATACTTTGAGTCTTGGGACCGAGTACCAGGATGTAAATGCTCGATGCCAAAATCAAACCTACCAGACAGAGCTGGCCTTGCGGTATCGGAAAGAGTGAGGAGGGGTCGGCATAGCTACCGGTCAAATAAGCCAGGACTGGAGATAGTCCATGCATACAGACAGAGGCGGAAGTGCCGAGGATGATACAGATTACAGCGAGGATAAGCTGGGCCAGGGTAAGACCAGTAAGCTTACCGCTGGCTCCTTCGTCGGCTGCTTTGGCGGCAGTGGAGCGGGCTCTTCCCAAAAAGGCAATACCTATAGCTTTGGCATAACATGCCAGAGATAAAGCGCCGACAAATGCCAGACTGCCTATCACTGCCATGGCAATGGCTCTATCAACGAGAGGCACCTGAGCAAAAGAGAGCTGGAAATACCCCTGGTATATAAGCCATTTGCTGGCAAAGCCATTGGTGGGAGGCATGGCACAAATAGCCATACCGCCGACAAAAAAGCCCAGCATTGTCCAGGGCATCCGTCTGGCCAGTCCACCCAATTGTGAGAGTTCACGAGTATGGGTGGCTTTTTCGATTGAGGCTGCACCAAGCATCAGTAGTGACTTAAAGAGCCCGTGATTAACAGTATGAAAAATTACGCCAGTCACAGCAATCGCTGCAATGCCTGGCAGACCGTAGTGTTTACTGAGCATCGCTAGTGCAATGCCGACCATGATAAGCCCCATATTTTCTACTGAGCTGTAGGCAAGTAGACGCTTGATGTCTCTTTCTACAAGAGCAAAGAGCACACCCCAGACTGAAGAAATAAGTCCAAGAGCAAGGGCGGCATAAATTACGTAAGGACTGTGGCAATCCCCCAGTACAATCAATCTGAGCATCAAGTAAATCGATACTTTGCTGACCAGACCACTAATTAGAGCGGTGGCCGGACCTGGGGCTTCGGCGTAGCTCTGGGGCAGGTAAACGTGTGTTGGCCATAGTCCAGCCTTGATGGCCACACCAATAAAAATCATCAAAGCGGCAGGCAGTGTGCGCGAGCTTTCAAAATGCCAGGCATCAAAATTAAAACTGCCTGAGATGTGTTGCATCCACAAAAATGCTGCTGTCAAAAGGGCTGTAGCAACGCGGCTTGCTGTGATATACGAAAATGCCGCGCGCTGTGCCCGGTGCCGAATATGGTCTGAAGCAATCAGTCCGGCGGTAGAAAGACTCATTACTTCAAAGCAAACGAGGAAGGCTATGGCGTTGGCGCTGACAAAAGAAAGGAAAGTGCCCAGTAGTAGTAAAAAAATCAGTTTATAAAATAGATTGCGCTCATTTTTGGTGGCCAGTCCTGATGTATAAGACGGACAGGCCAGGGCACTTGTGGTCGTAATCACGCCCATTAGCAATATGAACGGTCCGGTAAGTGTGTCGCTCTGACAGCTCAATGGCGCCAGTCCAAAATTGGGAAAAATCTGATAGCCAAAGAGTTCTTTGTAACAAAAACCCTTAACCGCTCCAGCAATGGCTGTGATGCCACCAGCCATCATTATGAATGAAAAAAACTTGTCCTTAATCTGTATTTTTGTCACGTCCGAAATCAGAGTAATGACGAAACCAAAGGCCCAGACAAGACATGCGGCAGTGTAGAGAGTAGTAACGGTAAAGTGAATTGAGTTCATTAAGCACTTAAAAGGGAAGCCACCACCAACGTATCAAACTGTTGTGATCCAAATGTGATCACCTTAGAGATGTGATGATCACAAGCTGATCATCTTTCGCTGTTATCGTGCTTTCATCGTGCCTCATAACAGGTAATCAAATGGCGCTCCGCTCGCAAAAAGAACTCTGGAATTCTTTCAAATCGATGGCAACAGGCCAGTTCCAGGCAATATCTGGTTTACAAACTGCTGTTGCTGCCGAGGTGCCGGACGCACCGCAGCGCTCGGTGCCCACAGATAGGCTAGCAGGCTTGCGCGAAAACTGGCGTCATGACATCGTCTCTGGTTTTATTCTTTTTCTTATAGCTCTGCCGCTCTCGCTTGGTATTGCCATGGCTAGCGGCATGCCGCCGATGTCCGGCATAATTGCCGCTTGCATTGGTGGTATTGTCGTTTCTCAGATTTCTGGCAGTTATGTCACTATCAATGGTCCAGCTGCCGGACTGATTGTTGTCATACTGGACGGAGTACAGGCTCTCGGTGGGGGCGCGCAGGGTTACCACAATACTCTCACTGCCATTGTTGTTGCTGGACTTTTACTATTTGTCCTTGGCCTCTTTAAAGCTGGTGAGCTTGGTAAGTTTTTCCCTTCGTCAGTGGTGCACGGCATGCTGGCGTCGATTGGATTGATTATCATCCTCAAGCAATTGCCAATTATGCTCGGTGTCGTGCCCCCAGCCAAAGAGCCACTGGCACTTTTGGCTAAGTTGCCTTTT
>Ga0209174_10001432_pt1 | contig 16784 bp, 12 predicted proteins | sample JI91814BDNA_FD_187505 | JGI IMG/M metagenome (GOLD analysis project Ga0209174, IMG submission 187505) | Wastewater effluent complex algal communities from Wisconsin, to seasonally profile nutrient transformation and Carbon sequestration -... | ecosystem: Engineered > WWTP > Effluent > Algae...
CCGAAGAAGTCGGTCTTGCATTGGACAAAGCCACGATTAAAGATCTGGGCCGTGCCAAGAAGATTCAGGTTTCGAAAGAAAACACCACGATTATTGACGGCGCCGGCGAAGCCGAAGGCATCCAGGCCCGCATCAAGCAAATCAAGGCGCAAATCGAAGAAACCTCTTCCGATTACGATAAAGAAAAACTGCAGGAACGCGTTGCCAAATTGGCCGGCGGCGTTGCGGTGATCAAAGTCGGCGCAGCAACTGAAGTCGAAATGAAAGAAAAGAAAGCCCGCGTTGAAGATGCCTTGCACGCAACCCGTGCAGCGGTCGAAGAAGGTATCGTTCCCGGCGGCGGCGTGGCACTGATTCGTGCCCTGACCGCGATCGGCAGCCTGAAAGGCGCGAACGACGACCAAAACGTCGGCGTACAAATCGCGTTGCGTGCAATGGAAGCGCCTTTGCGCGAAATCGTTGCCAACTGCGGCGAAGAGCCATCAGTTGTGTTGAATGCAGTGAAAGCCGGTAACGGCAACTACGGCTACAACGCAGCGACCAGCGAATATGGCGACATGGTAGCCATGGGTATTCTTGATCCAACCAAGGTGACCCGCACTGCATTGCAAAATGCAGCGTCGATCGCCGGTTTGATGATCACCACCGAATGCATGGTGGCAGAAGCTCCGAAGAAAGAAGAAGCCGGCGGTGGCCACGGTCACGGCGGCGGCATGGGTGGCATGGGCGGTATGGATTTCTAATCCGCACGCTACACATGCGACAAATAAAAACCCCGCTTCGGCGGGGTTTTTTTATCGTGCTAATTCGACTGTCGATTGCTTTCGATGAACCCCGCAAAGCCCTGCAAGAACCCGCTTAATAATTTGCGGGTCGCTTCATCGCCAATGTTCCCGTCCTCGCCAATCATTTGATGTGCACGCGAGAGCATCAATTTGCCGCCGGACCAATGGCGTGTACCGAGAGTTTTCAATACCGGCAACCAGGCATTCTGTGAAAGAATCGTGCCGAAACCGCCAGGCGATGCACCCATCACGGCAACCGGACGGTCACCGAAAATCTTCGGAATATCCGAACCTGGTCGCGACAGCCAGTCAATCGCATTCTTGAAAACGCCGGGAATGCCATTGTTGTATTCCGGTGTCGATAACAGCAAGCCATCATTCACGAGTATGCGTTCTTTCAAGGCAGTTACCGCAGCAGGAATGCCTTCGCGTTGTTCAAGATCACCATCATAGAGTGGGATGCCATGCAATGTGGCAATTTCCAATTCAACGTCATCGCCAGTGAGTGTTTGTGCAACTTTCAGTAATGCCGTGTTGTAAGACTGTGCCCGCAAGCTGCCGGATATTCCGAGAATCTTTACCATATCGTGTCTCCTTCAGATTTTGAGATGCAGGCCGGAGGGATCGGGCGCAACAAGTCGTTTCAGCGGCGAATTTTTCACTTCGGAAAAATGTTGATGCTTGTTCCAGGCTTCCGCAGCCCTGATCACTTCTTCCGGAGTACGCGCGACGAAATTCCACCACATCAGGATATTTTCCTCGAATGGCTTGCCGCCAATCAGCAGTGCCTGCGCAGCCTTGTTGCAAGTAATCGAAACGGAATGGCGGCCCGGGCCGATATACAGCAAAGTGCCGGGTTCAATCAGCTCGCCTTCGATTTCCACTGCGCCATCGAGGCATAGCACGGCATGTTCAAAATCCGGGTTCAACGGCACATCGGTTTTTGCCGCGTTTTCACTTTTCAAGTCCATGCCGACCAGTGGCGTATAGACCTGAGCAGGTGCCGTAAGATTGAATGCAGTGCCAGCTAGTAGCGTAATTTTGAATCCGCCATTGTTGATGGTCGGCAGGTCAGGATAGTGTTTGAAATCCGGCTCGCGATGGCGTTCTGCCTCGGGCAATGCTATCCACAATTGCGTGATGTGTATTCGCCCGGCATCGTCGTTCAGTGATTCTTCCGCATGCGTGATGCCATTGCCCGCCGTCATCAGATTCACCTGGCCGGGACGAATGATTTGTTCGTAACCCAGGCTGTCTCGATGCAAAATCTCGCCTTCGATCACCCAGGTAAATGTCTGAAGGCCGATATGCGGATGCGGCCCGACGTTCATGCCGTTGCCGCGATCAAAATTCGCGGGGCCGACGTGGTCCAGAAAACACCAGGCACCGACCATGCGGCGTGCTTTGGTCGGTATCGCGCGACGCACGGTAAAGCCTTTGCCGACTTCGGCACTATTCGCGGTAATTCGTTCAAGTACCGAATCTGTCTTGTGGTCGCTCATGCAAATTCCTTCTCAGGCGACCAGCGAGCTGGCAATGCGAACTTCACCCGTCAGAATTTTATGCACGGGGCAGGCATTGGCAATTTGCAGCAAACGCTCGCGCTGTTCGGCACTTAGCTCGCCTTTCAAACTAATTTTCCGGACGATATCGTTGCCCGCCGCTGGATCGCCATCGGGATTCAATTGCAATTCGACGTCTATCGATTCGAGCGGCCATTTCTTTCTTGCCGTATACATTTGCAGGGTGATGGCGGTGCAGGCACCCAGACTGGACAGCAATAACAGTTTTGGCGTTGGCCCGAGATTGCCGCCGCCCTCGTCGAGCGGTTCATCCGCAAGCCATTCGTGGCCAAGGTCGTCGCTCAGACTGACCGAGTAGGGAGTTGTGCCGGCAAAGGCACGCACAGTGTGGATTATCGTCATTCGCCTAGCCTCGTAATGCGTGAGTCGATGTTAGCACCCGCCCGTGACGGTGACAGGCCCATAAATGCATCGGTTCGTTGCAGCCGTCTAAACCAATAGTCGGCCGGCCGCATCCAATTAGCCACGAGGCTCAAGGGAGGGCGGTATGGCGGCAGAAAACGAAATTTCCAGCAGATCCAGTCATGCGGGTTGGCGCGAAAAAGTGGACTTCCTGGTCGCGGTCTGCGCCCTGATTACATCAATTGCATCGATCTGGTTGTCGGTCACGCAAAGCGACGATATGCAGCGTCTGGTGCAGGCTCAGTCATGGCCTTTTCTGGGGTTCAATTCCAGCAATGCCGAAAGTAACCCGGTGACCGGAAAGCCCGAAGCCGTGATCAGCCTGACCGTCGAAAATCTTGGAGTCGGGCCTGCGAAAATACAGTCGCTGGAAGTCTCTTACAAAGGCAAACAAGTCACAAACAGCCGGGAACTATTGCGAGCCTGTTGTGGCGATGTTTCGGGTCAGATTCATGAGGAAACCTGGCACGACAAGTATCCGATTCTAACCTCGTCCGTGGTGGGCCGGGTATTGCGCGCGGGCCAGGCAATTCCGATGTTTTATTGGGCCCGACCCGAGGGTGATGCCTTCGTCTGGGAAAAACTTAACAAGGCGCGTTTCGATATCGAGAAAAAAATCTGCTACTGCTCAGTGTTCGACGAATGCTGGACCAGCGATCTGAATTCAACCCAGTCGACACCGGTAAAGCGATGTCCTGTCGTAAAGAAACCCTATCGCGAATAAAAAATTGTCGATGAAACCGAGTGGCCGGGCCTCGATAGTAATGACACTAGGACACCAAGGTCTTGAATGTGTCTCGTCCCGCATCCTTCGCCGCATAAAGCGCTTTGTCGGCAAAGTGCAGCAGCTCCTGCGACGTCGGTGTTTTCGCACAGTAGGCGACACCGATGCTTGTACTAAGCCGCATGGTCAATTCGTTAACTTGCATTGGCTCGCGCATGGCAACTAAAAGTTTTTTCGCAATGGCTTCGCCGCTTTCGATGGAGGGACTTTCGATCAAGACGACGAATTCATCGCCACCCAGCCGCGCTACCAGGTCGTCGGCGCGAACACAGGCATTCAGCCGTTCGGCAAATATCTTGATAACTTCATCGCCGATGGCGTGCCCATGATTGTCGTTGATCGATTTGAAATGGTCGATGTCCAGATAAAGTAATGCAATGGCCTCTTGCTGGCGCTTGCTGTGAGCCAACATTGCCGATAAGCGCTCTTCAAAATGACGACGATTGGCGACGCCGGTAAGGCTGTCGATGCGTGCAAGCTTGTCCAGTTTTGATTCCGCCACTTTTTGCGGCGTGATATCAAAAGTGAGCGAGTAGAATCCTTTTACATCTCCAGCAGAATCCCGATCAGGCACATAGTAGGATTGATAATAATATTCTTGCCCATTGATAATGCTTGAACCCTCGAAACTGTCGGTATTTCCTTCAAGGACATTTTGTATGTGTGGTTCCAGATTGGCATATACATTTTCACCCCGGATTTCACGTATGGTGCGGCCAATCATGTCTTTTGCATGGATGCCGAACATGTGGCTGAAATAGCTGTTAGCAAAAAGGTAGCGTTGATTCAGGTCCAGCTGGGCAACAAGCGCCGGGATGTTATCGGTAATTGCCCGCATGCGGCTTTCACTGGCAAGCAAGGCCTGCTCGGCATGAACTCGGGCGCTGATGTCGCGACCGGAATAGACGATTTCGAATGGTCGGTCGTCAACCGGATTAGTGATGGCACGAGCCAGTGCTTCGATCCAGACATAGCCACCATTGGCATGTTTGGCACGATAGATCACTGTCGCCGAGCCGCCCTCATCCCCGAGTTTCTTGATGGCGGAAACGACTCCATTGACGTCATCCGGGTGAACCAAATCCCAGCGTGGCTGCATTAGCTGGTCTGGCTCCATGCCGAGCATGTCGCGCGTCGCCGGCGACACATATAAACGCTGTCCATCCAGTTGCATCCTGACCACAAGATCACGCGAGTTTTCGGCAAGCATGCGGTAGCGTGATTCGCTCTCCTGCAGTTGGGAAATGACTTCTTTTAGTCTGGTGCTGAATCGACGCTGCGTAATATTCAATATTCCCAGCACAAGCAGGACAAGCAGGCTCAGGATGGCAACGATGGAAATAAGACGTTTCTGAGATGCTGATCGGGCTTCACGCTCCGCGCTCAATTCATTTGCAGCTTGTAACTTTTGCAAATCAAATTTTTGCTGTGCGTATTTCAGGCGAGCAGCGGAATCATCGGCCGCGAGCTTCCGATCATCGGCCTCGAGCGAAAACTCCAAATCCATCAGACGTCTGCTTAGAGGCGCGATTTCAGCTTGGCTACCGTTTCGTCCAAGCATGCTTCCAACTAGTGCTCTCAGGGCTCTGCGTTCATCCCGATAGAGTTTAAGTTCATTGAAGGACTTTTGGGCAATTCGCAGTTCCAATTCGGCTTCCGCGTTTTCACCTTCGCTGAGTGCTGCCAATCCCAAAACCTCATGGCCCAGGCCGGTCAGCTGGGAGTTGCTGAGTTGATTTGCCAAAGCCAGTATTTTTTGGCCATTTTCGATTTGAGTCGCCACGTCGGCATGAGTGCGGGCAATGCGCGCTATTTCCAAATGCAGTTCTGCATTTAACTTTGGATCCTGAACTTCCTCAGCGAACAAGATTGCTTGTTCAAGAATGGATTCGGCTTTTTCATTCTCCCCCAATTGTGCATATGCCCTCGCCTGATTTCGCAGCAAGCGGATACGTATGGGTAGCGAAGGGGTGGTTGATAGGGCATTCAAACCGCGGTTAGCATAATCGGCCGCCCGCGAATTTTGGCCGAGGCTGTAGCTGAGCGATGAATACGCCAGATAGATGTCGGCACTTAATTCAGGATTGGGATGGCTTTCCAGGATTTGCTGGGCGTCGCCCAGCAAATTCTCGCCCTGCGTAAAATCCTGCATGGCGATGCGGCCGCGACTTTCCGATATCAGCCCTCTTACCCTCAGTTCCGGAATGTTTGCCGCTTCCGCCGCTATCCGTGCTTGTTGCCCGGATTCACTTTGGCAGGACCAGTTGGCCATCACCCTGCAGGCGTTGGATTTGGCAAGGTAGAGCAATGCCAGCTCTTTGTGGTTTTTCGACAATGCCGCTTTAGTAGTCAGATCGGGCAATGCTTGAAGCACACCTTCCGGATCCGTAAGTGCCCGGGTTTCCAATGGATGCCTGGTAATTTGGCTGCCCGCTGAACTTGCCTGTTGTGCAGAACTGGACGCCGCGGAGACAAGCATCATCGAAAGCAGGATCAATTTAATTGCATGTCTCTTGGCATATCGACTGATCACGCAAATCCTTGAAGTTCGAAGCATGATGCGCTGACCGCATTTCGCAACATTCGGCTATCGGCTAGATAAAATCAAGGGGTTTGGCAGGCCTCTCTTCCATCAACTCCGGCCGTGATTCGGCTTTTTGATGAAGGTCACAGAAGCAATCCTTGCAACCAAGCTAAATGATGCAGTGCCACACGATCCATTCGGCGGGTACGGTCTTTGCCCTGGCAGCAGAAATGGAGCGTTGCTTCAATGGCAGTTATTCGCCGTATTTCCCAGATCCTCCAAAATCGGGCAGTCAGGTCGATCATTGCCGTGACAGTTTTTTGCAAGGTTTTGCAGTGTCCTTTGCATCGATTGCATTTCTTTAATTTTGGATTCCAGTTCGGCGATATGGGCGTTCGCAAGCTTTTTCACTTCAGAGCTCGCGCGTTCCGGATTATTCCAAAGCTCCAATAGTGACGAAATCTGTTTCATCGAAAACCCCATCAGTCGCGAGCGTTTGATGAAACGCAGCCGGTGCAAATCCGAATCATTGTACAAACGGTAATTCGCAAAAGTACGATTGGCCGCGGGAATCAGGCCGATGCTTTCGTAATGCCGAATCATTTTCGCCGATACATCGGTCAGCGCCGAGGCTTCACCAATATTGTGAAAGCCTTGGACTTTAGCGTCGGACAGTTCCGGGCGAGGCGAATGGCGTGGCATGTGGCAGCTCCCATATTCTGGATGACAGAAAGCAGATTCAGCCTTCCTATAATGGGAAGGTCAAGCCGGCGATGCAAGCCTTTTGCCTTATCGGCAACAGTGATCGGTCTGCTTGTTTGCGAATTCAAAAACACATAGCAAGGTGGCGATGGCCGAAGCCAGGGCAATGCGCGCCAGCAGCGCGCCGGCATAGCTGAAAAAATCGCTGGTGAAAGTAGTCATGGCAAGCCTGAAAATGTTGGGTGGAATCCGGCCGCCCGATGGCGGCCGTTCCCTATGGCAGTTTGGGTTGGCCCCGGTTTAGTTGTCGCATTGGCAGTCATTGCATTTGCAGCATTTGCATTCGGTGCAGCTACAGCTTGCACATTTGCAGCAGCTACAGTTTTTTTTGCCTGCCGATAACGTGCTGGCGGGATCTGTCGTGTTTGCACTGGTTTTCGTGTTCATCTTGAAGTGTCCTGAAAAGAGCGGCCAATTGCCGCAGGACACAAGATCAGGCTTCACCCTATGGGAAGGTCAACAGGGAAAATCGACATGCCTGCAAAGCGGTGTCAATGATGCGCATGGCCTTCATGGGAATTCTTTGGGGGCTGGCCTACATCACAGGCCTTGCTGTCGCAGGCCGTCGTTTCCATTTGCAAGGTCAGGTGATGGATATCGAATGCTTCTTTGAGCTGGTCGGCAATCAATTGTCGCAACGCCTGCAAATCATTCACGTCGTCGCCAGCCACGATATGCGCCGTCATCGTTGGCGACTTGCTTGCTAGTGACCAGATGTGCAAATCGTGCACATCGACCACGCCGGGAGTATTCAGTAAAAGCTCGCGAACTTCGGACAAGGCAATATTGTCCGGTACGCCTTCGAGCAGAATATGGATGCTTGCTCGCAGCAAGGTCCAGGTGCGTGGAAGTACCCACAAACCGATCAATACCGCAAGAATCGGATCGAGAATCCACCATTGCGTGAAATAAATAATCACGGCGGCAATCAATACCGCGAGTGAGCCGAGCATGTCGCTCCAGACTTCCAGGTACGCGCCTTTCATGTTCAAGCTTTCTTCGCTGCCGGCTTTTAGCAGGCGCATGGAAATAAGGTTGACGACTAACCCCAGCCCCGCAATCACCAGCATGCCGGTACTGGCAACTTCGGGCGGTTTCGCAAAACGGCCGATGGCTTCCCACAAAATATAGGCAGCCACCAAGAACAGTAACGTGCCGTTGATCAGCGCGCCGAAAGCTTCGAATCGTGCATAGCCATAGGTGCGTTTCGCATCGGAAGGCAAACGGGAAAGACGTACAGCGACGAGTGCGATCACCAATGCCAGTGTATCGGTTGCCATATGCGCCGCATCCGACAGCAACGCGAGACTATTGGTGATATAGGCGCCGATAATTTCGGCTATCAGGAATGACGCCGTCAGCGCCAATGCCCACCACAAGGGCTTTTCATGCTTGATCGTATCCAGCCCGTGATCGTGATCGTGTGCGTGCGATGCCATGGCGTCCGTAATCAATCTGCTCAGGACAGCATGATAGCGTTTGCCCTCACTGCAATACTATTGCAGTGACAAGCGGTACTAGTCCTTGCGGGAATCTGATTTGTCGATTCGCGATGTTTATTGTTTGAGTTGTGCCGCCTTTTTCGGAAATATCAGAATGCAGATCACGATGAAAACTAGCAGGGTGGCCGATGCCGAATAGCGGCTTAGTTCGAGGCCGCCCTTGTTCAGTGGCTTGTCAAGAAAGTCGCCAACCACGGCACCGAGCGGGCGTGTCAGGATAAATGCAGCCCAGAAAAGTGCCGTGCGCGAGATCGACGTTCGCAAATACAGGGCGGCAACGATGGCCAGCAGGGTTCCAAAGATAATCGCGGCGCCACCATAGCCGAGCCCTGCCGTATCGGCAGACCAGTCGCCGAGTGCTGTACCCAGGGTTTGGGAAAACATGATCGTGACCCAGTAAAACATTTCGGATTTCGGCGAGCTGACGCTATCGATCGCAATCGAACCCAGCGTGCGATGCCATAACAGCAGGGAAGCCGCGAGCAGAGCCAATAAAAGAGCAGAGCCTCCGGTATAGCCAATGCCCAAGGAGCGATCGGCAAAATCCGCCAAGGTCGTACCAACGGTAGTCGTGGCGATGATCGTGGTCCAGTAAAGGAAAGGATGGAATTTTTTTGCGAAAATCTGTGCTGTAACCGCGGCCATGAAAATGACGCCGAAAATGCCGGTGCTGAGCAGATAGCCCAGATCCATCGACATCGAAACCGCATCGCCGCCTGTTTCACCCAGGGTGGTGGCAAGAATTTTTATGATCCAAAAGCCAAGCGTCACCGCTGGAATCTTGCTGTATAGAATATCGTCACTGTCTTTCATCGGCCGCCTTTATGCGAGTTGTCGGAACCCGAGGGTTCCGTTTAGAGCAGAGGGGGTGTCATTGTCTTTTGGGCCGGACTAAATAGCAGCACGACCAGTACCGACAAGATGGACACCACGGCACCAAATATAAAAGTCGCCGATGGGCCTGCATGATCCCAGAGTACGCCGGCGATACCGCTGGCCAGCAATAAGCCGAGCCCCGATACAAGATTGAATACGCCGAATGCCGTGCCTCTGTAGGTTTCATTGGCAGTATCGGCGACCATGCTGGCGAGGATGCCCTGACTGAAGCCCATGTGCAGCCCCCAGAGCGAGATTCCCGCGAACAGCATCCAGTAGGTTTTTGCGATGGCCAATGCGAAACAGGCAAGCGTCAGCAGAGCCATTCCAAGCGCGAGCAAATGATGACGCGGCATTCGGTCCGATAATTTTCCTGCAGGATAGGCCGACAATGCATAGATGATACTCATCACCACGAGCACCAGCGGTATATAGGTCAGTGGCAGATGCAAATCCGAGGCACGCAGAATCAGGAATGCTTCGCTGAATCTGGCAAGTGCAATCAGGCTGCCCACGAAAACCAGACGCCAGAAGGGTCTGCCCAGTTGTTTCAGGCCCTCACGGCTAATCGGTAATCGCGCCGATTTGGTATTTGAAGAATTCGGCTCGGGAACGAACGTGAACAATAAAAACACGGCGATAAAACCGGGAATCACGGCGACCCAGAGCACCAGGTTGATGTTATTTGTCGTCAGCCAGAGCAGCCCGACTGCCAATAACGGACCCAGTACGGCTCCGACAGTATCCATCGATTGCCGTAGGCCGAAACTGGCGCCGCGAATTTCCGGTGGTACCAATTCACTCACCATCGCATCGCGCGGTGCCCCGCGCACGCCCTTGCCAAAGCGATCAAGCATGCGTGCCGTGGTAAACAGCCAGACGGAATCGGCTATCGGGAATATCGGCTTTACGATGGCAGCAAGTCCGTAACCGAATAATACGAGTGGTTTTCTTTTGCCGATCGCATCGCTCAGGTAGCCCGAGAAAACTTTCGTCACCATGACCAGTGCTTCGGCGCTGCCTTCAATCAGGCCGATGATGGTTGCACTTGCGCCAAGGCCGGTAGCCAGCAACAGCGGCAGCAGGCTGTGGACGATTTCCGAACTCATATCGGTAAACAGGCTCACAAAGCCCAGCATCCAGATGGTTTTTGGGATCACTGGCCGACGTCTTTCGATGGGAGCGTTCAATATGATTTCCGTTCGGTCAGGATGCTGCTGCGATCTAACAACGGAAATGCTTTCGATCTGCCTGAGAAGCCGAAAGCATCAACGGAATCAGTGTTGTATGTATTTGCCGCCGTTGAAGACCTCATCGACGCGTTGGAAGAGGGCTACAGCCTTGTTATCCCGCCCTTCTTCGCCCGGTACTTTTGTCAGATCACCATCGGAATTCACCGAGTAATTCTCCAGACGCTTCTTGGGACCCAGAAGGGTGAGATGCCGCTGTCCGTCTGGTGTCGGGGTGAGGTAGCCTAACTCCTGGTAATTCACCAGATAAGCTCTTTGTTCCGGATTTTCGCCCAGCAGATTCTGTCCGAAAAAAACGCCATTGGTCTTGATGCCGAGCATCGCCAGAATCGTCGGAGGTAAATCGATCTGGCTCGACATCAGTTCGATTTTTTGCGGTGGAAGCATTTTAGGGGCATAGAACAGGGCGGGAACGATGTATTTGTTAGGCGGCAGGCTTGTCTTTCCGGCAACCGAAGCATTGTGGTCGGCCACGATGATGAAGAGCGTGTCGTCGAACCAGGGTTTTTTCTTCGCTTCTTCGAGAAAATAGTGGATGGCCCAGTCAGTATATTTCACCGCACCGTTGCGCCCGGTTTTCGATGGAATATCAATGCGGCCTTCCGGATAAGTATAGGGGCGATGGTTGCTGGTGGTCATGATATGCATGAAGCGCTTCACGCCATGGGTTGAATCGGAGTCCAGTTGCTTGATGGCCTCGTTGAATAGCATCTCGTCGGCTACTCCCCAGATGGTTGCGAATGCCGTGTTCTCTTTCGAGAAATTATTACGGTCGCTGATGGCATAGCCATTGCCGCTGAAATACGCATTCATGTTGTCGAAATAACCATAGCCGCCATACATGAACATCGGCTGGTAGGACTTTTTGCGAAGCATGCTGCCGAGTGTGTAAAGGTTTTTATTTTCGGATTGCCTCACGATGGATTGCCCGGGTAATGGAGGCAATGCGGCAGACATGGCTTCGAGACCTCTCACGGTTCGCGTACCGGTGGCATACAGGTTGGAAAACCAGATGCCGTGATTGAGCAATTCATCTAGATGCGGCGTGATGTTGTCCGTATTGCCATAAGAACTCATGAAGCTCGCGCTCAAGCTTTCAATTTCGATGAGCACGACATGTTTCGGATTCAGCGGTTTGCTGCTCGGCTGGTCGCGCGTCGGATCAGGCCATGCAGGTGCATTGGCCTGGTACGTATTCTCGGGCAAGGTGTTGTAATAACGCTTGAAGTCCAGTTCGTTCTCGCGCGATGCCAGCAGAAAACTCGCCGGTCCGTTATGCGAAAGCTCCTGATTCGCCAGATTCTGGCTATTGATCTTGTTGGCATAATCCAGGGATTGAGTACCGACAACATAAAACAGCACGACGCCCAGTGCCGCCATGCCAAGGCGCGGGAAAAATCTCAGACTCCGTCCTGCTTCGAGTTTCCAGTAGCGAAACACCAGCAGACTCACAAGGCCGGCTGCCAGCGCCATGCCACCGAGCAGGGCAGGCATGGAATAGGATTCGCGGATGTTGCCGATGACTTCATTCGTATAAAGCAGATAATCGACCGCGACAAAATTGAAACGTGCGCCGAATTCATTCCAGAACACGAATTCGGAAACAGCGACGAATAATAAAAAAGCACTGAGTGCAAATATCGCGAGGCCGCGTTTTGCCCGGAATGGCCAAACGGCAGGTCGGCCGGTGTGGCTAAGCGATGTAAAAAAAAGCAAAAAGCCGGCGAAGGCAGAAGCAAATAACAAATCACCCACCGCACCGTAAAGGAATGCCGGCAATAGCTCGCCGATTGAATGATCCAACGTCGGCCAGGCAAATACGGTAAGCCCGATTCGGGTCAGGGTAGAAAACCCCCAGCTCAGCAATAGAGCAAGAACGGGCAGATACCAGGCTTGGTGACGGAGGTTTATTTTCATCAGGCGAATTCGCTCGTATTTGAAATATCAAGTGTGAACATGATAACGCAATGCCTGACAGGAGATTGAGCAAGCAAAGCTCATCGACGGTTTGAGAATGGAAAACATGGGCCCCGCTAAAAGGTTTCCGGTCATGCATTGCAAGTACGTGTGCTAAGACAAGACATGGCTCGCATTGGTTCGATCCAGCGAGCGCCACCAGACTTTGGGTCTTGGCTTTCGTTGTCTCATGGCCAGCGCGGGGATGGGCTCCAGATTTCTCCATCACAGGAAACGTGTTTTCCATCCATATTTGCAATAGGGGAAAATTCAGCAACCTGCAGCAAAACCGAAGATGCTGTGTTGACGCTCCCAGCTATTGCCGATATCTTGTGTCTGTCGGTCCCGGGTCTTGCGCCTGGGTTAATAGGGAAGCCGGTGTGAATCCGGCGCTGCCCCGCAGCGGTATATGGAAACGAAACTCGCCACAAGCACTGGGTCAAGGCCCGGGAAGCGGCGAATAGTAGGAGAAGCCAGAGGCTTCATGTCCATGAGTCCGAAGACCTGCCGACAACCGTGTGAAGCACACCGCACGGTATCGGCCAAGAAGTCTCCGGGGGGAGATCGCCGATGTCGCAATCACCCTACATGGGTGCGGCATTCCGTTTTTCCTCCGATCGTTTCTTGCCCACGAGTGCTATACGGCATCGATGGAGTGATGTTTTAGCTCTCGTGTTCGCCATCTCCGTGGGAGAGATCGCGATGTGCCTTACGCACTGGAGAAAAAACATGAGCCCTACGGCTGACAGCGAAGTCGCCCGCAACATCGAAAACAAAGTTGCAAACACGCAACAACAAAATCACGCCCCGCAAAATTCCGCGTTCCAGTTGACGCCGCCACCGCATACCGGCGTGATGGCAGTAACGAAACGCAATGGCCGCCGCGAAACCGTTGACCTGAACAAGATTGTCCGTGCCATTACACGATGTGCGGAAGGCTTGTTCGCGATTGATCCGATGCGAGTGGCGACTCGTACCATCTCGGGTTTGTACGACGGCGCCAGCACGCGCGAGCTGGACGAGCTTTCCATTCGCACCGCGGCTTTGCTGACTGCGGAAGAGCCAGAGTACGGTCGCCTGGCGGCAAGATTATTGGCAGGTTTCATCGGGAAAGAAGTCAGTGGCCAGGAAATCCATGCATTTTCACAATCAATCGCACGCGGCCATGAATTGGGTCTTATCAATGAGCGTTTGCTGGGCTTTGTGCAAGCCAATGCCAGAAAACTCAATGATGCTCTCGATAACAAACACGACGCGCTGTTTGATTATTTTGGACTGCGCACCTTGTATGACCGCTATTTATTGCGGCATCCGACTGCGCGTACCGTGATCGAAACACCGCAGCAATTCTTTCTGCGGATAGCTTGCGCGTTGAGTGAAGATGTTGCCGAAGCATTGGCTTTGTATCAGCGCATGGCGCGGCTTGATTATCTGCCGAGCTCGCCAACCTTGTTCAATGCCGGCACCACGCACGAACAATTGTCTTCCTGCTTTCTACTCGATTCACCAGATGATTCGCTCAGTTCGATCTATCAGCGTTATGGCGATGTCGCGCAGTTGTCGAAATTTTCCGGCGGTATCGGTCTATCGTTCTCGCGTATCCGTTCGCGCGGTTCGCTGATTCGTTCGACCAATGGGCTATCGAACGGCTTGGTGCCGTGGTTGAAAACGCTGGACGCTTCGGTCGCCGCAGTGAACCAAGGCGGCAAACGCAAAGGTGCCGCCTGTGTATACCTGGAAACCTGGCATGCCGATGTCGAGGAATTTCTCGAGCTGCGCGACAACACCGGCGATGAAGCGCGTCGCACGCATAATCTGAATCTCGCCAATTGGGTTTCCGATTTATTCATGCGTCGTGTCGAGGCCGATGGCATGTGGTCGCTATTTGATCCCAAAGTCGTTCCGCATCTGGTCGATCTTTGGGGCGATGCTTTTGAACAAAGCTATGAAGCGGCCGAAATCGCCGGACTTGCCGTCAAGCAAGTCAAGGCTCGCGAGCTGTATTCGAAAATGATGCGCACGCTGGCACAAACCGGCAATGGCTGGATGACGTTCAAGGACAAATGTAATCGCGCAAGCAATCAGACCGCGAATGCAGAAAACGTCATTCATCTGTCTAATCTCTGCACCGAGATTCTCGAAGTCACGACTTATGACGAAACCGCCGTCTGCAATCTGGGTTCTATCAATCTTGGTCAGCATCTGAACGAATATAAGGAATTCGATTTCGAAAAACTGGCTGAAACTGTGCAGTTGGCGGTACGTCAGCTCGACCGCGTGATCGACCTGAACTTCTATCCGATTGAATCGGCTCGTCGCGGTAATCTGCGCTGGCGCCCAGTCGGTTTGGGCATGATGGGTTTGCAGGACGTGTTCTTCCAGATGCGTCTGGCCTTTGATTCCGAAGTCGCCCGAAAACTTTCGGCAAAAATCGCCGAAGAAATTTATTACCAGGCCTTGTCGACCTCGACCGAGCTTGCATTGGAGCGCGGTGCGCATCCTTCATTTGCCGAAACGCGCGCCGCTAAAGGTGAATTGCAATTCGATGCCTGGAACATAGCACCGGAAAACTCGGTGCGTTGGGATGCCTTGCGTGAACGCATCAAGCAGCAAGGCCTTCGTAACTCCCTGCTGATCGCGATTGCACCTACGGCGACGATTGCCTCGATTGCCGGCTGCTATGAATGCATCGAGCCACAGATTTCAAACCTGTTCAAACGTGAAACCCTGTCGGGCGATTTCCTGCAGGTGAATCGCTATCTGGTCGAGGAGCTGAAAAAACTCGGCCTGTGGACGCCGGAAGTACGCGATCGCATCAAGCTGTCCGAAGGCTCGGTACAAACGATGTCGGAGATCCCGAACGAGTTGCGCGAAATCTATCGCACGGTCTGGGAAATACCGATGCGTTCGCTGATCGATATGGCGGCCGATCGTGGTGCCTTCATCGATCAATCGCAATCGCTGAATCTGTTCATGGAGAGTCCGAATATCGGTGCGCTAAGTTCTATGTACATGTATGCCTGGAAACGCGGCATCAAGACGACTTACTACCTGCGTTCACGACCCGCAACCCGCATCGCCAAAACAACGGTCACCAGTGCGGAACAGGACACGGCGGCCGTGATTTGTTCGCTTGAAAATCCGGAAAGCTGCGAGGCCTGCCAATAATGAGCCATCTACTCGATCCCGGCTTTGCCTTGACCTTGCGGCCAATGCGTTACCCGGCCTTTTACGAAATGTATCGCGATGCCGTGCGCAATACCTGGACGGTCGAAGAGGTCGACTTCTCGCTCGACGTGAATGATCTTCGGAACAAGTTCGGACCCGCCGAACGCCATCTTGTCGAACGTCTGGTCGCCTTCTTCGCGACCGGCGATTCGATCGTATCGAATAATCTCGTGCTGAATCTCTACAAACATATCAATGCACCGGAAGCTCGCTTGTATCTGTCGCGGCAACTGTATGAAGAAGCCCTGCATGTGCAGTTTTACCTGACCTTGCTCGATACCTATTTGCCGGAACCGGAAGCGCGCGCCAAGGCATTCACTGCGATTGAAAGCATTCCGGCCATTCGCCACAAGGCAGAGTTCTGTTTCCGCTGGATGGATTCGATCAACCAGATTGATCGAATCGAAACCAGGGAGCAGCGCAGGCAGTTTTTGCTGAACCTGATTTGTTTTGCGACCTGCATCGAAGGCCTGTTTTTCTTTGGTGCCTTTGCCTATGTCTACTATTTGCGTTCGCGTGGTCTGCTGCATGGCCTGGCATCGGGCACCAATTGGGTATTCCGTGATGAAAGCGGGCATATGGCATTTGCATTCGAAGTCATTCGCACGGTGCGGGAGGAAGAACCGGAATTGTTCGACGACGAATTAAGCGAGCAGATTCTCAAGATGCTGCAGGAAGCGGTCGAGTGCGAAATGGTTTTCGCCCACGACGTTCTTTCCTGGGGCGTGGCGGGCTTGTCGATCAAGGATATGAGGGAATATCTGGAGTACGTTGCCGATCAGCGCCTTGCCCAGCTGGGTCTGCCGAAATATTTCGGCGCCCGCAATCCGTTCCCGTTCATGGAGCTACAGGATGTGCAGGAGCTGACCAATTTCTTCGAAAGGCGAGTCTCGGCTTACCAGGTCGGTGTGGAAGGCGATGTGGCCTTCGATCATGCGTTCTGATTATCGCCATTCGGACTGCTGAGTCCGGATGCTGGGAACTTGTGATGTACAGCAAGGTCGGAAACCTGCTTAACTTTAGTTCATGCAGTGGCTTGCATCATGCCAGCCCATATCCTTGCCACAAAACAAAAAAGAACGGATGGTTCGAATGCGTTTCATTTTTCCGATGACTTTACTGCTTGGATTGG
>Ga0209174_10001440_pt1 | contig 16730 bp, 11 predicted proteins | sample JI91814BDNA_FD_187505 | JGI IMG/M metagenome (GOLD analysis project Ga0209174, IMG submission 187505) | Wastewater effluent complex algal communities from Wisconsin, to seasonally profile nutrient transformation and Carbon sequestration -... | ecosystem: Engineered > WWTP > Effluent > Algae...
CGCGGCCATCGACAACGCGCTGTACAACGCCTACGGCCAGCGGCTCATTTCCACCATCTTCACCCAAACCACCCAGTACCGCGTGGTGCTGGAAGTGAAGCCGGAATTCCGCAGCGGCCCCGGAGCCATTGCCAACCTTTATGTCGCGGGCACCGGCGGTGTGCAGGTGCCGCTGTCGGCGGTGGTGAACATCACCGAACGTCCGGCAACGCTGGCGGTGAACCATGTGGGCCAGTTTCCGGCGGCAACCCTGTCCTTCAACCTCGCCCCCGGCGCGGCGCTGGGCGATGCGGTGGACGAAATCCGCCGGGTCGAGGCCGAACTGGGCATGCCTCTCAGCATCGAGACGCAGTTTCAGGGCGCGGCGCTGGCCTTCCAGTCGTCGCTCACCAGCACGCTGCTGCTGATCCTGGCCGCGGTGGTGACGATGTACATCGTGCTGGGCGTGCTCTACGAGAGTTATATCCACCCGGTGACGATTCTCTCCACGCTGCCCTCGGCCGGCGTGGGCGCCTTGCTCGCGCTGCTGGTGGCCCGCACGGAGCTGGGCATCGTCGGCATCATCGGCATCGTGCTCCTGATCGGCATCGTCAAGAAAAACGCGATCATGATGATCGACTTTGCGCTGGACGCGCAGCGGAGCGAGGGCCTCGGGCCGCGGGAGGCGATCTTTCAGGCCTGCCTGCTGCGCTTCCGGCCGATTCTGATGACGACCCTGGCGGCCTTGCTGGGGGCGCTGCCGTTGATGCTGGGGACGGGCGTGGGCTCGGAGTTGCGGCAGCCGCTGGGGATCACGCTGGTGGGGGGCTTGCTGGTCAGCCAGGTGTTGACGCTGTTTACGACGCCGGTGATTTACCTGGCGTTTGACCGGGTGTCGAGGCGGGTTCGGGGGGAGGCGGTGGAGGCATGAGCCTTGCTGCCCATCGTGCTGTTCATTTCGTCGGCTTGAGTGATTGCCCCTCGATGGAGTGTCGTTGGCCGGGTCTCGCCCCGGCGGGCGACCTACTTTCTTGCTTCGCCAAGAAAGTAGGCAAAGAAGGCTACCCGGCTTCACCGGTCTGCTTGTCGGCCGACTGCCCTGCGCTGCTCGGCGGTTCAGACGGGCTTCAGGCCGGCACCGAGCCTTTGCTGTGGTCGTGCTTGCTTCTCAGGCGGGTTGACGCTCCGGTTTTTCGGATCGTTGGTTATATGCAGGGGGGCCCGTCTTTGGCGTGTCGTTGGCCGGGTCTCGCCCCGGCGGGCGACCTTCTTCTTTGCGTCGCCAAAGAAGAAGGCAAGAAAGGCGACCCGGCCATACCGGTCGTCCGCTATCGCGGACGACTCCCCTGCGCTGCTCGCAGCAGGCGGCCGTCGCGGAACTCGCCGGCTGCGCCGGCTCAAACAGCCGCGCCGGACTTCTCCGCCTGCCGCTGTGCTGCTCGGCGGCATGGAACGGGCTTTGCACGGCTACCGAGCCCCTGCGGAGCCTGCTGGTGTTATCCATGCACTCAAAGGCACGCTGTCGGTGGGTTGAATTTCAGCTGTCGCTTCCGAAGAGGCTCGGTGCTTCCAGATAGCCCGTCTGAACCGCCGAGCAGCGCAGTAACAGGCGGGGCCTTCCGGGGCTGCTGTTTGAGCCGGCAGAGCCGGCGAGTTCAGCCCCGGCCGCCTGTTGCGAGCAGCGCAGGGGAGTCGGCCGCAGGCCGACCGGTGAAGCCGGGTCGCCTTCTTTGCCTACTTTCTTGGCGAAGCAAGAAAGTAGGGCGCCCGCCGGGGCGCGACCCGGCCAATCCCTGCCAATCGAAAGCACAACCCGCTGTCGCCAGCGCAAGCGCCTCAATCCGCCCCGGGCGAACAGCCTCGCCCCTACAGGCCGCAATCCGGGCAGCCCACCCCATCCCCGGGGGGAACAAAAGGGGCGCCACCCCATGAACCTCTCCCGCCTGTTCATCTTCCGCCCCGTGGCGACCACCCTGCTGACCCTGGCCATCGCGCTGGCCGGGCTGATCGCCTTTCGGCTGCTGCCGGTGGCGCCCTTGCCGCAGGTGGAATACCCGACGATTTCCGTCTCCGCCAACCTGCCGGGCGCCAGCCCCGAGGTGATGGCGGCGACGGTGGCCGGGCCGCTGGAGCGCATCCTCGGGCAGATCGCCGGGGTGACGGAGATGACCTCCTACTCCACCCTCGGCTCGACCCGCGTCACGCTGCAGTTCGATCTTTCGCGCAGCATCGACGGTGCCGCCCGCGAGGTGCAGGCGGCGATCAACGCGGCGCGCAGCCAGTTGCCGACGAGCCTGCCGAGCAACCCCACCTATCGCAAGGTGAACCCGGCCGATACGCCGATCATGATCCTCGCGCTGACCTCGGCCACCTTGTCCCAGGGGCAGATGTACGACGCCGCGTCCACGGTGCTGGCCCAGCGCCTGTCACAGGTGGACGGGGTGGGGCAGGTGACGATTGGCGGCAGTTCGCTGCCGGCGGTGCGCGTGGAGGTGGACCCCGACCGCCTCGCCGCCAGCGGGCTCAACCTGGACGACGTGCGCACGGCGATTGTCGGCACCAACGCCAACCGGCCCAAGGGCGTGCTGGAAAACGGCGAGACGGCCTGGCAGGTGGGAGCCAACGACCAGGCGCGCACGGCAGACGACTACAAGCCGCTGATCGTCGCCTGGAAAAACGGTTCGGCGGTGCGCCTTTCCGACGTGGCAGGGGTACGGAGTGGCGTCGAGAACGACCGCAACTACGGTTACGCCAATGGCCGCCCGGCGGTGCTGCTGATGATCAACCGCCAGCCCGGCGCCAACATCATCGAGACGGTGGATCGGGTCAGCGAGCTGTTGCCGCGCCTGTCGGCCAGCATTTCTCCGGCCATCGACCTCACCGTGGTGATGGACCGCACGCCCACCATCCGCGGTTCGCTGAAGGAAGTGGAGCGCACGCTGGCGATTTCGGTGGCGCTGGTGGTGATGGTGGTTTTCCTGTTCTTGCGCAACTGGCGGGCCACGCTGATTCCCAGCGTGGTGGTGCCGGTGTCGCTGATCGGCACGTTTGCAGTGATGTACCTGGCGGGCTACAGCCTCGACAACCTGTCGCTGATGGCGCTCACCATCGCCACCGGCTTCGTGGTGGACGACGCCATCGTGGTGCTCGAGAACATCTCGCGCCACGTGGATGCCGGCATGTCGCCGCGCCGGGCGGCCCTCAAGGGCGCGCGGGAAATCGGCTTCACGGTGGTTTCCATGAGCCTGTCGCTGATTGCCGCCTTCATTCCGATTCTGGCCATGGGCGGCATCGTCGGGCGGTTGTTCCGGGAGTTTGCGGTCACCTTGTCGGCGGCGATCCTGGTGTCGATGGTGATTTCGCTCACCGCCACGCCGATGATGTGCGCGCGGCTGCTGCGCCGGCGCCTGCCTGAAAGCGAGGGTGGCAAACCCCGGGGCCGCTTCGACCGCTTCGCCGGTGGCCTGCTCGAGCGGGTGGTGGATGACTACCGGCGCAGCCTCGGCCGCGCGTTGAGCCATCCGGTGCTGGTGCTGGCGGTGCTGCTGGCAACCGTGGGTTTCAATGTTTACCTCTACAACACGATTCCCAAGGGCTTCTTTCCCCAGCAGGACACGGGGCGCATCCGCGGCTTTGTCGAGGCCGACCAGGCGATTTCCTTCCAGGCCATGAAGGGCAAGATGGACCGCTTTCTGGCGGTGGTCGGCGCGGATCCGGCGGTGGATCACGTCACCGGTTTTACCGGCGGCTCGCAGCGCAACTTCGGTTCGATGTTCATCACCCTCAAGCCCATCGGCGAGCGCAAGGAGTCGGCAGATGCGGTGGTCGGCCGCTTGCGCAAGAAGCTCGCCCACGTGCCGGGGGCCAGTCTTTACCTCAATCCGGTGCAGGACATCCGCATCGGCGGGCGTTCCAGCAATTCGGCCTTCCAGTTCACGCTGCAGTCCGACAGCCTCGAGGCGCTGCGCCTGTGGGAGCCGCGCATCCGCAACGCCATGAGCCGGCTCGATGCGATTACCGACGTCAGCACCGACCAGCAGGACCGCGGCCCGCAGACCACGCTGGTGATCGACCGCGATGCCATTGCCCGCCACGGCCTCACCATGCGCGCGGTGACCACGGCGCTCAACAATGCCTTCGGCCAGCGCCAGGTTTCAACCATCTACAACCCGCTCAACCAGTACCGGGTGGTGATGGAGGCCATGCCCGATTACCTGCAGGGGCCGGAATCGCTGTCGCGCATCACGCTGGTGACACCCACCGGCGGGCTGGTGCCGCTGTCGGCGGTGAGCCGCTTCGAAACCACGCTGGCGCCGCTGTCGGTAAGCCACCAGGGCGGCTCGGCGGCTTCGACGATCAGCTTTGCGCTGCCCGAGGGCGGCTCGATCGGCACCGCTACCGAGGCCATCAACGGCGCGCTGGCCGGCATCGGCGTGCCGGTGGATATCCGCACCAGCTTCGAGGGCTCGGCCGGCGCCTTCCAGAAATCCATGAGCACCCAGCCGCTGTTGATCCTGGCCGCGCTGGTAACGATCTACATCGTGCTCGGCATCCTCTACGAAAGTCTGATCCACCCCATCACCATCCTGTCCACGCTGCCCTCGGCCGGCGTGGGGGCGCTGCTGGCCCTGATGGCGGTGGATACCGAGTTCAGCCTGATCGCGATGATCGGCGTGATCTTGCTGATCGGCATCGTCAAGAAAAACGCCATCATGATGATCGACGTGGCCATCGAGCGGATGCGCAGCCTGGGCGAGAGCGCCCGGGACGCGATTCACCACGCCGCGGTGCTGCGTTTTCGGCCGATCCTGATGACCACGCTGGCGGCACTGTTTGGCGCGATTCCCCTGGCCATGGGCAGCGGCGACGGCGCCGAACTGCGCCAGCCGCTGGGCATCGCCATCGTGGGTGGCCTGATCCTGAGCCAGATCCTCACGCTGTACACGACGCCGGTGGTGTTCGTGATGCTTGCGCGCTTCGCGCGCGGCGCGGTGATGAATGAAAAGGAAAGGGGCGACGAGCCTTGTTTGAACGCTGTATGACAAAGAAGCAATGGAGTGCCGGGATTTTCTCAAGAAAACTTGGGGCGGCCCTGCGTTTTCTTGTCCCCCACGGCAGGCGGGCGGGGCGTAGCCCAGCCCTGGGGGCACTCAGAATCGCTTGCAGCCTTCGCGCAGCCGCGCTGCTGCCGGCCTTGCTCGCCGGGTGTTCCATCGGCCCCGACTATGTTCGGCCAGGCATCGACACGCCCGCGGTGTTCAAGGAGGCCGGCGACTGGAAGTCCGCCAGCCCGCAGATGCCGGCGCTTGATGACTGGTGGAAGGCCTTTGGCGACCCGGTGCTCGATGCGCTGCAGGCCCGAGTCGAGATTTCCAACCAGAACCTGCGCGCCGCCGAGGCCCGCTACCGCCAGGCCCAGGCGCTGGCGGACGGCGCGCGGGCGTCGTGGTTTCCGACGCTCAACGCCACCGTCGGGGCCACCCGTTCGGCCACGGCGGCCGCCACCGCCACAGCCGGCAGTGCGCCGCCCAAAAACAGCTTCAGCCTGGGTGCCACCGCCAGCTGGGAAGCCGACGTGTGGGGCCGCATCGCCCGCAACGTGGAGGCCGCCGACGCCCGCCTCGAAGCGAGCGAGGCCGATCTCGCCGCGGCCCGGCTGTCGGCCCAGGCCGCCCTGGCCCAGAGCTATTTCCAGCTACGTGCCGCCGACCGCCAGAAGCAGCTTCTCGATGCCGCTGTCGTCGCCTATGCGCGGTCGCTGCAACTTACCCAGAACCGCTACGCCGCCGGTGTGGCGGGCAAGGCCGATGTGGCGCAGGCCGAAAGCCAGCTGCGCAGTGCCCGTGCCTCGGCCCTCGACGCCAGCTTGTCGCGTAGCCAGTATGAGCACGCGATTGCGGTGCTGGTCGGCCAGGTGCCGGCCGGGTTTGCGATTGCGGTGGTGGATGCGCCGCTGCCGACCGCGCAGGTGCCGGTCGTGCTGCCGTCCACGCTGCTCGAGCGCCGGCCCGACATCGCCGCCGCCGAGCGCCGCGTGGCGGCGGCCAATTCCGCCATCGGCGCGGCGCAGGCGGCGCGCTTCCCGGTGCTGGGGCTGTCGGCGTCGGCGGGTTTCCGTCGCTCGGATCTGGCTGATCTCCTGACCGTGCCGAGTCGCTACTGGTCCCTAGGCCCCAGCCTTGCCGCCGCGATCTTCGACGCCGGGGCAAAGAAAGCCGTCGTCGGTCAGGCCGCGGCGAGCTGGGAAGAGAGCGTTGCCACCTATCGCCAGACCGTGCTGGTGGCCTTCCAGGAAGTCGAGGACAACCTCGCCGCCGCGCGCCTGCTCGAAGAAGCCGCCACCGAGCAGGCCGCCGCCGTTGCCGCCGCTGCCGAAGCCGAAACCATCGCCACCAACCAGTACCGCGCCGGCACGGTGAGCTACCTCAACGTGGTCACCGCCCAGGCTACCCACCTTGCCGCCCGCCGCAGCGCCAACGACCTTGCCGCCCGCCGGCTGGTGGCGGCGGTGTTGCTGGCGAAAAACGCCGGGGGCGGGGTGGGGGAGTGATCGGGAGCGCCCGACCCTGCTTGATCTGCCCGAGGCGGTGTGCTGGAGTCTGCTAATGAAGCGCATCGACAGCGAATTTCTTCCCGGCCTGAACACTATCTTCAGCGGATGGAACACCTTCCCGACACCCACCAAGCGTGCGCTCCTCGACATGGCCTACAGCCTGGGCCTGAGGGGCCTGAGGGGCCTGAGGGGCCTGAGGGGCATAAGAGGCCTGAGGAAATTCCAGACCCCGATCGGTCACGTGGGAAGACGCGAATGGGAGAAGGCCGCGGATGCCTGTGCCCGCAAGGGGATTCCGGATGGGCGCGACGAGTGGACCAAGGCCTGCTTTCGCGCCGCCATGCCGCCGGACGGTGTCCGCTGATGCGCCCGTGCTTCTCTGCGCTGGCGGCACTCGTCCTGCTGACCGCGGCCGTGCAGGGCCGCGCCGGCCCGCCTCCGCCTGTCCCCGCCTTGCAGCCGGGGGCAGGGGCGAGCCTGGGCATTGCAGACCTCAGTGACGCCGGAGCGGCGCTGGAGCGCCCCTTCGACGACCCCATCGCCTTGACCCTGGCCGAGGGCCCCGGAGCGACGCGCACACCGCCCCACTGCCGCGCCCTGCTCGAGCTGGCGCCGCATATCGTCGGCACCCGCTCGCCCTCCGACTGGAACGTGCTGCAGCAGCGGCTGGCAGATTGCCACGCGCTGCGCTGGCTGGCCGCCGCCGGGCAAGCCCGCCATTCGGCCATGCCGTCGCGCCTTCACGCGGCACGCGAGACGTGGCGGTGGCCGGCGGCCATCTGGCCTGCCATTTCCCAGGACGAGGTCGACGCCCTGGCCGGCGCCGGCCAGACCCTGAGGCAGGCCAGTGGCCGGCGCGTCTGGACGCGCGTCGCGCCCGGCGGGGCTACGCCGGAGGGCCTGACGCTCGCGGCGCGCGGCTACACCCTGCGCCTGCAGTGGCTGGCTCGAGGTGATTTCGACGGCGATGGCTGGGAGGACTGGCTGCTGCGCTGGCAGGCACGCGCCGAGGGCGGCAGCTGGCGCGCCACGCGCTGCGTGGTGCTGACCCGTAAGGCACCGACGGGGGCCTTCACCGTCGGCCCGTAAGCGCCGGCCCGTTCATTGAGCCAATTTCCGCTGTTTTCGGCACTCAAGCCCCGATTCCAGACCCGTCCCTATCCCGAGCAATTCGGGTGCGAGGGCGGCCAGGCGCATCAGGTTGTGCGCGAGGGCAAACATCAGCATCACGCACTTCACCTTGGCGAGCTCACGCACCCGAAACTGCTGCAGACTGCGGTTGCGCGCCTGCGCGTTGATGCATTCGGCCGTGGCCGTGCGCACTTTATTAACCCGGCCCTTTGATTCCCTTGCCACCGTTCGGGCTGCGCGTGTGCTTGCTATTCAATGACCGGGTTGATGAGTCCTCCCGGAGGCTGTTCCGTTTGCTGTTGCGACATGGAATGGTCACGGATGATTTTCTGTAGAGGCGACGTGTAGGGGCGACTTCAGTCGCCCACACAGTCTGCCGCGCCGCCGCTGCAAAAGGGACGGCTATCAACCCGGCTCTGCATCTGCCTTTCGACAAGTTAATTAATGGCCGGGTCAATAATGGCACCGGCCGGATCGCCCGCAGAGGTTTGGCTCTGATTTTAGGCCGCATAGTGCGTGAGGGGATCGAACTTCCACAACATTGCTGCGTCTATTCTTGATGTATGCTGCACTGCAGCAATACTTGCTGCGCCAAGAATTCAAGGAGATTTGCGATGCTGGGAACCCGCTGGTGGAAACGAACTGTTGCGACGAGGGACGCCGCGGCGCCTGCTCTGAGCCTGGCCTTGCAGGGTGGCGGGGCGCACGGCGCCTACACGTGGGGCGTGCTGGACCGCCTGCTGGAAGACGGCTGGCGGCTCGACGGAATCAGCGGCACCAGCGCCGGGGCGATGAACGCGGTCGCGCTGGCCCAGGGCTGGACCCACGGCGGGGCGGACGGCGCGCGGGAGAGCCTGAGCACCTTCTGGGACGCCGTGGCCGACAGCACACCCTTCGAGCTCAACCTGCTGCAGAGCCTCAACAGCGCCGGCGACGGCGGCATGCCGGGGCCGATGAACATGATGATGAGCCTGACCCGGTTGTTCTCGCCCTACGAGTTCAATCCCTTCGAGCTCAATCCGCTGCGCGACGTGGTGCGTGCCCAGTTTGATTTCGAGCGCATCCGGCAGGATTGCCGGCTCAAGCTGTTCATCGCCGCAACCCACGTCACCTCGGGCAAGGTGCGCCTGTTTCGCACCGGTGAGTTGTCCGAGGATGCGCTGCTCGCCTCGGCCTGCCTGCCCACCCTCCACCACGCCGTCGAGATCGACGGCGAGGCCTACTGGGACGGCGGTTTTACGGCCAACCCGGCGATTTACCCGCTGATGTACGAATGCAGCACCCCGGACATCCTGCTGGTGCTGCTCAATCCGCTGAGCATCGCGGAGGTGCCGCGGACGGCCGAGGAGATTGCCGCGCGCAGCATGGAGCTGGGTTTCTCGACCACCTTCCTGCGCGAGATGCGCATGATCGCCCATGCCCGAGCCTACATCGGGGAGGGCTCCGGCTGGATGCCGATGGGGCGCTTCGAGCGCAAGCTCACCGGGCTGCGCTTTCATCTCGTCGATGCGAAAGAGCTGGCGACGGCGGGCAAGGGCAGCAAGCTCAACGCGACCCGCGCCTTTTTACACGAGCTGCGCGACCTCGGCCGGGCGCGCGGCGAGAGTTGGGTGCGCGAGCACCGGCCCAGCGTGGGCAAACGCTCGACGGTGGACCTGGCCGCGCTGTTTGCCTGAACCGGGGTGGCATCCACGCCAAGCGGCTGTCGGTTTTTTTTACACATACTTCATTTGGCTGGCGGACTTTTTTTGCAACTTGTTGTAAATATGTGAAAAGAATACTCGGGCGTGATTATTGCTTTGCGTGCCCGCAGTGTTCATTGACAACAATTCAAAAACTTCCGTGATGACAACCTTTTCACTCCGCAATTCCATTTTGGCAACGCTCGTGGGTGCTGCCTTCACCCTGAGCGGAGCGGTCCACGCCGGCACCTGGACGCAGCTTGATCTCGGCACTCTGGGTGGAGCATCCAGCTGGGTCTATGGCATCAGCCGCGTCGGGCAGGTCAGCGGCGAAAGCCTCGTGGCCGGCAATTCGGCGTACCAGGGCTTCGTGTACGGCAATGGCGTGATGCAGGGGCTCGGCACCCTCGGCGGCACGGCCAGCGCGGCAAGCGGCGTCAATGCCGCAGGGCAGGCGGTTGGCGCAAGCTTTACGACCGGCAATGCCGCCATCCACGGCTTCCTTTACAGCAACGGTGCCATGCAGGATCTGGGCACGCTGGGCGGTGGCTTCAGTTGGGCGTCCCACGTCAACGGGGTCGGGCAGGTTGCCGGCTACAGCAGCACCCCGGGCAACGCCGCCTTCCACGCCTTTATTTACGGCAACGGCGTGATGCAGGATCTGGGCACCCTCGGTGGTCGCTCGAGCCAGGTTGCGGGCCTCAACGACTCGGGGCAGGTTGCCGGTACGTCCGATGCGCCGGGCGATCTTTACCGCGCCTTCCTGTACAAAAACGGCGTGATGCAGGATTTGGGCACGCTGGGCGGCGCCACCAGCCAGGCGGTCGGCATCAATGCGGCGGGGCAGGTTGTCGGCCAGAGCGCGATGCCGGGCGACAGCGAGTTTCATGCCTTTTTGTACGACGGCAGCGCGATGCAGGATCTGGGCACCCTTGGCGGGGCCGGCAGCTGGGCGTCCGGCATCAATGACGCGGGGCAGGTGGTGGGCTACAGCCTGACTGACAGCAGTATCTACCACGCCTATTTTTACAGCGGCGGCGTGATGACGGACATCGGTACCCTGGGCGGTTCGCGCAGCTGGGCCTCGGGCGTCAACGGGCGCGGGCAGGTGATTGGCCGCAGCGAGGTGGTCGGTGACGCGGCCGAGCACTGGTTTCTCTTCGATGGCGGCGTGATGGAAGACGTGAATGCGCTGCTGCCCGGCTACGATTCGATCGAGGATCTGTTCATCAACGATGCCGGCCAACTTGCCGGAACGGGCCGCATCGGGAGCCTCTATCGTGCGTTTCTGCTGACGCCCGATGCGCCGTCCGGGAGCGGCTCTGCCGTGCCGGAGCCCGCCAACCTTGCGCTGCTGGGCCTGTCGATGGCGGCGCTGGTACGCAGCCGGCGCGAGCGCCGCCAGGCTTGAGGCGGGTGCGGGTGTTCTGAAGAAAGGCCGGGTGACCGGCCTTTTTTCATGGCTGCCCGGCGCCGAGGAGCCCGGCCGGAATGGCGTCGAGCGTGGCGCAGCCGCACAGCGCCATGGCAATTTCCAGTTCATCCCGCAGCAGCCGCAGCACGTGGGCGACGCCCAGGGCGCCCGCATTGGCGAGCCCGAAAACATAGGGTTTGCCGACCAGTACCGCGTTGGCGCCGAGGGCCATGGCCTTGAGGATGTCGGTGCCGCGGCGGATTCCGCCATCCACCAGCAGCGGCAGCGCGCCAGCCAGGGCGTCGGCGATGCGCGGCAGCGCTTCGGCAGTGGGCGGGGCGCTGTCGAGGGTGCGTCCGCCGTGGTTGGAGACGATCACTCCGCCGGCCTGCAGGCTTGCGGCCTGGCGGGCGTCGTCGGGGTGGAGGATGCCCTTGAGGATGACCGGCAGGCGGGTGTTGGCCTGCAGCCAGGCGACATCGTCCCAGCCCGGTGCGTCACGCAGCAGATCGTCGAAGAGCGCGCTTTGGCCAGGCTGGAGCGCGCTAGCGGGGCGCGGCGGCAGCCCGGCCAGGTTGACTGCCGAGATGCCCGCCGGCAGGCGAAAGTTTGCCCGTCGTTCGCGGTCGCGGGCGCCGTGGCAGGGGGCGTCGACGGTGAGCACAAGGGCTTCGTAGCCGGCGTGTTCGGCGCGGTGCACGAGTTCGCGATTGAAGCCGCGGTCGTGCTGAAGATAAAGCTGGAACCACAGCGGGCCGCGGTCGGGGTCGTCGCGTACGGCTTCGGCAATGCTTTCGAGGGGCTGGCTGGCCTGGGTGCTGAGCACGAAGCCGGCTTGCTGGGCGGCCGCGGCCACGGCGCTGGCAAGTTCGCCGTCCGGGTGGGCCATGCGCTGGAAGGCGACCGGGGCGAGCAGGATGGGGTGGGCGAGGCTGCGCCCGAGCAGGCTCACCCGGGTGTGTCCGCCGGCCAGCGGACGCAGCACGCGCGGGTGGAGGCGCATGGCATTCCAGGCGCTGCGGTTGGCGGCAAGGGCGATCTCGTCGGCCGCGCCGCCGGCAAAGTAGGCCCAGGCATTGGCATCGAGCACCGTGCGGGCGTGGGCTGCGTGGTCGTCGAGGGTGACGACGCCGGGGGGCAGGGCGGTCATGAGTGCGGTTTTCGTGGTGGGTCGGGTTTCAGGTGTCGGCCCACATGCGCAGCAGGTTGTGATACGTGCCGGTGAGGCTGACGGCTTCGTCGGTTTCGCCGTGGCCCTCGCGCAGGCGCATCAGGCTCATGTCGAGCTCGAAGAGCAGGCGGCGCTGCTCGTCGCTCCTTACCATGCTTTCGATCCAGAAGAAGCAGGCGAGGCGGCTGCCGCGGGTGACCGGGCTGACCTGGTGGATGCTGGTGCCGGGGTAGAGCACGGCGTGTCCGGCGGGCAGTTTGACGCCGCGGCTGCCGTAGGTGTCCTGCACCTGGAGTTCGCCGCCGTCGTATTCGTCGGGGTCGGAGAGGAACACGGTGCACGAGACGTCGGTGCGGACGCGTTCGCCGTCGGCGGTGAAGCGGATGGCGTTATCCACGTGGGCGCCGTAGAAGGGGGTGTCGCCGCCGTAGCGGTTGATCCGCGGGGTGAAGATTTTCTTGGGCAGGGCGGCGGTGAGAAAGAGCGGATTCCGCTCGACGCCGGCCAGCACCAGGCTGCGGATCGCCCGCGCGGCGGGGGCGTCGTGGGGCAATTGCTGGTTGTTCTTGACGGTCGCGGCCTGGGGGCCGGCGCTGTCGCGGCCGTCGGCCCACGAGGCGCCCTCGAGCAGCTGGCGGGCCTGGCGGACTTCGTCGGCGCTGAGGAGGTCGGGGATTTGCAGGAGCATGGTGTCGAAGGGGGAAAAGCGCGAGGGGCTCGGCTGGGTTGGGCGGGCCCCTCGCGGTTGATCAGAACTTCACGCTGGCGGTCAGGTAGACCGTTCGCCCGACACCCGGCACGTAATGCCCGTTGGCGTACAGCGAGTCGGCGTAGAACTTGTTGGTGAGGTTGGTCAGGTTGGCCTTGAGGGTCAATTTGTCGGCGATCGCCTCGTACTCGGCCAGGGCGTCGAAAGTTATGTAACCGTCGGAGTACAGGCCGGCCGGGTTGCGGTTGGGCGTCATCCGGGTGCGGGCGTTGGCGCCGCCGCCGAGCCGCAGCTTTTCGGTGACCTGGTAGCTGCTCCACAGGGAGCCCTGGTGCTTGGGAATCAGCGACGGACGGGCGCCCCGGCCTTCGGCACCTTCGGCGCCCTTGTCGATCTCGGCGTCCCAGATCCAGGTGTAGGAGCCATAGACTTCCCAGCGCGGGGTGATCTTGCCGACGAGATCGGTTTCAAAGCCGGTGGCGTGGCGCTTGCCGGACAGCACGGCGATGTTGAGCAGCGGGTCGGTGTTGCGCTCGTTGAGCTTGACCCCGCGGAAGAGGGCGAAGCGGCTGCTCATGCGGCGGTCGGCGGAGTCGATCTTGGCGCCGAGTTCCAGGTTCATGCTCTTTTCGGGCGGCGTGTTCACGTTTTGCGCGCTGTACGAGTAGGTGTCGCCGGAGGTGTTGAACGAGGTGCCGTAAGACAGGTGGAAGGAGTGACGGTCGCTCGGCTGGTAGAGCACGCCGAAACGTTGGCTCGCCTTGTAGATGGCCTGCTGGTAGTGGGTGACGGCGCTGGTGGTGAGGTTGAAGCTGTCGTACTGCGCCGACATGCCGTCGTAGCGCAGGCCGGCAAGAAGCTTCCAGTGCTCGGCCAACTGGACCAGATCCTGCGCATAGACGCCGGCTGCGATGCTCTCGAATTCGCTGGTCTTGGCGATGATGCGGGCCGTTTCGTCCACCCGGCCTCCGCCGCCTGCGCCGATGGTGGTGGTGGGCTTGGTGATGTCGATGCCGCCCTGGGCCGCGTTGCGGGCGCCGCGGACGATCTTCTTCTCCCAGGCGAAATCGGCGCCGGTGAGCACTTCATGTTTGACCCCGAGCGCTTCGAAGCGGGTGGACAGGTCGCTCTGGGCGAACAGGTTCTCCATGCTCTGGATCTTGTTCTGGGTGCCGCGGGTGAGCACGGTGGCGCTGCTGAAGTTTTCGCGGGTGGCGGCAATGCCGCCGGGCTGGAGGGCCGCGCCGGCAATGCGCACGGTGCTGGCGCGCTGGTCGCGGTTGAAGTCGCCCTTTCTGATCCTGGTGACCAGTTCGGTGTCGCTGGAGAAGCGGTGGGTGTGGGCAAAGCTGGCATAGCCGGCCGAGCCGTGGTTGTAGTCGCTGGAGAGGCCGTAATAGCTGGACGGGTCGACGGGAATGGTGGTCAGTGCCGCATTGGTGGCGCTTTTGCGCACGTAGGGCAGGCCGTAGTTGATGCCGTTGTCGTTGTTCAGGTAGAAAAAGCCCACCTCGAACTCGTCGCGGGTGCCGATGCCCCAGCGGTAGTCGGCGGCAAAGCCGTACTTGTCGAGGCTGGTGCCGGCGCCGTTGTTGTCGGCGACGGTGCGCATGGCGTTGATGCGCAGGGCCGAGTCGTCGCCGGTCTTCACGTTGACGTCGGCCACCACGCGGCGGTACTGGTAGCTGCCCAGGGTGACGTCCACCTGGTTCTGGTCGATGAGGCGGGCCTGTTTGCTGACCTGGTTGACCGCGCCGCCGGTGGAGCCGCGGCCGAAGAGCATGGAGGCGGAGCCACGCAGCACTTCGATGCGGTCCATGTTGAAGGTGTCGCGGTCGTAGAAAGCCGGGTCGCGCATGCCGTCGATGAACAGATCGCCCGTGGTGTTGACGGGAAAGCCGCGCAGACGCACGTCTTCCTCGCCGCCCTCGGCCGCCAGGAAGGTGATGCCCGAGGTCATCTTGAGGGCTTCCTTCACCGTGTCGATCTTGCGGTCGTCCAGCAGTTTTTCGGTGACCACGGTGACCGACTGGGGAATGTCGCGGAGTTGCTGCTTGCCCTTGCCGATGCGCGTGGTGGTGGTGCGCAGGCTGTCCTTGCCCTGGGGCTCGGCTTCGGCGGCGGCCTTTACGACCACCGGCTTGAGCGTTTTGGTGTCGTCGTCGGCATCGCTGGCGGGCGATTGGGCCCAGCCGCTCATCGAGGCGGCAAACATCAGCGCGCCCAGGGGCAACATGGCGCGCTCGGCGGAAATAACGGGTTGTGCGGCCTGGGGGCGGGGGGCCGACGGCTGTCGGCGACGGTTTTTCTTGTGTGCCAAAGGAGGCCTCCGGAGATGATTTCGCCCCGAAGCGGGGCGGTTTGGGGTCATGACCTGAGGCTGGCTTGCTGATTGGCTGTCGCGTTCTGCGGCTGGCTTGCCCGAAAGATCCGGAAACAATTGTAATGATAGTGAGAACGATTCGCAATACGTTTGTCGGGGGCGGATGGGCTCGGACGGCCCGCTTTGCCCCGGCAAGGGTGCTTTGCCACGTAAAAAAGTGCGGCCTCCCCGTTGCCGGGGAAGACCGCACTTTGCGGGTGTTGCGAAGCGTTCAGTGTCTTACCAGGTGTAGCGGGCGTTGACGCCGACCATGCCGCTCCTGCCGGGGGCCGGCTCGTAGTAGCGGTCGTTGCCGTCGCCGACGACTACCGAGCCGATGTATTGGCGATCGAAGAGGTTGTCGATGCGGGCGAATTCGGTGAGGCGCCAGTGGCCTAGCCGTTGTTCGGCGGTGAGGCGCAGGTTGGCGATGGCGTAGGCGGGAGCCGGGCGCTTGGCGTCGGTGCCGGCGGCGTTGTTGGTGTCCTCGACGAACACCCGGCTGCGGTAAATGGCCTCGACGGTGGCGGTGATGCCGGGCAGCGGCTTCCAGGCCAGGTCACCGAACAGGGTGGTGCGCGGAATGCCGGGCAGGCTGTTGCCGGCCGGGACGCTGGCGCTGATGGCCTCGTCGTAGATCGCGCGCAGGTGCGACACGGCGAAGCGGCTGCTGAGATTGCGCTGCCAGGCGGTGTCGAAGGAGGCCTCGACGCCCTGGCGCAGGGTTTTGCCGGCGTTGCGATAGCTGGTGCGGCCGTCGGCGGAGGCGGCCACCACGAGTTCGTCTTCGGTGGCGATCTGGAACAGCGCCACATTCACGCGGCTGGCCGCGCCGACGAAGGCCTTGGCGCCGATCTCGAAGTGCTGGCTGCGCGAGGGCTTGAGGCCGAAGTTGAAGCCGCCGGCCGGCGGAATCGCGTAGAACATTTCGTTGAGGGTCGGCGTCTCGAAGCCCCGCGCGGCGCTGGCGTAGAGGTTGATGGCCGGATTGAGCTTGTACACCACGCCGAGCATCGGGGTGCTGCGCCGGTAGCTGCGGCTGCCGCTGTCGTTGCCGTTGTCGGCGGTGATGTAGTCGTCGGCCACCTTGAACTTGACGTTGCTGTGGCGCAGGCCCGCCGTAAAGGCCCAGTCGCCGCGCGCCCATTCGGCCTGAATGTAGGGGTCGAGGCTTTCGACGGTGTCGGTTTCCTTGCGGCGCAGGGTGCCCTTTACGCCGAGGGCCGTGGCGCTGGTGAAGTTTTCATAGCCGTTTCGCTGGTCGGTGCTGCTGTCGAGGTCGACGCCGACGGTGGTGGTCAGCTTGCCGCCGGCAGCCTCGCGCACGGCGATGTAGCGGGCGCCGATGCCGTAAAAGTTGCGGTCGAAATCGATGATGCCGCCGGAGTGGCCGGGGTTGGAAAGCTGCACGGTGCGCGGGATCGACTGGAACTGGATCACGCTGCGCTGGCCGGCGTAGGCGGACACCTGCAGCCGGTCGGCCCCGAGGCGCCGTTCGTAGGCGACGCCGCCCTGCAGGTGGTCGATGCTCTTTCTGGTGTTGTAGGTGAGGGCGGCGGCCTCGACGCTGCGCGGGCTGGCCTGGGCGGTGCTCCACCGGAGGCCGAGCGGGTCTTGCGTGTTGTGCTGCCACAGGCCATTGACGACAAAGGTGAGCTTGCTGTCGTCGTCGGGTTTGGCGGTGATCTTGGCGAAGGCCTGTTCGCGGGTGGCGGCGCTGTGGTCGCGG
>Ga0209174_10001441_pt1 | contig 16721 bp, 11 predicted proteins | sample JI91814BDNA_FD_187505 | JGI IMG/M metagenome (GOLD analysis project Ga0209174, IMG submission 187505) | Wastewater effluent complex algal communities from Wisconsin, to seasonally profile nutrient transformation and Carbon sequestration -... | ecosystem: Engineered > WWTP > Effluent > Algae...
AATGCACCCCAAGCCTGAGGGGTAGCAGTTGTTACTGCTACATCCATATTATCCGATACGCCTTGGCTACTTGTTATAGCTTGATATTGAAGATATCCATACGCGGCAGCACAGCCAGCAGATATTCCTAAGAGTACAACCGACCCTATCCCTAAGCGTATAGAGCAAAGGCCATTATTTCGCAAAAAGAACTTATCGCCGGTTACCAATTCCACTTCAATCAAGCCATATTTACGTAGCGCCTCTAATATGGTTTTTGGACTAGTAGTTATATGAGTACGTGTTGCGGACGCTGTACAGTTAGCAATCACTCTAGGCTTATCGGCTATAGCTTTAATAAACATTTCTTGTTGTTCCTGGATACTAAAATGGTTCTTAAAAAAGCTATGCAGTTGAGTTGCGCCAGAAAAAACTATAGTTCCACCATTTAAAACTGTGGCGGAAACATTGCTCGAGGCCACGCTTGATAATAAACCTCCACCCGCACTATTAATTGTCGCTAAAGCGTAAATAGCATTATCTCTGGTCATAACCTCTCCTGGAGAGGCACACTTTTGCTCTAGCTTTTTCAAAGCATCTTCAAAGCCAACCAATTTCAAAATGCTTGCGTTGCCAGTTTGAGCTAAGGCATTATTGTTTGCAGTTGTCAATGCACTAGTAACTATATTAGATGGGGTCATTTTCACTCCTTAAAAAAATGTTTTGGTTTATAAAAATGCCGCCATATTTTTATTGTTTGTTATAAAATCGTTTATTCTCATGCAATTTTTAATTGTTATAAAAACAATAATTATTATGGCCATTTTTGGATATTTAACTCCAATACATATAATCTCTGATCAAAACAAATTTTTGTCAACATAAATTATAAACTTTGCACAATTAAAGAAATAAAATCTTGATAACGATTAAAGAAAATATATTTTAATGGTTATTAAAATTTCCTTGTGAAAGTTTTCTCTAAAATTGCTGAAAATTTATTCGTAATTTTAGTGTCAGTAGATGCCTAAAATGTTTGTTGATGTCTTTTCATTGCTATATGTTTAAAAATATATTCATATTAGCGACAAAAGACCTTTTTTGGTTTAATTTTTGATTCTTCATCAATAGCATGCGGTTTAATTTCCGCTGGCACCAAGACCCCAATCAAAATAATCTCTGGCCAGAAAATAACTTCCCAGCCCTTTTTAAAAAACCACACGAACAACCAACTTATCCGAACCTAAGTTTTAGATAAATAAATACTATCATTTTGCAAAATGGCTTTGCCAAAAAAGCAAAATATGATATAAATCTTTTTGCAATTCACGGCGATTTTGTATTTGGTTGGTTTTAACAGGTTTTTGCAGGATGTCTCTATAATAACAACACTGCGACCTGTTGATATATTGAATCCTCCGGCCTTTGCCTGTGAGTTGCCACCAACAGCTTGGGCGTTGATATTATAAGGAGGATGTATACGGAATTGGCTTTTGCAGGCATTAAGCTTGTCAAACAACCCTAGCCAAGCCTGACGAGCATAATAATTATTTAAAAATACTTAAACAAAATGATATGTTAAGAGCTAAGATTTTTGTATTTGCAAAATTATTGTAAACACTTTTACTTAAATGGATTTGATGTGATGTCTAAAAATAAAATTGCAGCTATTGCTGCTGCTGTGGCGTCGGTGCGGTTAAAAAATAAAGCAAACGACACGACTGTCTTACAATCCACTGAGCTGGATGCGCATATTACAACACAAGAGCTGGTGCAAAATACTTCAATTATTGAGCTAAAGCCAGAGCATTGCGCACCATGGGGATATCATAATCGTGATATGGCCTGGCTTAATAGCGACAACTGTAAGGATTTAATCACTTCAATTTCTAAAGTGGGACAACAATCCCCCATCCTTGTTAGAAAATCAAAGCCTAATTCCTCTCACAAATACGATGTGATTTATGGTGTGCGCCGTTGGTTTGCTTGTAGCCAAATTAGCGAACAGAAGCTTTTAGCTAAAGTTACAACGGCAGGTGATAGAGAATGCATGATATTAATGCATATTGAAAATGCTGACTCTAAAGATATATCTGACTTTGAAAGAGCTTATTCATTTAGGGCAAATTTCAAAAGCGGGCTTTTTTCTTCTCAAAATGATTTTGCAGAAGCGATGAACATTTCTAATGGCATGGTAACAAAATTATTTACCGCAGCAGAATTAGCTGATAACCCCTGGTTTGATGAATTTGTAACCAACAAAGTAGAGGTGCCTTTGATAAAAGCTTATAAAATAGCCGCATCTCTTAGAAATAACTTTACCAGAATGTTTGTTGATAAAGAAATATCTATATTCAGAGAGTGTCTAAAGAAAAATAACAACACCATTTCTACTAAAAAGTTTATTAGTTTTCTAGAAAATATTATCTTTAGAAATGATACTGAAAAGAAAAATCTATTAAATCAATTGTCAACCAAAAATAGCAATTTTAAAGTAAAACTTGACACTAAAAAACAGCTTACTGTTCAAATAAAATCTAAATTAGAAGAACAGCAGGCAAAAGAGCTTATTGCACAGGCGCTTGAAGTTTATTATGAGCAATAATGGTTGCATGGGGAATAACAGAGTGGCGGCACACAAAACACTATTTTCTCCACCTCAAATATGCATCCATACCCAATATCATATGTTCAAATTTTGCGTGCAATTTGACTTAGAACCTGCCATCGTCGAACGATAGCAGTGAAGGATACCCGGGCAATTCGCGTTTTTTAATAATACTGAAACTCCATCCTATCTGGGCCTGGCCTCGCCATACGAAAACAAAAATACTATTTTATACTCGTATGGCGGGCCATGCGTGACAAGCGCTACATAATAGAACACTTACTAGGAGCGGCTTTTTTCTTTTTACCACTACTGCGACTGCTGTGTTCACTACCGGCGCTCTGGATGGTATTATCGCTGCCTTTTGGTGATGGCGTCTTTTTGCCACTTTTACTGCTAAATACTAATGGTGGTGTACGGCTGTAGCCAGCATCATCATTTGTGTACCCTAAACCAGCACGATTTACTGTCTCGCTATAAGCCATATTCATCATGGCTGTCGTAGATGTAGAAACTGCTGTAGAAGAAGCGGCGTATCCTGGCAGTAACCCTGGATGTGGTATATGAGAATAATTTCCAAACACATTAGCAGTGCTTCTAGTCATACCCGTACCATCTGGGCTGCATCCTTCTTGTAAGCTGGCATTTAAACTCTGGATAGCGTTTGCACACAAATATCCAACCAAGTGGTCGTGGTTTATAAAGTTTCCTTGCATGTTTCCAAGTTTCTTGGTCGCTGTCTGCACATTGGTCCACATATTATTCTTTAACCACTCAAGATTATTATATCTGGATTGCAACATTTCCTTAATAGCTAAATATTTACCTGCAATATGCCCGGCAACATTAATTGCTACTATTGGTGCATCAATGCCTAAAGTCTTATCGGCTATATTTGCATAGTGTTTTTTGGTTTGAATTTTTGCATACTCTTGCTGACAAAAGGCAATGCATGCCATCACATTTTGCGCGATAGGAATACTATTGGTTGCAAATTGTAGTACCGCAATTGCGCTATTGGCGTGTTGTTGTGTTGTACTACTGGGATGCGCGTTAAATATTTTAAGAGCTGCTATTTTTCCGCCTTCTAATTGTGCTTTGGTGTTGCCCTCAAGATGATTGAATAATTGTAACGCGTTTCCATCTTCAGCTAAAGCTTTACGATAACGCTTCTTCTGCACTTCAGCTAATTCTGAAACCGCTTCTTGTAATTCTTGCATATCTTTTGTTAACACTTCTACTTTTGTGTTTAAAGACGCTATACGCGCTTGGGCTGCTGTCATATCGTTTTGCATACTAGCGGCAAACTCATTAAAAGGAGTTAGTTCTTTTTGCTCTTTCAATGTATTTTGCACGAATTCGTTTAGTTCTGAGAAGTCTATCTTGACCAGCAATTCTTGAGGGTGCCTGTTAAACCTGTTAGTAGCGGTTGCGCGAAACTCGAGCTGACCATTGCTATCTAATTTTGGGGCGGTCGTTGGCTTAAGCGTTATAGACGTTTCTGCACAAAAATTATCCCATTGCGATAAGTCTGTAGAATATTTAATCAGCTGTGGTAACAAATCACCCAGCGGATTAATGTTTAAACCATGTTCAACCAAACATTTAATTGTTTGCAGGTTTCCTTTAAATAAAATGAAAAAAGCTGACCACCTGCCAGATAGTTTTTCATCCTCACTATTGTACCATTTTCCCCATGCTTCCCCCATCATGCGCCCCACACTATCACCGTATTCAGCGATATGATAAAGATTTGCATTTATATCTGCAACGGTCAAGTCTCTCGCCAACAGCTCAGCAAGGTTAGATTCAATTTTAATATCAGGTCCCGTGCCTAGTATCCTCTTTCTAAATACAGGCATTGGGGCATTTAATAATTCTTTAACGTCCTGCTTAGTTTTCTTTGCATATTGAATCACTCTATTTATGTACGCTGGTTCTGGACGAGTGCGGCAAATATCTTGGAGAAAGTTATAGCAATTCCTATCGTCTAACACACGACGACCTAAATTTAATATGTTTTTCCCGGTTTTCTGATATTTTTCTAAAGCGCTCTCTAAAACCACATCTAGTACATCTGTACTAGCAAATAAATACATTTGGCTGATTGCTTGTATATCTGTATGGGTTATATTACCTTTTACTTTCCCAAGGGGGTCGGCACCCTCGGAAATTAATTTTTGAATTTCTTCAATTTTTTCCGCATTAATCGCGCTTATTAACATACCGTCCAATTCAGTCTGTGTTATCATTGCATATCCTCCCGTTTTAATAATTTGCTCAGCATATACAATTCAATGTCTAAAATAAACATAGAAATCAACATAATTGTAATGTTAACAACTACCCCATATATAATACATAAAACACACAAAAACAATATGATATAGCATACAACTGTAAAAATCAGCAGTTATTAGGTGCGTATGCAAAAAACTGTATGAACCAATCCCAAAATACGAGCTCTAACCTCTCACCGGTATATTTATTTTTAGGGGTGGTTTTGATGAAGCTCAAAATTTTTTACGACAAATCTGGAAATGGCAAGTACGTTATTGTTGACGACAATACAGGGAACAAGGATGCAGCCGCTAAAATTGTCAACGAATGTTTTAAATCACGTGGTGGCGGCATCATTGAGACAGAGGGGAATAGCAATGAATGCATGTTTGTTATACCAAATTCAGCCGCAGATATAAATGTATTATACAAAGAGATTAGACAAGATATTATAAACCAATGCGCAGCCAGTGGATTGGATGTTCAATGCGAATTGCATTCTATGGCTTTTGGTGCGGAGAATACTTCCACAACACAATTACCGCAAAGACTTAGCAACGCCGCATCAGGGAATCTTACTGCTGCGTATGGCAGTGCTGTGAGAACGAAACAAGAACCTGAACATAAAATAGAAACACAGGACTTCGCAGCTAAATCAAAATTAGTGCAAGAGAAAATTATTAAAACCCTCGCCACAGAGCTGAAAAATTACGCAACCCAATTTCAGGATAGATATGAAGCTACACCGAGTAATGATGCACCCGGTTTACCAAAGTTAATTGACGCAAAAACAAAACAGGAAAAATTTATTCCATTAAAAAACGCTAATGGTGAATTGTCTTTTTTACTTAGAGGAGGGGTCGAGGAAGATCCGAGGTTCGTTGCAATGATTAAAGACGCTTTTCCATCCGAACAGCATTTCAAGGTAACATGTACTTCACCTGAGTCTGCAGAGTCAATAATAGCCAATATGGGCGGCGATCCGAAAAAATTAACGTTTGATGACGTGAAACAGCCTAGAATTTTAGAATTTAAAGAACAACTTAAAGCTAAATATCCAGAATTGAAGTTCACTAGCGATGGACCAAGCAATAGTAATACAAAAAAACCGAAACCATAATAATTATAATCGATTTTATAATATGGGGAGGAAACAATGAAAGCAGCCCGTAAATTACCAAATAGAATTATTCTACTAAAATCGCCCAAAGGTAAAGAAAAAACAGAAAAACAACAAGAAATTGTTATGAAAAAACTAAAAAATCAGAATTTAACTGAATTTAGTCAACATGAACTTGATGATGCGCTTAAATTCTGCCGCAATACACTGCAAAATGAATTAAAATCAGTAAAGAATTCGCATGGCATATTTGAATGGGAAAAGAGAGACAAAAACCGGACGGCGATTTGCTTTGAAGATGTAGATGAAGCTCTATGGCCAGCAATTGAAACGTTAACGGATCACCCAGCTGAGGAAACTAGAGCGTTTCTTGATTTTATATTTGGTGATACGCAAAACCTCAAAACACTGCGAATTTTAAAACTGTTACATGAAAAATTCGGTAAAGCTGTAACAGAATTATATACATTAAGGTTGCCGACAATCAATAAAATAAAAAAAGAACTATTAACAAAAGAGATTGCTCAAAACCTTAACTTGTTAAATGATAATAAGAAAGAAAATAGTAATAAATATGAAGACAGCCAGATTTTGACGAATGAGGCGCAAAAGCATAATACACCGGCAGATAACAAAATCAATGACAATGGATCTAAACCCCATAGTGATAAACAAAAAAGCAACGATTTTTTTCTAGGTGAACCTAAAAAAGATAACGATAAAATTGTGTTAAAAGCTAATCCTGCAAAACGCACAGAAACAATAAATGAGTGCATCGAAGCGGCCCGTTATTCAATAAAATCTGTATACAAGAAAAAAGAGCTTGTTCACGACATATTTGTATGGAGACAGCTTTATGACGACGCTGAGGATGTGTCTGTTTATCCGATTGATGGTGAGATATGGTCAGCACTAGAGATGGTGACGAATCGAACCATAAAAGGTACGCAAGTATACCTTAGCACCATTTTTGAAAACACACAAAATGAAGATACTTTACTTAGATTAAAATTTTTGCATGAACATTTTGGGGATAGTATAAGGAAATTATACACGCGTAGAATAACTGCAAAGCCATAAAGCGCTAATTTTGTGACTTAATAAAATGAAAAAACCAAATAAATCACCAAAACCAACTGCTCATCAGTCAATGATCATAGATACCGAGTTATTTAATAACGAAAATTGTGCATGTAATAATAAGAATTTTGATAAAATTTCCTGGTGGTGGGGTAGCGGCATATTCTGGGACTGTCCTGTGCACGATCGGGAAACTAGCATTACTTTTAAAACGAGACAAGGTACCAACACAGAACATTTGTTATTTGTTATCATTAAAAAAACTCCCATAGACAGTGTTGTTATTATATGCGATTTTGATTCTATTCCCACGGCCATTTTTAGGGGGTTTAAAACAATAGAAGATGCGGAAGTCTGGATAAATCAATTTAGAAGAAAGACCACACATGAAAACAAAGAAACAGAAAAAATATTAAATGCAATGACCGGGCTAGATAGTCAGGTAATTAATTATTTAATGCAATCTAAAAGACCAGATAGAAATTTACATCAAACATTTTACTTCAATGAAGACCGCAAAATTGATATAGCCAATAGGACGGATGGTATCGTTCCTGGATTAGAGGCATATAGAGGATGCAAAAGCACAACCATAGTTCATTGGGACAAAATAGATAATAAATGTATACGTGAATATGATAATAGATGCCAATTAAAATTAGATGAGATCGGGCCAGGTCATCTTCCAGAATTTGCAGCAGAAGTAAAGGCCGGTAAAGAAGCGATGGTTTGTGAAATTCATGGAATTGATGCATTTGGTGGCGTTAACAACGACATCAGATTTTTTGTGTATCATCATTTTAAACGAGGAGATGGCTGTGTATATTATAAAAAACAAGGCCTCAATTTTTACCATCAGGAGAAAATTTATCTGCGGCTTAAAAAACTGGAAGGTGGGTATGTTGTCATGCAAAAAGGGAGTAAAAAAGTAAAAATTGACGCGTTTAAATCTTGGATGGATGCGAAGAAGTGGGTAGAAGAAATGTTACGTAACCCTGTGGCGGCAGATAAAGTATTTATAGAAATATGTTCTGATATAATGCAAAAAAGTATACAGGGTCTTCCTCATATACATAATACGTTTATAAAAAATGAGGGGTGGCACACAAATCGCAAAATTTACACGCCAAGTGTGCTATCTATATGACAAAGCTTTCGCTCTCTATCCCAAAATCCCACTTTTCTGCATCAGCATTTTCTAGACTATCGATATTCATTTCATATTTGCCAAGACGAATTATATGCCCTTTTCTATACGGTGAAAAATGCTTCAGCAAATCTTCAGATACTTCAATTTCATACTCAGGCGCTAATTTGATCACCCTTGACATCTCTTGCACAGTATATAAGAGCGCAATATTTGTTGCAAGATGATTGTATTTAATAAATTTCCGCTGCTCCATTCTATGATTACTTCTAATTGTATCGCTTATAAAAGAAATCCAATCTACATATTCATTGAATTCTTCACTCTTGCATGTCGCAGCATGAACTTCTTTTCTCAAATCAAAATCACATATATATTTAAGTATGTAGGTTGTTCTAAGCGCACGACCAAGCTCTCTAAATGCAAGATACAATTTATTACGGCCACCACAATATGCAATTTTATTTAAAAACTCTGATGGCTTTACTTTCCCCTCCTTGATTGAAATGGCAACTCTAAACATTTCTTCAGTGTTTTTAGCGATATGATCCCAGTTAATAGGTGTCGCTTTGAAAAGAGAGTCTATAACATCATATTGATCTTCTTTACTCGCTTTATACAGCGTTAGATCTTGCAAGTGTCTAATTCTGGGCATTACTTTAATGCCCAATAAATATGCAAGTGCAAATATTACAAAACTTTGAGAATGTGTGTCGCCATGCACATATTCTGGTCTATGCGCAGAATCAATTTCTTCAATACCATCGAGCAGGTATCTACCCTCATAAACGCCACAAGTTATAAAGTTACTAAACAGCGCTATGTAATTGTTAGACACATGATAATAAGCAATGCCACCATAACCCCGGTAGCGAATATGGTATTGAGCCATTAGATTTTTAGAGTAGACATCCCATTTTGTGCCATCTACTGACACGTGTTTCCCGTCACCCCAAAACCTGGGCAAAGCAAACCTATTGTATATATCAACTGTTTTTTGAATACATTTGTTAAGCGATCCTTCTGATATGTGTTCAGCATTAATTCTTCCAATTTGCTTGCGGTCAACATCAACTATAGATCTCTCTCCATCTTTGGCACTAATATTACACCCGTAACAAAATATTGTTGCTACAACCTGCTTTAGGTGTTCATTCATTCGTACTGCATAACCAGATGCAAGCTCAAAATAATCATGCAACCCCAACTTCTTTGTTATGATAGCTATAATATCGAGTAAACTTATTGGTTGCATCTTTTCATCTAGCAGGGCATCAAGCTCTTTGTAATGCTTAGGTTTGTTTTTGCCAATTATTTTGCGCAACATTAACTTACCCTTTTTTATATCAGCGTTTTCGTTTGCGTCTAATATGTCATTGGCTGAGTCAAAACTTTTTCTTAGTTCGTTTTTTGTATGAGCAACAAAACTAGTTGGTTCTGCTGATAAGTTTACAATTTCAGAATAATCACTTATTTTTTCTCTGTATTCCGCCCATGTGATTAATTCATTCTTATAATTGGTATAGCTTCTAGACTGATCTATAAATATTTCCCTGTCCTTAAGTCCTTGAGCTAAGGAAACAATAACGAAGGCCTCGAATTTTACTTTGTCTACCTTATTACCCTTTAATTTACAGAACGATCTCCATCTGGCAGGCAACCAATTAATGCTAAAGGCTCCATCTTTGATATTAATATGTTGTTCATCACTTTCGCTATAGTGTTTCTTCAAATATTTTAGCATCTTAACAGTATCAACCGCTGGCGATGAATCATCAATCTCTAGCATGTTAATGCAGCGTAAAATAACGTAGCGACTTTTAACATGCCGCTTAAATAGAAAATAAAGATTTTTGTGCTTTGAATAGGCGTTATATTCGTCGCATGACTGTATTAGCTCTTCTAATTCTACAGGAGTCATAGACTTTAATTTTGCTGTAGATTTGTTCTTCTTATATTCAGACAACACATCTTTAAACGTATTAACTAGCATCTCTGCTTGATCGAGCTTAGTCAGAATATATTCTTCCAGATCTCTTTTGGAATCTTGCTCCATATCATTAATATGCTTTATCAACATATAAACAAGATCGTCAGTAGCAGATAACAGTTGCTGGTGAATTACTAAAGCAATAAGCGATGTCTTTTTTTCTTGCTTCAATCTTTTGATCTCAAAGAAATTATATGAGTATCCCTCTTCAAATAAACTGTCAAGTTTAACTTGTGGGACATCGTTAAAAATAGCAGGTGAAATATTTGATTGCTTTAACCACGCTCTATGTTTAGAAAATTCTCTAATATTATTGATGCTTATTTTTGGCGGCTCCTGCTTTAAAAGTTGCCAATTACTTTCGCCATTATCTCCATAGATTAAGATGTTATCTTTAATGTATTTCTTGTTTGCCCTTGTAACATTTTTGTATATTAGCTCATAATATGCAGCATTTACAACACGTCGTGCTTTAGCACATATTCTTTCTAATGTTATAAATTCTGGCAATTCATATAAGCCAGCAATCAATTCTTCTATCGTCCCATTGATTACATCAATCAAGTTGCTTTTGGTGTTTGCAACCTTGGTTGCAATAGTCGTAGTAATTTTACTGGTTGCAATTGTACATTTAAAATATTGCCTTATATAAAAAAGATGTCTGTCCTTTATGCGATCTCTGTCGTAACAAAATAAATCATAGTCGGATGGCGCTTCTGCTTTTAAGTTTGTTGATACATGTGCTACTATATCTTCAGGACATTTATGAATGTCTACAAAATATCCTAGCTTTTGGTAAATTTTAAATAAAATAGCAAAGCATATTTGACTGTTTATATTCAAGGTTTTGTTTACTGTAAATTCTAATTCATCTACGCTTAAAGTGTAGTGTTGCGCTATCACTTTTTGTGGTAAATTATTTGGTAGCACTGGGTATATAGTTTTATCGATTAAGGCCATTGGTAATGCAGAATTATAGCAAGTGATTTGCTGGGACTATGGATTATATGATAGGTCTATAAGAAATTGATAGTAGCTATGTAGACAGCTAATTGTTTATTGCATCGTTAGAAGCACCGGTTTACTTGAGCTGTAGCGCCCATGAGCTAAATTTGCAAGCTGAATAGCACACTTGGCGTGTAAATTTTGCGATTTGTGTGCCACCCCTCCTAAAGCCTTGATTGAAATATACAATCACCCACTGCTTAAAAAAGAGCTGGCTTTTAGAGGGGGTACTGCTCTACAAAAATGTTTCTATGATTTTCCGACTAGATACAGCGACGACTTAGATTTTGTACAAGTTACACAAGGAGCTATTGGGCCCGTTTTCGATGCGCTTCGATCAGTATTAGAGCCATGGCTTGGCAAACCAAATGCTAGTCTAAGTGATGGACGCGCCACACAAATCTATAGATTTACATGTACAGCGGATGAGTCACGAATGCGATTAAAAATTGAGATAAATACAGTTGAAAACTATAATTTTCTAGGAATGATAGAAAAACCATTTGCTGTCCAATCTAATTGGTATAGTGGTGATACAGTCATTAAAACTTATCAAATAGATGAATTGATGGCAACAAAATTACGCGCATTATATCAAAGAAAAAAAGGTCGTGATTTATTTGATATGGCGCGTGCTATTGAATTGTTGCCAATCAATATGGAAGAAATTTTACGGTGCTTCAATAATTACCTAGAACGTGAAGGCAGTAAAATATCACGCGCTGAATTTGAAAGAAATTTATTAATGAAAAAAAATGTAGCTATGTTCAGAGGTGACATAGTGCCACTTTTAGCCGCTGATGTGAAGCATGATTTTGATAAAGATTTTGACCAGGTGATGAGGGACGTGATAGAAAAATTACCAGGTGAGCCATGGAAGGGCGCAAATAAATAGGTAAATATTATGGGAAGAATTGGCATAACACAGGTTGATGTTTATAATGCGGCACAAGCAATTGCTGAGGCTGGTGCTTTTCCAACAATTCAGGCTGTACATGCTAAGCTTGGCAGAGGTAGTTTGGGGACTATTCATAAGTATTTGCTTGCTTGGAAGCAAGAGAGGTTGCTCGCGCCTGCTATTAAATTTGAAGCTGGCAAGGATGCAACTAAATTTAAAGCGTTGCTCAATGAAAAATTAGATTTAGAAAAAACAGTGCAAAGGCAGGTTGAGCAGAATGTAGCAATGTCATCTCAACTATTAGAGCAAGAGCAAGAAAATATTGAATTAAAAACAAAGTTAGCTGTTACCGTCGATCAAGTGCAAAAATTAAGTGCTGAAAATTTAAATTTGACGAATAAAATTGCTGCCCACGATGACTTAGTTGAGCAGTTAAAAGTAGCCCATATGGAAGCCTTAAATATTATTTTAAATGAAAAAAATGCGGAAATTGAAAGTTTAAAAGCCGAGCTTAAAACAGTGCATTTGGCTAGCCTTGAAATGGTGCGTAAAACCAGTTTTGAAGGGCAAGATTTATTAATGACTGAGCGTGTAAAAACTATAAATCTTAGCGATCAGCTTAAAGCCTTGAATGTTAAACTTGCGCAATTAGAGCAAAAACTAGCTACTAGCGTCAAAGTGGCAATTGAAGAGTCTATACCGCCAAAAAATAAAAAAGAAATTAAATCTTATACGTTAGATGAGATCTATGCACAGAAACCCTTGGATAAAAAACTGGCTGACGAGGATGTAGCATGAATGATCTTATAATTAGATCAAGACTTGCTCTCCTAGATTTGCCAGTCATTTCGGATTTTACGCATAAAATAGATTTGCACACCCAGAGCTATGCCTATAGTGAGCAATGTTTAATAGATGCCAATAATGATATGGAAGCTGTCCAAATATGGCTTGTACAATATAGTCATAAAAATACTACATATCTTACATATAAGCGTGAATCAGATAGATTATTGCTCTGGTGTGTACATGAAGCTGGAAAAACACTCGGCCAATTAAAAATGGAAGATATAAGCCTCTACATAGAGTTTTTGAGCAAACCACCTAAAAGATGGTGTACAACAGTTGGTGGTATTCGTGCTGCAGGTTTTGGCAAAGGTAAATGGCGACCATTCTTAGGTCCCTTAAGTGATTCGGCGCGAAATACTGCTCTTAGGGTTATAAACTCGCTGCTAAATTTTTTAGTGGATGCCTCTTATTTGCGCGCCAATCCATTAAGGCTAATAAAGCAGCGAGGAAAATTTGATACCAAATCTGAAGATTATAAATACAGCGTTTGGTCGAAAATCTTAGATGATAATGAGTGGCAAGCATTACAGCAAGCACTCAAAGATATGCCGGAGGCAACAAATTTTGAAAAAGACAACAAAAATAGATGCCAATTTATATTTGCTTGTATGTATTTATTAGGGCTTAGGATTTCTGAAGTCGCGTCTTCTTTTTGGAATGCGTTTAAATTACACCAAGGTGCTTGGTGGTTTTTTATACGAGGGAAGGGAGATAAATTAGGTCATATACCAGTAAATGAGCAATTATTAGCAATAGTGAAGAATTATAGGAGTTATCTTGGGAAAGGTGCATTGCCTGATGAATCTGATAACGAGCATTTAATTATTTCAAAACAAACTGGCAGACCTCTTAGTATTAAACAGATTTATTCGTTAATTAAAATAATTGGGCTATCAGCTTCACAAAAATTTGAGGAAGGCTCAGTTTCGTATAAAAAATTACAAGCATTGTCACCTCATTCGCTACGCCATTTAAGTGCCTCTCATCAAGATAGGGCTGGTATTTCGTTGGCTATGATTCAGGAAAATTTACGGCATTCATCGATCAATACGACCAAGATATATGTGCACGCTGATGATTTAGCTAGAAGCAAAGCTATCGAAAATATTAAGTTAAATGTAGAGCAAAAAGATATAGGGTCAAAACAGCACAAGAATTTTTCGTTAACTATAGAATTATTTGGTTTAAATATTTGTACAAGCATGTCATTAAAGCAGCTGTTACAGGTTGTAGAGGGCCAGATATTTGAAGGGTTTAAATGGTACCGAAGGCCTGAAAATTTAGAATTGATTATGCAAGAATATGAACAAGCTAGTAAGTTTGGCGTTGGGTATAAATTGCAGTATTTATTTACAGAAGAAGTAGATTTAATACTACTTGAGAAGCGTAAGTTGCAGATTTTGCGTGAAGCTGAAATAAGGCTATTTGCAGCCAAAGTATCTATATTATGAAAAACAAAAAACTTGTCATTATTTAAATATAACATTTTTTGGTTTTCGATAGATTCTTGGATACATAGCGTATATTCTATTTTAACTAATAACATTATTTGGAGATAAGGTATGACTATTGATAAAAAATCCAATCCTGTAGGCTGGTTTGAAATTTATGTTGATGATATGAGTCGTGCGAAGAGATTTTATGAGTCAGTATTTAAAATTAAATTAGAAGCATTAAGCAACCCTACTACTATAGAGCAAAAGATACAAATGTGGCTTTTCCCTAGCAATATGGATGTATATGGTGCGGCTGGGGCTTTAATAAAGATGGCTGGTTTTAGCGCTGGGAAAAGTGGTGTGCTGATATATTTTTCTTGTGAAGATTGTGCTGTAGAAGAGAAAAGAGTAAAAGAATTTGGTGGTAAGGTTGAGAAGTCAAAATTTTCTATTGGCGAGCATGGTTTTATTGCCTTAGTTACAGATAGTGAAGGGAATATGATTGGTTTACATTCCATGAAATAATTAAAAAAACTCGCAAGATAGCATATAACCGAACAATGGGTTGTGGTTGGATTAAGGTGGTATGGCTTGCAAAAATGATGCACATTTGTATGGCACCGTTTTAAAGTTTTTGCAGGATTTTGGGTTATCTGGTGTTGCACAGATGCAAGCGTTGTTGGGTGAGTGACAAAAGGGTGGTGATAAGGCTCAATTTAAAGCAAATCTTATACAGTTGCCATATAAATTAATTCTGTTAAAATCAAAGAAGATAATAACAAAGCGTAGCTTAAGGTAGAGCCAAATGAGTTCAAAGGAAGAATTATTAAAACAAGTATCAACATCATATTTAAATACTATTGATAAAGAAGCTGAAGAGCTTAAATTATATCAAACGAAAGAAATACCTGGTAATTTTTATAAACAAATCAGAATGAATATTTCTGAGTTTTACTGATATTAATAGTTCAATGGATTTTAGTAATAACCAGTGAGATGGTCATTTTGAGTTAATGTGCAATATGTGGGGCGCATTGTTCAGAAATTGTGGTTTATGGAAATTTCTTTTTTTTATTTAATGGTCCTGCTGAAAAACGTAAATCAAATCTATTTACATCACGCGACAACTTCTCTGAAAACAACCGATAATGGGGATAGACTATGAAAAAGGAAATAGAATTTAGAGATATATTGGCGCGAATTAAGGCCAAAGATGAAAATTTAACAGAGGTTGATTTAAGTAATCTTGAATTACTTACTGAGCATGTTGCATTGCTCTGTCAGATTTTACCAGGAAGTGGGGTCGTCAGCCTTAATTTGTGGAGTAACTCCATAGGGGTCGAAGGGGCTGCCGCCTTGGCGCAAGTGTTGCCCAACACTCAAATCACCAGCCTTAATTTGCACGAGAACGAAATAGGGGACGAAGGCGCTGCCACCTTGGCGCAAGTATTGCCAAAAACACAAATCACCAGCCTTAATTTGGGGCGAAACCTAATGAGGGCCGAAGGCACCAAAGCCTTGGCGCAAGTGTTGCCCCACACTCAAATTACCAATCTTGATTTGGGGCATAACCAAATAGGGGTCGACGGGGCTGCAGCCCTGGCGCAAGTGTTGCCACAAACACAAATCACCAGCCTTAATTTGTGGAGTAACTCCATAGGGGTCGAAGGGGCTGCCGCCTTGGCGCAAGTGTTGCCCAACACTCAAATCACCAGCCTTGATTTAGAGCGTAACAACATAGGGGGCAAGGGTGCTGCCGCCTTGGCGCAAGTATTGCCCCACACTCAAATCACCAATCTTGATTTGTTGAATAACAACATAAGGGCCGAAGGCGCCAAAGCCTTGGCGCAAGTATTGCCACAAACTAAAATAACAAGCCTTGATTTGTCTGACAACCAAATAGGCAACGATGGTGCTGTCGCCTTGGCGCAAATGCTGCCACGCACTCAAATCACCAGCCTTAATTTGTACGGCAACAAAATAGGGGACGAAGGCGCCAAAGCCTTGGCGCAAGTGTTGCCACAAACTAAAATCACCAGCCTTAATTTGTGGAATAACGAAATAGGGAGCGGGGGCGCTGCCGCCTTGGCGCAAGTATTGCCCCACACTCAAATCATAAACCTTAATTTGAAGGGTAACGACATAAGGGACGAAGGTGCTACCGCCTTGGCGCAAGTATTGCCCAACACTCAAATCACCAGCCTTGATTTGAGCTGGAATAAAATAGGGGCCGAAGGGGCTGTCGCCTTGGCGCAAGTGTTGCCACAAACTAAAATCACCAGCCTTAATTTGTACGGCAACAAAATAGGGGACGAAGGCGCCAAAGCCT
>Ga0209174_10001444_pt1 | contig 16711 bp, 16 predicted proteins | sample JI91814BDNA_FD_187505 | JGI IMG/M metagenome (GOLD analysis project Ga0209174, IMG submission 187505) | Wastewater effluent complex algal communities from Wisconsin, to seasonally profile nutrient transformation and Carbon sequestration -... | ecosystem: Engineered > WWTP > Effluent > Algae...
CTCGTAGAGCTTGAGATGAAACTTGGTATCACTATTCACTTTTCCGTTGAAGCAGACTACAAGGTGATGCCTAGGGTGAAAAGAAGAAGAAAGGATTGGGTTGACCCCAACGAAATAAAAGTTTTTAACCCTGAGAACGATTTTTTGGATTGATATTAATTTTTTTTATAATTTTACCGCATCAAATATTCTGCAAATTGAAAAAGACATTTAAGACAAATCCCGTTTATCAGCAAACGCCCTTGCAGAAGGCTATGTTGATATTCGGGATTCTTTTTTGCATTAAAACATGACTTCAACTAATCATATCGGTAAGTCACAGCCGATTGATGAAAGACTATACTTCATTTAAGAAAAATGTTGGACCGAGCAACTGCCCTTTTCGGGGCGGAGGGAAAATTTTGCGGGACATTTTCTTTTCTTTCTCCTTTACACTTTTTCCCATGCTTGTTATATTTCCTCTTTCTTTTCTTTTAAAGTTTCTTCCACCGTTGTGGTTAAATAAATTATTTATTTGTTGAATTGATTTATTTTCTATTTTTGTCAAGCAATAGAATCTGAACCTAGTCTAAAAAAAACTTTTAAAACAAAATAAAAATGAGCGGAATAGCCAAACCAATGATTTACTTCGCAACAGCGATTGACCCTACTCAATCTGTACCAGCCGAAGGAATTTTGACATTTGAAAAAATTGACATCCCTGCCTTGCCTGACCAACCGGCATCGACAGCTAAATACGGAATCGTATTCGTTATGGTAGAGCCAAACACTCTTCCTATAACTATTTGGTGGGCTGCATCAGCTGCGCGAGATACCTCGTACACCAACACCAAGACTACTCTTGGTGCAAGCATCGCTTAAACGGATCAGGGTTAAAAAAAAGGAACCTACCCTCGTAGTGCCGGGGGAATAAAAGCTAATCCTTTGCCTTTGAATAAAAGGAAGAGGGTTGACAAAGGGCAACGTCAACAACTATTTTTCGGGCACTACCGGAAGATAGAAGTTCGTTGCCTTTTTTATTGACAATTAAAATCTAAAAAAATGCCAACAGCAAGACTAAACGGAGGAGAAAAGTTTAAATATCATTTTTCTTTTAAACCTCAAGCAAAAAACAAAGAGTCGGATAACTGGATAAATTTCTACCCTAAATTTCACAGACTTAGCATACAGCTTTCACCGGCCACATATTTTGACGACAGAATGTGTTTGCACTCATGTTTAACAACAATGATTGGGCTGATTGGATTTATTGCACAGGCATCATTTGATTTGAATGTGTGGTTTAATCTTTTGTGGGCTGCTCTATTCTTTATTCCTTGGGGACAATTCTTCCTTTATTTTCCAATTTACTCAGGCATTGACGATTGTGAGCATCCTGAATGGGGTTTTTACTTTTACGGAGAGTCAAAAGGAATGTTTACTACATTTTGGGTGTGTTTAGGCAATAAGAAAAAGTGCTATTATATGCCTTGGGATTATGAGTGGTATCGTAAAAGCATGTTACTTAATACTCCACTAGCAAATACTGTACTTAAAGTTGATGCTATCGCCACAGATAAAACAATGTACTCTAATTGGGAACACGCAACTATTGGGAACAGAAAAGATTTTTGGACGGATGAATGGAAAGACAAAATTTACAGTATACAGCTTCCTTATAAATACATTCTCAAAAGCGGAATAGTTCAAGAAAGAATAGCAACTTGCAGGGTAGAAGAAATGGAGTGGAGATGGAGAGCATTAATGTTTATGCCATTTCCTAGAATTATAAGAAGAAGTATGGAGGTAGAGTTTAACGACGAAGTTGGAGAAAGAACCGGAAGTTGGAAGGGCGGAACACTAGGTTGCGGATACTCAATGCTAAAAGGGGAGTCAATAGAAGATTGCCTAAGAAGAATGGAAAAAGAAAGAAAATTTTAAAAAAAAAATGTGTGAACACAAAAACTTCCAAGCCTATGTAAAAATAAACCGTATTCAGGACGGTGAGCTTGGTCCGGTGGTAGGACATGAGGCAGACATAAAAATACAGTGTGTCGACTGCCAAGATTTTTTTGAGTTTGTCGGCGTGCCAACAGGACTGTCGCCGATACAGCCAATGACTAGCCCCGACTTTACTGAACTACGATGCCCAATAATACCTAGCACTAAAATTAAAAAACCAACCACCAATTATAATCCAACAATGACTATCGTAAACTAAAAAAAAGAAAACATGAAAATTTGGAAACTGACTATCGAAGATGCCAAGGGCAAAGCCAAGGGGCAAACATTCTCAACAATCAAAGCACCCAACAATGAAACAAGCCACTCAAGCGAAACAATCAAGTTGAAGGCTAACACAAAAAAAACATTGTTGTCTATGGTTAAAGCCATACAGGAAGGACGTTACAAAATCGTTGACAATACAACCCCAAAGAAAAAATAAAAAATGACAACAGAAATCTCGAATATTGAAACCGAATGGATACCTCCGCATGGACTAGCTAAAGGCTATCCTTGGAGTGGAATAGCAAGCAAGGTAATTGTTATAAGCAGAGAAACATTTAGGCATAGAAATGAGGATGGAGTAGATAAGTATTACTACACAATAGATGGAAATGTTATGCCTGACTCTAATAACGGAGCAAAGGAAGCAGGATACATATTTCAAGAGGCTTTGAAGATTGCCGAAGACCAACTTGAGTATATGCTAACAGAAGCACCATTCAACCCGGAAGACTTCGGTTTTGTAGCAATAGTTAAACCGGTTGACACCACAGATGTACCAATAACAATATACCAATCCAAGTTTGATGAAAACATAATAATTTTCAGAAAGTCAAAGTCAGACTACGGATGGACAATACAGCAAAAGCAAACCGAAGGAACAATGCCTCCAATAAAAGACATTGACGTTACCCTCCCATGCGAAAGAATTGCTTACGCACTATTTTATGCTCTTGGAATTAAAGTTGAAGAATAATTTTTACATTTGTGGAAGCATTAGACAAGTTAAAAGCAATTACAAGCGGATTTAAAAACTACGCGTTTCCCAATAAGGAGATAGAGTTAAAAGCAGAAAAAAGGGCGGAGATATGTAGTAAGTGTCCTCACGCAGTAAGTACAGTTTTAAAGGCTCTGAACCAAAAGAACGAAGAGGTGGGAACAGTAAACGGATTAAAATGCGATATTTGCAAATGTTTCCTCCCCGCCAAGGTGCGACAGGAAATTCAAAGATGCCCGATACAGAAATGGTAACTTTTAAAAAACAAAAAAAACAAAACATAAAAAATGAATTTTCCAGCCCTTTTAAAAGCAGACTCAGAGCACGTTAATCTGTTGCTTAAAATCAATCAACAAATAGGATTAAACTCCGAATTGATTGCTATTGACGAACCAAACTGTACAATTATTTCCGATGCCTGCGTTGACGCTGTTTCGCAGATAACAACTGTTGATGCAGAGGTATTCGATTGGCTTGACATCGACCCAACAGATTATCCTTCATCAGTACCCGGATCGTTTGAGATGAGTCCACTAAAAATACAGTGGATGCCATACGTGGTGGAATTAAACAAAATGAGAAAATATTACAAGGAAATAACTCCCGATGTGCCGATAAAAACTATCACAGCGCAAGGGATGGGCAGTACCTCGGTGGCGGAAACAGCTATTTTCCCATCAAACGATAGATTCGCTCAGGCTTTGTACGACCTTGACTCTCAATTAGCAATAATCAATTCATCATTGGAGTTGTTGTTTCAAAATGTTGTGGACGCATAAAAATAAGTCGTGTCAGAAAACGAAAACGTAAATAAGGAAGTAATTAAAAAAGAGGTAGCCGAGAACACACTCGACTACCTCTTTGAGTTACATAGCAAAGGTATTCCAATAAGCGAGGACAACCTAAAGCTATTAGAGAAAAAAGGATATTTTAAAAATGACACACCTCTTCCAAAAAAAGAAAAGGAGGATAAAAAAGACATCATTTTTGAAACACAATTAAATTTCTCCTCCCCAAAACAAAAGGAGATTGATAAAAATATCGACATCGTTTTTGGAGACATACCCGACTTTTCTGAATTTATCACCACCGAAGAAAAAGAAAGCTCACCACAAGAGATAATCTTTGAGGGCGGAAGAACAATAACCCAAAAAGATTGGCTGCCCGAAAGCACTACTGAACACACTCAAGAATTTATTGATTGGGTAAACCACATAAATAATTACGGCTCAGTAAGCAACAAATACAAAAAGTTTAACCTGTATGTCCAACAGTCAAACCAATGGCTTGAGGAAAATAGTGATTACACCCAATACCAAAACAGACACGATGTTGACGAATATCAGCAAGAAGAACTAAGAAGGTGCGCCGAAAATACACTTTACTTTCTTGACAAATACGTTTACTATAAAGAGGGTGATGACAAATCAGGAAAGGTAAAATACAAAAGCTATCCTGCCCACAAAGTAATGGCATACCTAAATGATGCAGGATACTCATTTGCTATCGCTAAAGGTCGCCAAATCGCTGCCACCACCACTCTTATGGCCTGCGATGTAAAAGATGCTGTATTTAAGCGTAATTACTTTATGAAGTTTATTACAGAGGATCAAGAAAAGGCGGAGGAGATTTTTGAAGATAAATTAAAATATGTTTTTTCAGAACTTCCTTATTGGATGCGACCAAACGTAGCCAATGAAAGGGATAACCTTTTCAGGCTAGGTTACAAAGAGGAAAAGGGGGATAGAAAAGGAGTAAACTCAACAATAAGAGTTGTGCCACCAAAAAGAACAGCCGTTGCCGGTGGGGCTCCGCAGAAAGTAAAAATTGATGAGGCGGGAAATATCGGAATATTGGGAGTCATGCTTTCCAACCAAAGGCCGACCATGATGAAGTTCAATCCAAAGACAGGTAAGCTCGAAATGAAGAGGCAACTTATTTGGTTTGGTACAGGAGGGGAACTTGACCGAGGAGGAAAATCTTTTGAAACAGAGTTTGTTTCATTGAAATCAAATTGGGAAGAAGGGAATTATTCTGACTGTACAATACCAATATTTTTTAAGTGGACATTCCGACCAGGAGCAAACATCATTGACTACGAGAGAGAAAAAAATGTAGCTTATTCAAAAAAGGATGAAAGTGAAAGAAAAAAAGCTATTGTAGAGTTTCATCAGTCATGGCCAGATACACTAGCAGACGTTTTTAAGAGTTCAGCAAAGACACTTATTGACGAAGAGGCTATACGTGCTCACATAAAAAGAATTGATGATGCAACTGCTAAACATGGTAGATTATGCAAGTATGGATGGTTTGAGCCAATTTATGATGTAACACAGCCAACGGATGAAAACAGTGATGTGCCCTACAAAATTATTGGAGCTAACTTCGTTCCGTCAGAAGGTCCCGAAGATTCAAGAAACAGCGTTATAATTTTTATGGACCCTGTGCCTCATTGGAAAAATAGATATTACCAAGGAACTGACCCTATTTCAACAGATACAGGAACATCAAACATGGGAGTTGGTATATGGGACAAATATTTTAAAACTTTCCCGGCAGTACTTAACTTTAGGGTGCGCGATGTGAGATATGTTTTCCTTCAAACAATGCTTTTAGGAATCTACTACAACACTGACGACACAAAAAAAACGTGTATGGACCTCACAGAAAATAATATTGGTCAAGCATACACGCAATACAAAATATATAAAGGATTCTCGGAGCAGATGGTAGTAAACCATGAGTTGCCCGACTACCTTCAAAATAGAAGTGCAATAAACGAAGGGATAGGTATTGACAATAAGGGGATAAGAAATGTGTCGCTAATAAACAGGATGCACGAACTATTTTCAGCATACGGAGAGAAAATTTTTATAAAGCAAATTTTTCAGCAGCTAGACTCTTTTACCTGCACAATTAGCGCAACCGGAAAAGAGATGTGGGGACCGCAGAACAAAAAATATTTCAGGGATGACATATTGTGGGGTTGTCTTTATGCTTATATTTGCGGAGAACTATGTTTCCCGGAGCAGATACCGACAAACTTAAAGGAGGAAACAAAAAAGACAAAAATTGTGTACCGATTAAAATATGACAAAGATTTTAATTTGCATAGAGTACCAGTAAGAATATCAGCATAAATGGAAGAACAGGCAATACCAATATTGTGGGGACCAACGGACGGGAAATCGCTTTTAGCGGAATTCCCCGAACTAAACAATTACAGAGAGTTTAAGGAACTCACAAAAGAGGATTTGAACTTTGCTTGGTACATGGGAAATCAATCTTCACCACTTAATGATGGGACAATACAGTCTGATATTGTAAAAGCACGTTCCGCAGCAGCAAGGTGTATAAAGTCACCCGAAAAAAGAAAAGAATACGGAGAATTAAATATTCCGTCAAGCGTAAAAGAGGCGATAAAAAAAATGGGTACATTCTCGCCAATAGCAAGATTGATAGCAAAACAAGTTGCTGCAATATCATTTAAAAACCTTGTAGCGATGGTAAGTGTAGATGTGGCAGAGGATTTTAAGATAACAAGAAATATCACATCGGGAAGCGGAAAGGACAGAACTGTTGAATCTGTGACAGAAATTGATTGGACAGGAAAAAAGCAGTATGTTGATATTGTGGCCAAGGTAAAAGATACAATGCCCGAATTGCTAAAGCAAGTGGAAGAAGGCTTTGGTGTGGAAGAAAGAGATGAAAAGAATAAGGAAATTGGAATGAAAGCGATAGATAAGTTTCACCAACACAACCAAGAATCATAAATGTTATTTATCGTATCCACAGGAGAGAACAGACCTAACATCCTCACCGATGTAAAGGACGAATCCTACCACCTTAAATTCGCACGCTACTGTGCCGGACAAGCAAACAACTACCTCCACAATGAGTGGCTGGCACGCACTATTACAAACAAAAAATTCTACAAGAATGACCAGTGGATTTTTGAGGAGGACTTAGAAGCATTTTTTAAGGATGACTCCGGCCAAGACAGAAACCGCCTAAAAATGGGGCTTAACTTTATCCGTCCTATGGTGGAGCAGTTTCGCGGAAATGCCACCACCATGAACATCAATTTTCAAGCTAAAAGCATTTCCCCTCAAGCAATATCAAGACGCGAGGAAGCGCTAAACAAAATGCTTTTTTTGACCAAGGTGGCTAACGAACCAGGGAACCCATTTGGTAAAAAGATGAAAGCCGAAAACGCCATTGGCGCAAATGAGGCGGAGACAACAGCACAATTCAACAACCTTTATACAGACAGAATAGTAGAAAAAATAAACTACCTTGTTAACTACATAAAGGAATACAACCATATTGACGATGAAAGAAAAACATTAGCGCAAGACATGGTACTTTCGGGGCTTGGGGTGATGTACTCACAAGAGTATTCCGGTAATCAAATTTTTACTAAAATACCATCCGAGCAATACTTTTGGGATAGAACGTGTAAAAAATATGACTTCTCCGATGCCGAATACCAAGGGGTAGTAGACATGATGCTGCCAAGCCAAATTTATGAGCAGTGGCCAAATATAACAGCAGCACAAAGAGAGTCTATTGAAAAATTTGCTGTTCAGTATCAAAACAATGTGATGCAGAACAACATAAATCAACTTGCCTTCACTCCGAACATGACAGGGAGAGTGCCGGTGATAAAAACCTTTTGGAAGGATGGGCAAGCAGATGAATATGGCTATGTGCTAGATAAGTTTGGGTATCCATACTTAACTAAAATAAATTATACATATCCAGGAGAGCAAGCTCCTCGATACACCGATAAAGACTTAATCAAAGTCAACAATGAGAGAGCGAGAAAAGTGCTTGATGGGAAGCTAAAAAAGAAACTGTATTACGACACCTTGCGCATGGCCATCTTTGTGCCCAAGGAAATACTTTCTTCATCCTCTTCCGGCGAATCGGGGGCAAGCGACATACTTTTGGACTGGGGAATAGCACCATACCAAGAAACAGAAAACCTTGACTTTGCAAACGTAAAATTCCCATTCAAAGTAAACTGTTGGGCGTACATGGATGGTCAGGTAATGAGTCCAATTGATGACTGTATCAATCCACAGCGATTTATGAACAGGTTGATCTCGGTGGCGGAAAACCAAATAAATAACGCAGGAGGAAGCGGAATGGTGTATGACAGCACCATGCTTGACGAAGGTGGAGAAAGCGACCTAATGCGCAACACAGCACAATCGAAGCCTGTTGGCATCCGAGCGCGAGGAAAAGGAATACAAAATGTTATCGGACACTATGACAGTTCACTAAAAACCGGAACAACGGTATTATTTCAAATCATTGATACAATGAAGAAACATATCCAAGACATCACCGGAGTAAACGAGGCTTTGCTAGGACAAAGCACAGGCAGCGACCAATTAGTAGGAGTGACAGAGAAGCTTATACAAATAGGATCAATCATGCAAGAACCTTTTTACGATGCCATAGCCAACATTTTTCAACAGTGCTATCAGAGTATGGCAACGGTGGGGAAAAGAATCTATGCTGATAACGAGAGAGAACTTACCATCGCGGTAGGTGACGAAGGTGCACAGGTAATAAAAATCTCCAAGGATATGAAACTTGAAGATTTTAGAATTTTTGTTGAAAGAGAGATGACAAGTGCAGCGCTCACCAAGCAGGCAAACGAAGATTTAGCTATGTTTTATGGAGCAGGGCTTCTTGATAAAAAACGATTTGCTAACCTATGGAATAGAAGCACACCGCAACAAGTATCAGCAGCTATACGAGCATTTGCAGTGGAAGAAGAAGAGGCAGCAAAAGCGCAAGCCAAGATTGACGAGCAGACAGCTCAGCTACAAGCACAAGGCATGGAGGAGGAGCAACGTAAAATTGACTTTAAGGAGCAGCAGGCGCAAGCATCAGCAGAGGTGATGGAGACAGAAAAGCAAAACGCCGAAACAAAGCGCACAGTAATTAAAGCGTTACCTAAGATGACAGAAAATAACCCACTGTTAAAGAATGAGTTAGCTAAAAAAATGGTTGAGTCTGTATAAGGAATAGAAAAACATATATACATTTGTCGAAGAAATAAGAAAATTGACGTAGAAAACATGGCAGAAACAGAAACAGCAGCACCGGAATCAAAAGTTGAACAGACACAGCATAACGGCGGTGAAAATCAGCTACATATACCATCTGAGACAGCAAGCACTTTGCAGGCTCTTGGAGGATTGGTAAATAAGGATATTCTTGACCAAATTGCAAAAGAGCAAGCAAGTAAAAATCCTGCTCCCGCAAAAACTGAAACACCTGCTGCTGCGTCAACAGAAAAAAAGGAAGAACCGGCAAGTGCGGAATCCAGTGAGAAAAAGCCGGAGGAAAGCAAGGAGAAAACTGAACCTGCAAAAAAGGAAAAAGCTGCCGAGCAAAAAGAAGAAAAAGCAGGAGTCTTTGGCTTAAAAACAAAAAAGGCAAAAGAAGAAAATGTAGTCTTTGAAAAGCCGGAAGATGCGATAACTTATGCCAACACAGAGTTTGGCATGGAGATGAAAGAGGTAAAAGATTTAAACAAGTTCTTTGGTTCAGCAAAAAAGTGGAGAGAGGATTCTCAAGCACTAGCGAAAGTAGAGGCGGAAAAGCAAAATCTTACAGAGATTTTTGAAGGATTGCCTCCCGAAATGATACAAGGGATAAAAGACTTTTACGAAAAAGGAGACTATACGGAAGCTCTGAGTAAAAAGCCAAAATTTGATTACAAACAGCCGGTAGAGAAGATAGATACGAAAAAACTTGTTGAAGCTTATTTCCCCGGCAAATTTGCCGATGATGACTTCGAAGAGGGAGAAGCACCATCTCCGGCACTAGAAATAGCAATTCAAGCATCAAAAGATAAATACGTTTCTGAAAAAACAGCAAGAGAAGAGAGACTAACCAAGGTGAATCAAGAAGCCTCACAAAAAGTGACCGCGAGAAAAGAATCCATCAAAAGTTCCGTTGAAAATCTCAGCAAAGAGTTCCCTAACATGGACAAAGCGGCCATCAAGCAGGTGGAGAAAGTCCTTGAAAGTGGAGATTTGACAAGTTTGTTTTTCAGTAAAGATGGCACCTACGACAAGTCGGCAGCAACGCGAATCGCGGTGGCAATCTTTAAGGACGAAATTTTGAAAGAGGCTATGGGAATTGCTGCAAGCAACGCTGAGACGAAAGTGCTCGAAGAGGTAATAACAAGGGGTGCAGACCAAAAGAACCCCGTTAAAACCACCGGAGGACCAGAAAATTTGCCTGAAAGCGTTAAGAAACAGATAAGCGACATACAGAAGATGGGTACAAAGAAAAATGTTTTTTAAATAACCAAAAATTATGTCAAATAGACAATACACCCCCGGACCAGGTAATACACCGTTCGGAAACACAAACACCAACCCACAGGCATCAAATTATGCCAATGACTCAATTTATTCGCCAACAGAGTCAAATTTAATTCAGAAGGCGATACGTTATGCAATCTTCGATTCCGCCCCTCAACAGTTCAATGCCTTGAAATTGGTGTTTGAAAAAGAGATGGAAGAAGTAAATTTGGATGAATTTGAGTACCTAGAAAAAACCTTTGGAAGAACAGCACTTGTTTCTACGGCTATCGTAGCAGCAGCAGCAGCTTCTCCGGGTAACGTAGTTACTCAGACCATTCCAATGAACTCAAACTCAGTAACACACTTGAGTCCTTCAACAATCATTGTTTACCCTGACAACACCAAAGCCGTAGTAAAATCCATCAGTGGATTAAATGTGGTGGTAGAGTCATATTCTAACCTTGGACTGTCAGCAGTGGCGGTAGGTGACGTGTTCGCACAAAACTTCCCCGGTGCTGCCGATGCGATGGATCACTTTGATAACTACTCACGTCTTGAAACAATCACCCGTTACAACTACGTGCAGTTGATGTTGAGAGCAAGACGTTGGGGACGCATTGAGTTACAGAAATACATCAATGCAGGAACTACCAATTATTTGGAAAGTGACAAGCAAGAAATCATGCGTCAAGCACGTACTGATATGTTCACCTCGTTCTTCAACGGCTTACGTGGAGAGTTCCGTATCGCCAATGACCAACCAGCTAAGTCAATGGGAGGTGTCTTCCCAACGATGGTAGCAGCAGGCTCTATGAGTGCTAACCCATCACTTGCAGGGTTAAATCCGGCATTTGAGGCCTTGGCGCTTGCAACAAACTTCAAGGTAGAAGGAGCAACACGCTTCATCTACGGAACACAAGAAGTGTTGCATGACCTTTCAAAAGTATGGAAGGATCCAGGAGTACGTTACGCACCAAATGACAGCATTGGTTCTATGGACTTAAAGAAATACGACTTCGGTGGTATGAATTTCGTTCCGGTTCCATGTGAGTTGTTCCGCGAACAATCTTGTTTCCCAAAATCATGGGCACGCAGATTGTTAGTGCTTGACCAAGAAACCATCGCACCTGTTAAGATGAAAGGTATCCCCGGAGTAAGCATGGGAGAAACCCTTGACAGAGGAGCAAACGGAACCCGCGAAACCTTTAAGGATTTTTGGGTGGAAGGATTGCTTTCATTGCGCTACAACAATCCATTAGGAGGCTTTTGGATTGATGTAAAATAAACCAACCTACTTAATTCCCGGTGGAGACAAAAACTTCATCGGGAATTATTTTAATAAAAGAGCAACCAATAAAAACAAAATAGATTATGGGACTTGAAACAGGATTTGAAAACGAAAACGGTAAAGACGAAAAAACTTATACCGCAAAAGAGTTAAACGAGGTAGTTGACAAACTACTCGAAAAGAAATTAAAAAGCCAGCCTGCCGTAGCGGAGGTAAACTCAGGCTTCTCGGCTGACCAATTAGCCACTATTGTCACCACAGTAGCAAAGGCAATGAAGAAAGATGAGTTGGTGGATTACAATGCCGGAATAACGGAGGAACAAATACCGGTTGACGATTACAATGAACAGGGTATTTTATTCTGTCATCCATCAACAGGATGGGTTATTACAGATGACATCAGAAAAGGGCAAAAAGTCCTTATTCCATACAAAAAGAAATTTATATTTTTCAAATATCTACATGACTTACGTCATGGCACAGGAAGGTTTGAATCATTAACTGCCTTGGCCACATACATGAGCCACAGCAACAAAGAAATTCAGTGGCTACGCGAACACTCGCTGTACAATATTGCCTTCTTTGAAAACACAAACATCGCCAGCTCTCAGGATATTGAAAAAATCCAAAGACTGAGTGATATTATGAGAACCATCGGCACCTTTGACTTGCCTACGCTTTATCGTTACTGTACCGAAAATGGAATTGAGAAGTCAGATAATATTCCATCCATGAGACAGCAGGTAGCTAAAAAAATCGCGGAGAAAGAAATAAATGAGCAGTCAAACAAAACCCAGGAAAGACTTTCAGAGGCTATGAAGAACAAGATGTTGCTCCGTAGTGATGTTGGGAAGGACTAGAAAAATAGTTTTTAATTGTTAAGAGATTAAGCCCTTAGAAAATAAAAATTCTTTGGGCTTAATTTTTATAACCATTTCTTTATTACATTTGTACCATGCCTATATTAGTAAGTCGAATAGTAGCAAGTATGAGAGCCAAGATAGATGCCGAAGGCAGCGAAAGATACCTCTTTGCGCAAGATTATAAGCCAGCTATCAACTCAGCAAAAGACACTATTGTTACAGCATTAAACCAAGCCTTTGCCACCAATAAGTTATCTCCCGAATCACTGAGAGAGTTAACCAAAGTAAAGGTGTGGCAGGCAAGTTCATATTCAAGGATTTCCTATCAAGCAGATGAAGTGGGGGTGCCACTATGGACAGTATTTGGGGTATATCCGCTACCGGTGGTAAACAAAAAAAATATGTCTACTCCTGCGCCGGAGAAGTCAACATCTACTTATCTAAAAGATGTTTCTTACTTGAGCAGCAACCAATCAGCAAAAAGATTGACGTTGGAGGAGTGGAACGAGAATGTGAAAAATGCTTTTGTAGCCGGTAATAATCTTATAAAAGGAGAACTTGCCGAATACGCTTATTTAGATTTTGCAGATTATTCTTCTGACAGCTACATTGGTTCAAAAGGGCAGGCGGAAATAGAAGTACGCCCAAGCATAGCAAATGCCTTGTGCGCAATAGCATTTTTAAAATACCCTGCTGATATTGCATTGGAAAGTGACAGTTTGGAGTTTCCTGACTCACTAACAGAATTGGTTAGCGATACAGCATTACAAATGATTTCAGTAAAAGAAAATGGGGGAAGCCTCTTTCAGATTAGCGAAGCGTTTATTTCAAGGATCATATCATTGATGAAATAGTGGGAAACACACTTACAAGAATAGTCATTGACGAGGTGCTAACCACCTTGAAGCAAACCTTTGACGACAAAAATATCACAAGGGCGCAAGCAGCCTTTTGGGTAATAACGGTAGGTAACGACCTCCTTGCGAAACACATTGGCAAGAGAGACTCAGGATTGTATCTTACCACCTACCCCGAAGTACCAATATCCATAGCAAAAAATAACAATACTTTAAACATTGTAAAAAACAGAAAGTATGTTGAGTTGCCGGATATAATTTTTTCTTACGATAAGGATGGGGGCATAAAGTATATGTCATACGAGAGCACCGGAGGACCAGGATGCCCACCGAGGTTTACAACAATTCAGATTGATCGAACAACACCGAAAGAAGCGTTATGGCTAAACAAAAGTGTTTATACGAGACCTTCTCCCAAAAATCCATACTTCTATTTGTCGGGTAACATCGTTTATTTTTTAGGGCTTGAAAAAGTGCCTGTAAAAAATATTGAGATGGGGTTATTTTCTCCGATAAAGCCAGTAGAGCAAATTGATATTGACACACCATTCCCATTACCAAGCGAACTGTTGCCACAGCTAAAAATAAATGTAATCAACCTTGCTCGTTTCAGCTTTTTTCTTCCGGCAGATGCTAAGAATGATGGAGCCGGAATACCGCAGGGGCAGGCAAACATCGGAAAAGTGCAGTCAGTAAACCAACCACAATCACAAGACGAATAATATGGATACAGCGACATACATATCTCCTGACGAAATATTATCAAGCGTTCTGCCGATGGTGGGTGACAAGGACATGAAAGTTTTTCCCGAAGGGTTTTACTTGGGGCTTGTACAACAGGCGGTGGAAGCACTAGCATTGCATACCTTTTTTCAAGAGCTGCACCATGACTATTTTGACTTCGATTGGGATACATTATCGGCCAACTTACCCGATGGGTGCTTTAACACCAAGTATGCCTATATTTTTGACGGAGATAACTGCAACTACGACAGCAGTATAAAATTATGGTGGAAAAGGAATTATTTTACCAAGGGCAAAGGCTACATCGCCAACGACAAAGGAAGAAATGACCAAGACCCATTTATGACACACAGAGGAATTTATAATTCCCGAAGTGCTGTTGACAAGCAACTGATACGTTGGGACAATGGTCCGGGAGGTTCAGATGTGAACCAAAAATATTTTTACAACATACAGATGGGGAAAATAATGGTTTCATCCTACTGTCGAGGTAAAAGAAAAAACGTGCACTTAGTTTACAATGGTACAGGATGCAAGATAGGATCTATTCCGATCATTCCAATATATTTACGTGCAGCAGTACAAGACTTTGTTACCGAAGCAACCCTGCGTATGCGCATGGCGGAGGAAGGTGCAAAGCAATGGATTACCTTATGGCAGATTTACGACAAAAGGCTGAACGATAATTATGATGGCTCGATGGAAAAAGCACGTTTGATAGTGCAAAAATTAAACAGTGGACAGAAGAGCGATTTGAAGGAATATCTTTCTCGCGGCTCGTGGAGCAACGGTTTATAACAGGCTATGGCAGACAAAAAAAAAGATTTACCTTGGCACATAAGCACGTTTAACAAAGGTGCTGACTACGACTCCGAAAAAGAGATAATCTTTTCCGTAGAGGGTAGCGGTAAGTATGTTATTGCCCGAAATGCAAGGCTTGTCTCCACCGATGGTAACACCGGAGCAGCAGAAAAAATAAGGGGAGAGGAATTGCTTTATAACAACACCCTTAACAACGAAGGATATACTTGCGTTGGGAATCCAACCGTTAACGACCACAATATTGAGATTTGGGGCAAGGATGACGAGTCGCCGGGGATAATCACCATTGATGGACAGATAGTCCTTAAATCAATCTTATTTCAACAGTCTCCACAATATCCATTGCAGTGGGACGTAAATAATAATTGTATTGGAGGAGAGTTTTTTATTACTGACGACAGGGTACCACCGTACATTTTTAACGTACAGGATATGTTGGATGCTATAAATCCACTATCTCCAAAGTATAGCCCTACAAAATATTTCTCATCCTTTGACCCTAACTTATACGAAACCAATCTAACTAAATCGTTAGATATACCTGTTTTTGTTCAGTTGGTCGTAGCCGGAGGAGGAGGAGGACTGCCGACAGGAAGCTATCGTTACACTATGAGGTATGTTACCGAAGATGGTGACAGAACCAATCAGAGCCAATCTACTCCTCCTATTGCTGTTATGCAAAACCTTGACTCAGGATGCCCTCAATTCCCTTGGTTAAGAACCTATGGAGGCAATCCTGACCCCGGCAACAAAACAGGGCTTGGGATACAGATTCGCTTTCGCGTAACCAATATCTACAACTATGACTATATCGAGTTGATTCGATATGACTATAACCAAGGTGCCGGAATAGATTTTTCTCCCACCGGAAAAATTATTGCTAAAATTGGAGTAGCGCATGGAGAAATATCTGTCGTGGATTTTGTTGATCCAACAGATTCAAATACCAACACACCAATAACGGTAGCAGAGCAGTCGCAAGAATTAGCTTTGGTAGAAACGGCAAAGACACTTCGCTATTATGACAAGAGGCTTGTTTATATGAATATCAAGCATCCCTCAAAAGAAGCCGAGTTGGAGTTTTTAACCATCAACGATAAAGAGGGATTCCCAATAATCGACAACCTTGGAAAAACAGGGTATAAGGACCCTTACAACCATGCGTACAAGAAAAAGTACATGAATGGTGAAAAGTATTCTTTTGGGGTGGTAGGTTTCGATGGGGTGGGAACATCGGGCTTTGTTTCAAAAGCACCCGGATTAAAAAACTTTCAGTTTCCCAACAGGAGAGATGTAATAAGCACTGAGACAGCAAATTATTCTTACGGAGGAACTGTAAAAGCGGCTACGGTATTAGTTGACAACATTGACCAAACACACGAGGTGTTTGACCTAGATGGAGCAGCAAACAAAACCAATGAATGTGATTTTAAGAACATCATAAAAAAGGGAAAACTAGGATTTACCGGGTATAAAAACAAAGGTGAAGTAACTTCTCTTTGCGATGAAACAGATGCGGAGATAGAGTCACATGGGGCAGAGGTAGCCTTGATAGGTGTTTTTTCTGACTATCATCCATTTACTCCCGTAAGGGAGAATGATCCCGATGTTGAGGGGCATAATTATGTTGTAAACAGTGCAGTTTTTACAAGTGGAGATGACGCTAGTGACAAAGTTTATCGTCCAAATGGTTTTGGTCCTAACTACTATGCGATGGGATTAATGATGCCGGGGATAGCAAATATCCCTCGCTGGATGAAGTCTTTTTCGGTGGTGAGAACAAGGCCGGCAGGAAGAGTTTTATGTCAGGGGCTTGGTTA
>Ga0209174_10001446_pt1 | contig 16700 bp, 20 predicted proteins | sample JI91814BDNA_FD_187505 | JGI IMG/M metagenome (GOLD analysis project Ga0209174, IMG submission 187505) | Wastewater effluent complex algal communities from Wisconsin, to seasonally profile nutrient transformation and Carbon sequestration -... | ecosystem: Engineered > WWTP > Effluent > Algae...
TTTACTTCGAGACCGGCGCTATCTTCGATCAGGATTTCCAGTATCCGTATCATTTTCTTAATGGAAATGGCGGTTCTGACAACGTTGTCTTTGATGGCCTGGTGCTTCGCAAGTCCGGAGCGGCAATAACCTGGAACGGCCAGAATATCGAGATCAAGAACTGCGATATTCGTGAGACGAATTCGCATTGTATTTCGATCAACTATCCAAACGACAATATCTGGATCCACCACAACTATATGGAGAACGCCCAGCAGTCCGCCAACTACCGTTCGTGCATCTCGGTGTTCGGCTCGAAGAACAAGGGCATCGCCGGCATGAACACCGGGGACACCGCCCCGAATTGGAGCGGCACGTGGGGCGTCGTCGTAACCGATAACGCCATCGTCAATACCGGATACGTCGGCTCCAGTAACGGCGACGGTAACGGCATCATCATTGATTGCCAGTACGACATTACCGGCATTCAGGCATTCCACGATCCCACGGCCAGCGGCGAGAAGTTCACGAACTACGACAAGCGCACCCTTGTCAGCCGCAATATCGTGGTCGGTTCCGCTGGCTGCGGTATCAAGGTGATGATGTCGCGGCACAACCATGTGCATCGCAACACCTCTCACGCCAACAAGCGCAATACCTGGACCAGAGGGACGGGAGACAAGCTCACCGACAACTGGGTCGGCGAGTTTGCCTGCTACCATATCGGCAAGTGCTTCTTCACCGAGAACATCGGCTACTCGGTCAACGAGTCGGGCGGCGTTTTCGTCATGGCCAAGGGCGGCGATCTCGAAGGCAAGGACAAGTCGTTCACCGACGACAACGTCTACAACCGCAACCTGCTCTGGAACGATGTCGCGGCCTCCCGCAACCGGAACAATGGCTCGCCGGGCGGCATCTTCTACACGAGCGGGAAGAACCCGACGCCGAGCGCGCCTACGAAGGCGGCGTCCTCGCCCGGTCAGGACGGCTATTTCGTCGCGCAGCCGCAGTTCGAGGAGCCGTTGCTGCAGTCGAACGGCAAGGCGGTTTCCGCCGGTGCGCTGCTCGGCGTCGCCGCGGTCAACGAGTTCCGGCGCCGCTACGCCCTCAAGGCCGGAAGCCCGGGGATCACCGCGGCGGCCGATGGCGGGCCGCTCGGCGCGGTGCGCGGCAGCACGCCGTCGACGGATATCGTCGTGGTCACCCCGCCGAAGCTGACGATCGCCGTGGCGGAAAGCGGCAAGCCCTTCAGCCTTGTCCCGGCGGTCTTCAACAAGACCCCGGACACGACGTCGCTGCAGTGCGCCCTGTTTTACGACAACAGGTGGAACAGCGTGACGGTCACGCTCTCCGGCACCAATCCGGTCACCGGCACGCTGCCCAGCGTCGACTCGAAGATGAAGTTTTCGGTCAACCAGCTCTACACCGGCACCGGCGTTTCGGACGGCAAGACCCGCTCGGACGAGATCCTGATCAGCCCGGCGTCGGCGACGCCGAACACCCCGCCCGAGTGCACCGTGCCGCCTGCGCTGTCGGGCGCGGCTGTGGTCGGGCAGGCGCTTTCCGGCTCGGAGGGCACCTGGACCGGCAACCCGGTGCCGACGCGGACGCGGCAGTGGACGCTGGACAACGTCGACGTGCCCGGCGCGACCGGATCGAGCTACACGCCGGTGGCGGGCGACGTCGGCAAGGTCGCCCGGCTGAAGGTCAAGGGTGTGAACTCCGAGGCGCCGGCCGGCGTCTGGGCGACCTCGGCGCCATCGGCGGCGATCATCGCCTCCCCGCCGACCGACGACCTCGCCGGCCTCACCCGCCGGGTGGGCTCGCTTGAGGCGACCCAGGAGACGGTTGTCACCAACGTCGCGGCGAACGCGGCGCGCGCCGAGGAGATCAACGGCCGGATCGACACGATCAGCGCCGAGCTTGTCGCGCGGATCGAGGCGCTCGAAGTGACCGACTCGGGGATCCCCGAGCGGGTGGATGGCCTTGAGGCCATGATGCTCGAATTTCAGGTCGGGATGGCCGACTTCGGCGAGACGCTTCAGGCCTTCAGCGAGCAGATCGGCGACGACGACGCGACGATCGAGCTTCTGCTGGTGCGGATGACCACGAGCGAGACGAGCCTCGTCGCCCTCACCACCCATGTGAACGACCTCGTCGCAGTCGGCCGGCTGCGCGCGCGGAACGGCGGCATCATCGTCCCCGAGTGATGATGCCGCCGCACCCCGGGAGGCGCTTTGTTCGCCCAGGCGCCTCCCGGCCCTCACTCCCACACCCCCAGGAGCACCCCATGCCCGACACTGCCACGCCGATCCCCAAGGGGCCTAACGATGATCTGCCGGTCATTTCCGACTGGCGCACCAAGAGCTTCTGGATGATCGCGATCATCCCGGGCGCGATGGTGATCTCGAACCTGCTCGGCTTCAACCTCCTCGAAATCTTCGGGGTGACGAACGAGGCCGACCTCGCCGACAAGGTCTACATGATCGTGATGCTGATCCTCGGCATCGCCGGCCTGATCGCCCGCGCGGCGCCGCAGGCGCGCCTGAAGATCCTCGGCCAGATCGCCGGCGCGACGAGCTACGGTCCCGAGGTGAAGAGCCCGGCGCTCGTCGGCCTCCTCGCGGTCGGGATTGCGCTCGTCCTTGCCGGCTGCACCGGCATGCAGGGCCTGACCGCCGAGCAGCAGTATTGCCTCGCGGGCGAGGGGGTGCGAATCGCGAGCCGCGACCCGGCCTATGCCGACCTCGCGCCGGTCGACCGGGCGACGGCGGCCTCGAACGCCTGCGGCGTCGATCCGACGACGCTGGTGATCGACGCGATCAACACGGCGATTGTGGCCGCCCAGAAGGCGAGCTAAGGAGCAATCGCCTTCCCGCCGCCCTGGGAAGCGGGATCGCCTTCGGGTGACCCCCGAGAGGCCGGTGACGGCGGGAAGGCACCAGAGGGACAAGCCATGGCGGAGATTGTCGGGTTCCGGGTCGATAGCGGCCTGAAGGGCGCCCTCGCCCGCGCAGCCCGTCTGCACGGCACCGACCAGAGCACCTTGATCCGGGCATGGCTCGCCGACCGACTGGCGGCCGAGGGCTTCGGCGATTTTCGAGAGGAGGAAGACGATGGCGGCACCGATCAGGCCGGGGACGGCGGCGTTCACGCGGATGATCCGAGAACTCGCGGGCGAGGATCTGCCGCCGGGCCTGAGCCTCGGCATGGGCTCGGTCGTCGCGCGCCGCGTGCTGCAGCGGATCAACGATACGGCTGAGAAGGCGATCGTCGATGGCCTGCTCAACCCGATCCAGTACCTCGCGGTCGGCGGCACTCCCGTCGAGACCGTGACCCTGTTCGAAGCGGCGGGACGTCCGCTCTCGGAGACCCAGGCGGAGGTGCTGAATGCGGCCTACGTCACGTTCACCGGTGAGGGCGATCCTTCGGAGGGCGATGAGCCTCCTGGCGTGGTGGTTCCCGGCCCCCAGGCCCCCGATCCTGACGCCGATCCTGACGGCGCGGAGGGTGGCGTTGTCGGCGAGGCCGGAGAGGGCGTGGACGCCGACCCCGGCACGGCGCCTGTCGAGCCCGGTGAGGCGGTGGACGACGCCGGGGAACCGGAGAACCCCGAAGAAGCCGAAGGGCCGCAGGCGGCCGAGCCAGAGGCGCCGTGGTACGATCTCGACCCAACGGCAGGCGAGGGGGTGCCGGAAGCGCCGGCCGAGGAGCCTGAAGCCCCGATCGAGGAGGCTCCCGAGCCCGAGGAACCGGAGGCCCCTGTGGAGCCCGGCGATCCCGTCGTCGACGAGCCCGGCGATCCCGTCGTCGACGAGCCCGGCGAGCCGGAGCCGGAAGCCCCTGTCGAGGAGCAGCCCGAGCCTGAGGAGGTGAGCGAGGCCCCCGAGGAGCCGCCGGCCGAGGAGGTGGCGGCCGAGGAGCCGGCGCCGGAGGCACCTGTCGAGCCGCAGGAGCCCGCGGAAGCTCCGGCCGAGCCGGAGGCCCCCTCAGAGCCGGAGGCGCCTGTCGTCGAGCCGGAGGCGCCGCAGGAGCCCACCGTGGCCGAGTGGATGGAAGAGGAGCCCGTCGTCGAGGAGCCGGCGGAGAAGGTGGCTGAGGATCCGGAGGCCCCTGCGCCCGATGGCATCGAAGGCTGATCACTTCGAGGAAGCGATCGTCGGCTACGAGCCGGGAGTGCGTCGCGAGATCCGCGCGCTCCTCACGGCCGTGGCAGGCAGCGGCGACCGCGCGACGATCGAGGCGATGATCAAGGCCGGCGACCTCACCGGGCTCGCCGACTACGTCTCCGCCCTCTACATCGCCGCCGCGGCGCCAGCGCTCGCCTCGCTCCTCGCCGTGGTGAAGGCCGGCGCCGACCTTGCGGCCGTCGATATCCGCGAGGCGGCGAAGGGCCTGCCGCCGAAGCCCGGGGCGTCCCCGGGGATCCTGTTCCAGGGCGCGGCCGACTTCGGCTACAACCCGGTGAGCCCGTCGACGATCAGCGCCACCCGCACGTGGCAGGGCAACCTGATCCGCGAGATGGGACTGACCGCCCGCGAAGGCATCATGGAGACGGTGCGCCGCGGCATCCTCGCCGGCGAGAACCCCCGCACCATTGCCCGGCAGGTCAAGGTTGGGCTGCCGCTCACCCAGAGTCAGCAGCGCATCGTCCAGAGCTACCACGCGAACCTCCGGCGGATCGCCGATGACGGCATCCGGAGCGCCACCACCTGGGGTATCTACACGCCGCGCCAGATCGCCGCGCTGAAGGCCGAGAACCCGCGGGTGTTCAAGGCGCTGAACTTCTCCGCGAAGGAGATGAAGGAAGGCCGGCGCTGGGCGAAGATCAGCCGCGCCGCCGGTACGCTTGGCGCCGACGCCAAGGGGCGGAAGGGATCGAAGGCGCTGGGCCTCGTCGACGCGCCCGAGACGCAGGGCGGCGCCAACGCCTACCGGATCGGACCGGACGGCAAGCCGCTCGACGCGATGAGCATGTGGCGGCTGCGCGACAAGACGTTCGACCCGCTGATCTACGACATCGTGGCGGCGCGCGAGGCCGGCGACGAGGCCGCCGAGGCCGCGGCCCGGGCGCGCTTCGGCGCGAAGGTCGACGTGATGGCGACCCGCTACCGCGAGCGCATGGTGGCGAGCCGCGCCGAGAACATCGCCCGCACCGAGACGATGCGCGCAGCGAACCTCGGCAGCTACGAGGCGTGGCGGCAGTCGATCGAGGACAGCGACCTCTTCGAGCCGCACATGGTCCGGCGCATCTGGCGCACCGCGCGAGACGACCGCGTTCGCCCGAGCCACCGTCGAGCCGCCGACCAGAAGGTCGGGATGACCGAGCCGTTCCAGGTGGGCGGCTTCGCGGTGCTGATCCCGCCATCCGGACCTCGCTGCCGTTGCCATATCCTCTATGATGTTGATTTGACAGGGAGTCTCTGACCATGGGTGATCTGAGCCAGAATTTCAGCCGCGCGGAGTTCGCCTGCAAGGACGGCTGCGGGCGCGACACCGTCGACGCCGGGACGCTCGCGGTCCTCGAAGCGGTGCGGACGCATTTCGGGCTGCCGGTGACGGTGGTCTCGGGCCACCGCTGCGCGACGCACAACCGCGCGGTCGGTGGCGCGTCGTCGAGCCAGCACCTTTACGGCCGGGCCGCCGACATCAAGATCGCCGGGGTTGCGCCGCAGGCGATTGCCGACTTCCTCGACCGCGCGCCGCTCGCCGGCCGCGGCGGCATCGGGGTCTACCCGACCTTCGTCCACGTCGACACCCGCTCGGGTGGCGCGGCCCGCTGGCGGGGATAAGCCGATGGGGGTGGACAAGCCCGGCAGCCGGGCCTGGACGAACGTGCTGAAGGCGGTGTTCCTGCGCCGTGGTGGCGTCATCCCGAAGGGCTCGGGGGTCTCGCTTGGCGGCGAGATCCACGATGGGCTCCTCGGTCGGCGCGTCCGCATCGGCAGCCGGGCCTACCTCCGGCGGATGCGCGAGCTTGCCGCCGAGGCTGCGCCGCTTGATATCGCCGGCGGCACGATCACCACGCCGACCGGGTACAAGGTCGCGACGCTCACGAGCTCGGGCACGCTGACCGTCACGGGCTCGGGGTGGCTCTACTACGAGATGGTGGCGGGCGGAGGCGGCGGAGCCATTGGCCGTGGCGGCGGCGGTGGCGCCGGCGAGATCAAGCGCGGCTCTATGTTCCTCACCGCGGGCACCTACGCCGTGAGCATCGGCGAGGCCGGGTTGAGCGCCACTGCGTTTCAGTCTCCATCGGCACCTGGGGGCGACACGACGGCTCTCGGGCTCACCTGCAAGGGCGGGGGTCGCGGAGGCTATTACAGCGCTCCCCCTCCCGGCGGCGACGGCACAATGGATGGCGGCCCGGGCGGTAGTGGCGGGGGCGCCGGAGGACTGGACGCTCTCGCTCCCGCCGCCTCTGGCGGAGCAAGCCTCGCCGCCGCGGGCGGGCTGGGATACCCCGGCGGCGCCAACTGGTGGGATGCGACATCTACGGAGCAGGCCGGCGGCGGGGGCGGAGGAGCCGGCGGCCCGGGTGGCAATGCGGCCGAAAACACGGCCGGTCTCGGCGGCGTCGGCGTAGCATCCACGTGTCCCGGGGTGTCGGCGATCTACGCCAAGGGCGGGACCGGGGGTGCCCTCGACCACCAAATACCCGCCGACGGGCTCACGCCGGGTAGCGGCGGCGACGGTCGCAACGCCGCCGCCAATATACGAGCCGGCAATGGCGCCAAGGGTATCTCTCACTTCTGGATCGAGGCCGCCGCGTGAGGCTCGACCATGCGTGAAGGTCATCCCTCGGAGCCCCAGTTCGGGCTCGCCGAAGAGTTGCAGCGCGATCCCGAGCCGCCGCGGCCGAACCTGCTCTGGCGGGTGCTCGTCGCCCTCGTCGTCGTCCTGAGCGCGGTCGCCTGGGCGCCGCTGCCGTAGCCCCGGGAGACCCCCATGGCCATCGTCTACGTCAACAGCATCACCGGCCACAGCAAGGCGCCGGGCACGGCCGCGAGGCCGCTTCGAGACCTCGCGCACGCCATCGCCGTGGCCGGACCGGGTGGTGCGGTCGAGGCCTGCGGCACCTTCGGCGGCCAGACCGTCCACGTCCCGCGCCTTACCCTCGTCGGCAACGACGCCACGATCAGGGCGGCGGACAGCGTGCACGGCATCCTGGTCTTCGCCCCCAAGGTCACGATTTGCGACTTCATCGTCGAGCAGTCGAGGGGCGGCGGTATCGCGGCCGCTCGCGGCGTCGATTTCCTCACGCTCCGGCGCAACCTGATCTGGGGCAACCGCGGCAACGGCGTCTCGCTCATCGGCGGCAGCGGCCACATCGTCCAGGACAACCGGATCCTCGGCAACATCGGGACGCGCGACCGGCACAGCTCCGGCATCAGCATCCTGAACCCCCGTGCCGTCGAGACGACGGCGGCCTACCAGTTGAAGATCCTCGGCAACACGATCGCCGGCAACGGCACGCTCGCCGGCACCGACGGGTTCGGCATGATCGCCGACAAATGGACCGTCTCCACCCCGACGCCGTTCGACGGGTGGGCGCTCATCGCCGACAACCAGTTCTCGAGCAACTGGAACTCGGGCTTCTACGCCTACCATGCCCGAAACATCGTGCTGCGGGGCAACACGTTCGCCGGCAACGGCACCGATCCCCGCTTCAAGCGCGCGGTGGAGATCGGCCTCAACGATGCGCAGGGCGTCAAGCTCCTCCGCAACATCGTCACCCGATCCGATCGCCCGTCGCTTGCGCTGCTCGGCAATACGACCGCCGTGGCTCTCGCCAACAACCAGCTCGGAGACCTGGCCCCCTGGTCGCGGCCGCTCGCAGCTTGAGCCAATGCCGAGCTGGCCCGGGAGGGGTTCGGCGAGCACGACATCCCGGGAGGGGGGTAGCGGTAATTGTTGGGATTTGGTGCCGCCGGGGTGGACTTGAACCCCCGACCATCCGCTTACAAGGCGGACGCTCTACCTGACTGAGCTACGGCGGCGCACCAAAGCGACCCTTAAATGGCCGTTCGGGTCGTCGCTGTTGTCGGTCGTGGCGAGTGCATAGGCGTACAATAATCGAGTGGCATTGACGCAGTCAATGCGGTATCGTTGTTGACCTGCAAATCGCTCCCTGGCACTTTGCCTCTCTCTGGCCGCGCGTGACCTCATCAAAGCGGCGCGACCGGAGCAAAGTCCGCCCTGGCCTCCGAATTGTCACCGTATGGTGTGCGTGTCAGCCAATCGGCTGAATAGGAGCCGGGGCGGCAACTTTCATCGTGAGGCGTACGAGCAAGATTCGGGCGAACTGGTGGGTTAATTCAGTAACGTGCGAGAGGACCGAACGCCCCGCCCCATTCCCCGAAGCCCTCGCCCGCGACCACATCCTGAGCTGGTCCAACCCCGGCGCCACCCTGCCGAGACGGATGAGCATGCGTTTCGGCTTTGCCATGTAGCCCTTGCGGACCAGCCGGGCCTTCGCCTTGGTGTCGATCATCAACTTGCGGTGCTGCACCGCGGCAAGCGGGTCGTGGACGGCGCCCGCCCGGGCAAGATGGATGCGGCGCCAGAAGGCTTTCGGGGACGGGTTCGGGTGGCGCATCAGACCGGCCCTCCGCATTGGCCGCAATCGCCGCCGCAGATCTTGCAGACGATGATGGGCTTCGGCGCCAGGATGCCGTGCTTTCGGGCGCGTTCCCGCTGCTCGTCGATCCGCTGGCGCCGCTCGACCTCGGGCTCCACGTCGTAGAGCATGAGCCGCAGCATGAGGATGTTCAGCGCCGGGTCGTTCAGTTCGGAAGCTCGCTGCGCGACGAGGGCGATTAACACCTGCGCGATGCTCCACGCCATGACGAGCGGCCCGGGATGCGGGTGTCCCTCGATTGTTTCACGGATTAGGTTCGGCAGGTGGACGTCGAAGCTTTCCGTGGTGGTGTAATTCGTCATGGCTTGCTCCAGGAGGCGGCCGTCAGGAAGGCCTCGACCACGGGGCGAGCGTCGAGATCGGCGCCCTGCTCCTCGATTGCGACTTGCGCCGCCTCCTCGCCGGACTCTTCGAACGCACCGGCGCGCCAGGAGAGCAGAAGGAACTTCGCCGCCTGCGCGGTGCTCGGCCAGCTGGCGTGATCGAGGAGGGCGATCTTCGCAAGCCGGAAGTCCTCCGGGAGGATCCGGGCGGACTTGGCGGCATTCTGCCATTCCCAGGCCGAGGTTCCACCCTCCGCCGGCAGGGCGTCCGCAACCGCGGCGAAGGGCGCGAGCGCCGCGGTGAGCTTCCGATTACGGGCGAGGAGCGCCCGGAGAACCTGGGCGCAGGCGGCGTCGAGGTTCTCCGGCGTGTTGGCTTCGAGGCGCTTTGCCAGCGCCTCCGCCTTGTTATCGAGGGCCGTCATCGGGTCTTTCCTTTCCGCTGGTGCGGCAGCTGGCCGTGCGCCGCCAATTCGGCTTGCGCCTCCATGACGATGCGGCGCACCTCGGCCTTCGCCTCGTCGTTGGTGGGCTCGCGCCCGAGGCGGGCGGCGAGCTTGTTCCAGATGGTGTCGGGATTGCGGTTCTCGACCGTGAAGGTGACGATCATCAGACCCCCAAGGTATGCGGCACGCCGAAGCATGCACGGGACTGCAGGGCGAGATGCCAGCGGTAGAGGTATTCCCGGCCGGCGGCCTCCTCGACGCTCCGGCCGCACTCGATCCGCCATGCGAGGCGGATCACGGTGCTCACGCCGGGAACCCGCGGCAGTCGCTCGCGCGTCCAGGAGTCGAGCAGCGTCTCGGCCTCCTCGGCCGCGACGTGATGCCTGCCGTATGCAGCGGCCCATTGGCGCACCATCAGCGGCCTCCCTCGACGAGATCGCGGCGGCATTCGGCCGCCAGCCGCAGGTGACGAGCCGCCGCGGCCGGATAGGCGCGGTACTCGCGAGCGTAGGCGAGATGCCACCACGCCCGGCCGAGCGCGCGTTCGCGGGGCTCATCGCTGTCCGCATCGTGGAAGCTGCGCAGGAAGGCCGGGGTGATGGTCGGGCGGGACACGGGCGGGCTCCTTCGGGGTACATCGGTTCGTTAAATTTGTTTATACGGCAAATCAGCGAGGAGTGCAAGCGAAAAATGGCGGAGCGCCGGGGAGTCGAACCCCGCTGATCAGCCGCCACCCGGCGGAGCGCCCCGTCCGTTTTCAGTGGTGGCGCGGCCCGGGCTCGCAAATGATGGCGTTCCCGTCCGACCACGACCGTTCGTCCCCCAGGATCTCCCCTTTCGAGACGACGGCGATCAGTTCCAGGTCCCAGGCGACGGGCGGCTCGTCCCCGGCCCTCTCCGCGCGGCGGTCGAGCTTGGCGCGCGCCTTGAGTGCGGCGGTCTCGCGGTCGTCGGCCCAAACGGTGATGCGGGGGCGCGGCTCGAAGCACCCGACCTTGAACGTCCAGCGCAGGCTGGCAGGCTTCATGCCCCTACCTCCTTCGGCAGCGGGTCGGCGAGGAAGTATCGCTTCGGCCCGAGGCCGCGCCAGCCGGGCAGCGTCTCGCCGAGCACCGCCCGGTTGCGGAACTCCCACACCGAACGGTCGGGCTTGGGGTGCGGATGGACGTCGAGCCGGCGGGCCTTGATCAGACCGAAGAACTCGTCGCGCGAAACCTCCCTCATCGGAAGAGCCTCCCGAGGAGGCGGCCGGTCAAGCGCCCGGCCTCGCGGCGGGCGAGGCGCCGGACGATCGGCTGCGGCGAGCCGGTGCGGGCGGCCTTCTGCACCGCCTGCGCGTCGCCGAGGAACTTCGCCAGGGCGTAGAGCAGCGAGCGGGTCTTGTTGAGGCTCATGCGGACTCCCCTTCGGGCGCCGCGTCGGGCACCTCGCGCTTCACCTCGTCGACGAACCACTCCGGGCTCATGTTCCGCAGCATGCCGCGGAGGATGCGCTCGCGCTGGCGCTCGTCGTAGTCGGTGACGTCGACCGCGCCGTCTTCGGCCCGCTCGCGGGTCTTGATCCTGGTCGGGATGAAGTAGGTCTTCTCCATTGGGGGCTCCTTGCGATTTGTTAAATTGTTTCTACCGCAGATCAGTGAGGACTGCAAGCGGAAAAATGACCCTCGGAGATACCGAGGGGGGTTATGTCAGTTTTGTCGGTTCGCTTTTGAGTCTTTCGGCATCATTGACCGTCTGGGCAAAGGTCGAGGTGCAGCACCGTGGGCCGCAATCCAATAGCGCAGTGTGACAGGGTATGGCATGCTGCCTATGCGACCAGACCCGAAAGAGGTGGAGCAATGATCACGATCGAGATCCGGCAGACCGCCGGAAGCATCTGGGCTGCCGTGGCAGTCTACCCGGTGCGCGGCAAGCTCCGGACCAAGATGGCAAGCGGCAGGACCAGCGCGCACGCGCTGCGCCGGATCATCGCCCGGCTGCGCCGCAACGGCCACGGCGGCAAGCCCGGGGCCTTCCCCGAAGGCGACCCCGTCCAGATGAAGGGCACGATCCCGCCGCGTCCCCGGCGGGCGGGCGCACCGAACAAGTCGCCGAACAAGTCGCCGAACAAGTCGCCGAACAAGTCGCCGGGCAAATCTGCGGCGCCCGCCTTGCCCGGCCCGTCAAACGTCGTGTCCTTCCCCGCCTCCAATAGCGCAGTGTGAACATGGCCTCCTACCTCGAACGACAGGCCCGGCGCCGGGCCGGGGCGGCGCGCGCCTCACTCATGCTGGCGATGGCCGGCGTCCCCGTCCCGGTCGGCAAGACGAACGACCCGCGGCCGCTCTACGTGAGCCGGGCGCTCCGGAACGCCGGGCCGCTCCGGCGCTGGGCGCTGGGCGTCGGGCTGCCGAACGTCGAGCCCGAGAGCGAGATGCACGTCACGATCGCCTACAGCCGCGCGCCGGTGCGCTGGCTCGACATGGGCGCCGCCTGGACCGAGGAGGTGCACGTCCCCGGCGGCGGGCCGCGCACGATCGAGCGGCTCGGCCCGGAGGGGCGCACCGTGGTGCTCGGCTTCGTGAGTCCCGACCTCACCGGCCGCCACGAGGAGCTGCGCGAGCGCGGCGCGTCCTGGGACTGGCCGAGCTACCTCGCGCACGTCACGATTGCGGAAGACGTCCCCGAGAGCTTCGACGTCTCCGCGCTCACCCCCTACACCGGCCGGCTGATCTTCGGGCCGGAGATCTTCGAGGCGATCGAGGAGAGCGGCAAGGTCGACAAGGCGTCCGGTTGGCAGCCGCGCCGCCGCAGCGGGCAGTGGGAGCCGGTGGGCGGCCTCACCGCGCCGCACCTCGGCCTTGGCGGCGTCGCCCGCCATCGCTTCGGCGAGGACGCCCGGCAGCGCGCGTTCCTGCCCGAGCCGACCCAGGCGGAGCTGAGCGGTCTGCCGGCCCACCTCGACAACCCCTACGGTCTCGTGCTGCGCAACCCGCAGCCGCCGAGCGACCCGAGGTTCAACGCCGATCCCGATGGCATCGCCACCTATCGCTTTGACGCCGACCCCGGCGAGGGGCTCTCCGGTCTGCCGTTCGACCCCTGGGACGGCGAGGGCATGGCCGACCTCCTCGGCGACTTCGACGAGCCGGCCTATCCCGCCGCCGGCCAGCGCCAGCTGGGCGCCGCGGTGGCGATCGAGGATCCGGACGGCCGGGTCTGGACGGTGACGCCGCTGAACTACCACGGGGGGGTCTGGGAAGCCTTCCCGCAAGGCGCCCGCAAGCCCGGCGTCTCGCTGCGGCTGACCGCGGTGCGCGAGGCCTGGGGGGAGACCGGGCTCAAGGTCGAGCTGGTCGGCTTCGTCGCCGACATCGAGCGGCAGGGCTCGATCGTTCGGCTTTACCGCGGCCGGCGGGTCGGCGGCAGCCCGGCGGACTACGGCTGGGAAACCGCCGCAGTTAACCTTGTTCCGGTTGACCTTATCCTAGAAAGAATGAATAGTGCAAGCGAACGCGCGATGGCTGCGTCGTTGGCAGGCGCACCCGCTGGGGTGGTCAAGGCCATGCTTGCCGAGGCCGACTTGCGCAAGGCACTGGGGGACGTCGAGGACATGGCGAACTGGGGGTTCGGATCCGGCCTTTCGATCGTCGACAAGGCGAAGAAGAAGGCGTGGTCGAAGCAGCCTCGGGTGCCGAAGGGGTTTCCGACCGGTGGCCAGTGGGCGTCCGGCGCCTACGGCTCCGGCGGCTGGGGGGCGATGTTCGCCGCCGCCGGCCAGCCGCTCGAATTGCAGAAGTGGAACGGCGAGGGGCCGCAGGCGGAGAAGCTGAACGCCGCCATCGCCAAGATGGAGCACGCCGCGCAGACCGGCGACGGCATCGAGGCGGTGATGGCCTACGCCGCCAAGCCGAAGGCGGTGCAGGTCTACTCCGCCGCCTTGTGGGAGAGCGCGCAGGAGGCGGTGGCGTTCTACCACGCCAAGGCAGCACACGCCTGGGAGAAGGCGGCTCCGCCAGCGCCGAAGGGCGAGCCGGCCCCGCCGCCGCCCGGCACCGTCGAGGCGCCACTGTCGCTTGCCGCCATGACGAAGGTCGGCGCCAAGGGCGGATCGAACCCCGGCGCGATCTACGAGGATGTCTTCGGGCAGCACTGGGTGGTCAAGGGCCTCGGCACGCCAGAGAAGGCGTTCAACGAGATCGCCGCGGCGAACGCCTACAAGGCGCTTGGCGTCAAGGTGCCTGAGGTGAAGGCGATCGACCTCGGGACCGAGCACGGCGGCGGGATCGGCGTCGCGTCGAAGGTGATCGATGGCCTCGACCCCTTCAAGCCCGGCACCCCGGTGCACGTGATGGGGGCCAGGAAGGACTTCGCCGCGCACGCGGTGCTGGCGAACTGGGACGCGGTGGGCGCGGCCTACGACAACCTCAAGGTCGGCGCCGGCGGCAAGGTCTACCATATCGATCCCGGCGGCGCCCTGCTCTATCGGGCGCAGGGCGCGCCGAAAGGCGCGGCGCTGAAAGCCCAGGCGGTCGAGATCGACACGATGCGCGACCCGCTCACTAATCCGCATGCAGCGAAGGTGTTCAAGGGCATGAACGCCGGGGAGCTGACCGACAGCATGGCAGCGACGCTGGCGGCCGGCTGGGACGCGAGCAAGGGCGGCCTGAAGCCGGCGCTCGTCACCGCGATCCTCGACGGCTACCCGGCAGGGCACCCCGACGCGCAAAAGACGATCGACATACTCGGGCATCGGATGGACGACCTCGCGGCGCGGCAGCAGAAGATGCTGGCGTCGCTGGCGTCGACCTCGACGCTCGACATCGCCGCGGCCGGCACCACCACCGGGCTCGTCGGCCACCCGGACCCGAAGGTCCAGGCGCTCGCCAACATGGAAGAATTGGCGATCTCGAACGCCATTGCATCGAACATCTTGGCGATTTCCGCGCACAACTTCAGCGGGGCATCCGCCTCGTTTTACGAGGGACATGTCAACCTGCTGCTGGCGAAGGCCGCGGCCGGCGACGTGGACGGTGTCAAGGCGGCGTTCTACAATAATACTTCTCCGGATCCGACGAAGAATTATTCGACCTACCAGAAGCTTTATCCGCTGATCATTGAGCAGGCGCAGCTGGTGGCAGCGAAGACCGCCAAGATCAAGGCGGCCCCCGGCGAGGGCAACCTCGCGACCGGCGCCGCCAAGGTGAGCGCGCACGATCTCGACGCCGCGCAGAAGCTCGCTGGCGACGCGACGCTGACCGGCAAGAGCGTGACCGAAGGCGCGACGATCGCGGCGGTGAAGGCCGCGGCGCCGAAGCCGGCGGCGGAGCCTGCGACCTACGTCCCGCCCGCGATGCCAAAGGATCCGGTGCTGGGCTCGAAGGGCAACAAGCCGGTCGCGAAGCACGTGGCGATCATGGAGGAAATCAAGGCGGTCGCCGCGAGCGGCAGCCACGCCGCTCCGGCGCAGGTGCAGGCGCTGGCCTCAACGGTCAAGGGCACCAACACCTATGCCAAGGCGCTGAAGAACTGGGCCGCGAACGTGGTCGAGGCACTGGGCGGTCAGGCGGCGATCGACAAGCTGCCGAAGGCGGAGAAGGCCGCGGGCTTCCAGGCCGGGATCGCCAAGGGCGCCGAGGTGATCAAGACGGTCGGCGGCTACCAGTTCAAGGAGACGAAGACCGTCGCGCAGTTCGACCCGAGCGCCTTTCCCGAGGCGCCGGACTTCCACAACTTCCATGGCGACGGGAAGAAGCTCTACAACAGCCAGCCGGAACTGAACCAGATCAACACCGACCTCGCGTCGATGATGCTCTCCAAGGCGCAGGCGAACGACCTCGCCGGCCTGATGGAGATGGATGTCTCGAAGTCGAAGCACCTCGTCGCCTACAAGACGAAGCTGATCGAGGAGTTCGACAAGTTCGGCAAGGAAACCGTCAGCACCGAGTTCCTCGGCGGCAGCGCTACCGGCGAGAGCCCGACCAAGGTCGCGGCCGAGATCGCCAAGAGCTTCGCCTACTCCAAGGCGACGAGCTACGCGAAGTTCGAGGCGCACAACATTCTGGGGGGGGTGCCGAAGGATCTGGTGCAGGCGCTGCACGATGGGATGCCGGGCATCAAGATGACGCCCAGCAGCAAGCCGATCGTCGCCTATGAGGCAGCCAGCGCAGACGCCATCGAGAGCACGCCGGGGCTCAAGGCGCTGATCAAGAGCTACACCGGCTCGGGGTACGACAGCCTCAACAATGCCCTGCGGTTCGAGCCGCCGGGCAGCGCCGCTTACGAGAAGGCGTTCACGACCGCCTCGAAGATCGCCCAGGCGGCGCTGCCGCTCCCCGATGGCATCCTCCTCAGCCGCACCACAAGCCATGGCACGTTCGATACTTGGAAGGCCCAGGAGGGCAAGGTGATCACCGAGCCCGCGGTCGTCTCGACCTCGATCCGCGGCGCGACCGGCGGCGAGAGTCCGGTCTTCGCCTACAATCCGATCTGGATCCAGCTCAAGCCGGCCGATGGGGTGAAGGCGCTGGCGGTGATCAAGACCACGAGCGTCAAGGGCGAGAACGAGATCGTGCTCCCGCCCGACACCAAGTGGCACGTCGCCCGGGTCTACCGGGCGAAATCGGCCGAGGACAAGGGCACGGCAGGCGAGCTTTTCCCGAATGCGCCGGCGGGGAAGATCATCGTCGAGGTAATTCTTTCGGCGCCCGATGCGCTGCCGCAAGGCAAGGTGAGCAAGAAGTGGGACAACGACTGATGGATCTGACCGGTGATTTCGAGCCGTTCGGCGGCCGGCTGGAGAAGATCGCCGCCGGCGAGGGCTACCTCGGCAGCGTCGAGGTGGTCGACGCGATCCTGCGGGGCTACCTCGACGGCATGCTGAAGCTGCACGCCCAGGCGCAGGCTGGCGAGATCGCCCCGGGCCGCGTCGGCGAGGAGGCGGTCGCCCGCGCCCGCGCCGCGGCCCGGGTGTTCCTCGGGCTCGACAACGACCCGGGCGTCCAGCTGGTGAGCGATCAGTGGAACCGCCCCGGCGGCGGCGTCGTGCGGGCCGTCCGCGGCGCCTACAACCTCGCCGAGGAGGACGACGAGGCGACGCTCGCCTACCCGTTCCTGACGCTCCTCGGCGCTGTGGTCGACGCCGGCAAGGCCGAGGAGGAAGGCGAGGACGCGGCGTGGCTGATCGATGCCGCGATCGAGAAGGCGACATTGGTCCTGACAGGGGCCGGCTACGCCTGACACGAGCGTTTAACGCAACGAAATCGCGTGACAATACCAGCGCCCTGGTGCCTCCGATGGCGCCATGGGCGAGCAGTTCGAGATCACAGTCGAGTTT
>Ga0209174_10001448_pt1 | contig 16689 bp, 12 predicted proteins | sample JI91814BDNA_FD_187505 | JGI IMG/M metagenome (GOLD analysis project Ga0209174, IMG submission 187505) | Wastewater effluent complex algal communities from Wisconsin, to seasonally profile nutrient transformation and Carbon sequestration -... | ecosystem: Engineered > WWTP > Effluent > Algae...
ACTTTTTAATCATTTCAAATATCTGTGATTCAGTAAACTTAGATTTTTTCATAGTAGAACTCCTCTAGCACTAGTTTGCCATAAAAATTCTACTTTTAAATGGACTTATTTTAAGGGAGGATTACCAAATCAGCAATGATGCCGCTGTAGATTTTATGAACAAGGTGATTACAGAAAACAAAAATTACACACAATTAAACAAATTAATTTTAGCCGCCAATAATCTTCTTTCCCACAAACTACCTAACATCATGACTGAAGGCAAGGATAATTATATAATCTTAGAATTATCAGATGAACTACCTCTTAGCGAAGCTATCATTCATTACGAAAGCAAATTAAGGTTTATTAAGTTTTTAAGGCAAAATATGATGATTAGATTATCTATAGAACACCGTTTAGAACGACTAGCAAAATTTACAGAGCAAAGTCCCATAAATTTGTTAACAAAATGATTTTGTCGAAAACAAGAGATAGAAATTGTCGCATTTAAAAACGATATTGTACACAGCCTTAATAAATTTAAGCCAATAAATATACAGGAAAAGCTAATTTACAATAATCTCGCAACAATTTTCCAATATTATAAAATGGTTAATTAAGTATCTTTAAAATCCACGAAATTATAATTACAATATTTAGATATGCTCACAATACAACTAGCGTTAGTTAATGGCTTAACAATAAACTCATCCATGCCAGCGTCGATGGCTTTCTCTATAGCCAAACGATCTGTTTGCGCACTTAACCCGATAATAGGCGTGCGCCTCGCACCTTTTTCACGCGCTCGTATTTTTTTTGTAACTTCATAGCCATCAATATCAGGCAAGCCTAAATCCATAAAAATAAGACCGTATTCATTTTCTTTATAAAGCTCCAATGATTTTTCACCATTTTTAGCTATATCCACGTCACAACCGGTAGATTCTATTAATTCCACCATAATTTTGCCTATTATGTCATGATCTTCAACTACCAATACCCGTATTTTTTTAGACATTGCTTATAAATACTCATCTGAATAACATACTGTCAAATCATGATATAGTAATTTTAAATGGATAAGTACAAATAACTTTTGTTCCTACATTTAAAGTACTCTGTAATTCTATCTCACCTTCCATATCATCTGTAAATTTCTTTACTATCGTCAATCCTAATCCCTGCCCTTTATACAAGCCCCTACTAGAATTAAATACACGCGCAAATTTTTCATAAATGATATTTAACTTGCTCTCGGGGATACCTATACCAGAGTCTTCAATGATAAATTGCACTATAACGTTCCTGCTATCTATAAATTTAATAACTTCAACACTCAAACTAACAGATCCTTTGCTAGTGAACTTAATTGCATTGTTTACTAAATTAATTAGTACTCGCTCTAGCCTAAAATCATCCCCAATTAACATCTTTGGCACATTACTATCGATATTTAAGGTAAAAGATAAATTTTTACTATCATAAACTGGTTTTTCGATGCCCATAATTCTATCAATCATTTTCTTTAAATCAAATTTTTTTTCTATTATAGGTTCTGCAGAAAATCTGGCTTTCAAATATTCAATGGTGGTATAACAATAATCTATAATTTCTTTTGAGCAGGTAGCAATATCTGACAATTTTTCACGTTTAGATTCATCGGTTTCTTTTTCAGCCATTTGTACAGAAATCATATTTATAGCAGATAAGGGGGTTCGTATATCATGCTCCATGTTCAAAATGAAATCATCTTTTAATTTGCTTGCTAACTCTGATACTTCTTTGGCACGACGTAATTCTTCTTCATTTTTTTTCATTTCCGTAATATCAATAGAAATTCCCAGCATGCCAATTACTTTTCTCATTTTATTATAGAGTGGCACTTTAGTTGATAGGTATATTGCCTCATTGTTTGTTAAACTGGTAGCATGCTCTTCAATAATAACCTCTCTACCACTTTCCATAACTTTTTCATTTATACTATCTAAAGTATCACAAATATCTTCGGCATTTAAATTCCAAGGAAGATTTATATTCTTCTTTCCAATAATATCTTTTCTTGACATCAGGCCAGAAGATTTAGCTTGATTGTTATTACATCCTAAATAGTAGCCATCTCTATTTATCCAATAAACATGTCCTGGCATTAATGAGATTATATTTTCTAACATCTCAGACTCATCTATATATCTCATTTTATAATCTGTTATATCTACAGCTGTACACAGCACACCTATTATATTATCGCCATTATCTTTCAAAGGCTTCTTATGCGAGAAGAAAAATTTGGTATTACCATTAATAGTTCTTTCTTCTTCAAATACTTTTTCTTGACATGTATGCATTACCTCAAAATCAGTTTGCCAAAGTTTTGCCGCCTCATTCATTTTAAATAATTGATGTTCTGCTTTTTTGCCAACATCTTCGATATTCAAACCAAATTGCTTTCCTGTTTCATTATTCCAACCTAATAGCATGCCATTTTTATCTTTCCAATAAATATAACCTGGAAGCTGGGCAAATATTTCCTCTAAACTTAAATTTTTCTCCCTTTTAAACTTATCGCTGTATCTTGACATTAAAAAAATGACAGTACCACTTGCGAATAAATTTAAAACATACCCAATGGCTAATAGGTAATCCTTGTAGAAATATACGTGTGCAACCGCGATAATCTGTATAAATATGAAACTAATGAAGACAAAAAACAGAACTCTCTCCATAAGTTTTTTTTTCAAAATTGATGCCACCTGCGAAACAAGCAGGGCCGCGTTTAAAAGCAACGCTAACCCAAGTAAAACTTCCATGGTACCTTTAAACGCCATATCACTATAACCTCAAAAGCTATTATCAAACATGCTCAAAACTTACTAGCTTGCTGGCGATGATCAATATCCATCGTGTTTAATTTCAAACACTGCGGCTTAAATTGATGACGACCTTTAAACTTTATATATACTGCATGTAACAAACTAGGATATACATCAAGAACAAATTTTTTATGGGTATCTCGCATTGCTGAATTTCTTTGCCCTGGGTAAACTTCAAAATGACATTCTAATTCTGGCCACAAACATAACGACGTGCATTCTTCGATAAGATAATCTAAACACAAGCGATGTGCCCTTTTAAAATCAAAAACTGAACTATTTTTCAAACGACTATGATATCTATTTAAAAAAACTTCTATTGCTTCCTCAAATGATTTTTTATATTCAGCATCAGTTGATAGCAGTTTCTCAATGTTCTTATGTTGCTCAATATAATTTTTATGGGTTAACCATTTGTCCCATCTAATTATATTTTCTAATATTGTCAATTCTCGCAAAGACTCAGAGTTTCTTTCCAACCACTCGTCCCCGCATTTTAGAGAAAATTCGTAAAAATCATCAGCGTCTTGTTTGCTATCCAACGCCATAGTATGTCTTTGCAAGCTATCATCTACCAATAAAATGCACGAGAGGAAAGAATTGTTAACAGTTTTTATTGTTGACAAAAACTTCTCACCCTCATGAGCTTCCTGACCAACACTGATTGTTAAGAGACACCTTGATGCTTTAAATTTATCTTTATAGTTTTCATTACATTTTAAAACTGATTTCATACAATATTCCCTCATGTTACGCTAAAACTAAAAACCAACTGAATATCTTTGATTTATTTCATTAATTCGAAATTAATAAACTATAATATTTGTAAGCTGCATTGTGCTTGATAAATTTTTAAACTATCCTGTTTAATGTGGCCTCACACACAGGCCAAGATTATCTTATCATTTAGAATCTCTGTCAACAATTACAGTTTTCTATTGGCAATTACCCGCCCATAATGAGTATAAAAAACAGTAAATGCCATAATAACTGCAAATTTAATCTAAAATTTTATTAGGTTACAATCGCAATAGCTTCTGCAGTAGGCGCGAATCTTACTCAAACTAAATTTACTGAATTATCCAGTATTTCTTTAATTGTACGATAACTAACTAAACTGTAACCTATTATAGCCTAATTTAAAGAATATTTCTCGATAGAACAACATTAAAAATCATAAATAAATCAAACACAGCCAGAAGCATGAAGAAGACAGCGAAGCCAATTAAAGTTTTTATTGCAAACTCTAAGGTATAAATATTGCCTTAAAGAAATAAAATCAAATACATTTATGAAAATTAAAAATTACTTATTTCTGTAAAAATAATTTTTATTGCGCGCCACAGGCATTGTAAAAATGGTTTACCGAGAGAATTTTCTATTTATTTCAGAAGAAACAGATCAAAAAAATTTCTGATATTTGTTGGTGTAAGTTAAAAATATTCTTTGTTATGAAAACACAGCCAATACTATGGGTAATGACTGTGTTTTGCAAGTATTACATAATAGTGCACTTACTCGGAGTTTTTTTCCTTTTATAATTACGGCTATGGTTACTGCTGTCACCACTATCACTATTGTTAATAGTTGCCGCACTATTTTGTGTTTTTGGCGACGGAGTTTTTTTACCACCGCCACTACTAAACACTAATGGTTGCGTACTGTCAAAACTAGAGGAAGATTGTTGATGATCAGATGATACCTGAGCATAGACCTCGTTCATAGCTACAGTGGACGTAGAAAGCACGTTAGAGGATGCTGCATATCCTGGCATGAATCTTGGCGAATGTGGATGCCGTAGATTATGTACATTATTATTGTCGAATACACCAACCTTATATAACTCTGCGTTACCCAAACGCTGAATAGCATTTGTACACAGATATGCAACCAGATGATCTATGCTTACAAAGCTTTCTTTCATATTTGCCAGACTATCTATAGCTTCATATACTTGTTTCCACATATGTTTATTTAACCATTTGGTGTTATTATACGTGGAATCCAACATACCCTTTACAGATAAATATCTTCTGGCAATATGACCAGCAACATTAATCGCTACTATTGGAGCATCAACGCCTAAAATTTTTTCAGATATGTTTTCATAATGTCTTTTTGTTTGTATTTCTGCATATTTTTTTCTACAAAAATTAATAGCACTTAGTACGTTAGTTGCTCCTGGAATACCATTCGTTGCAAAATTCAATACCGATATCGTAGCACCAGCATATTCCATCATCTTGCTAGTCGGTTTAGGATTAAATAGCTTAAGAGTTGCCATTTTACTGCCCTCTAATTGCGATTTGGTGTTACTTTCCAAGTAATCAAACAATTGCAACGCAATTTCATCGTCCTTTAGCTCCCTACGATAAACTGTCTTTTGGGTTTCAGCTAGATTAGAGAACGCTTTCTTTAATTCTTGCATGTCTTTGGTTAATATTTCCACCTTCGTGTTTAAAGATGCTATACGAGCTTTGGTTGTTTCCATATCCTCTTGCATGCTAGCAGCAAATACATTAAAGGGGGCTAGTTCTTTTTGCTTTTGTAATGTGTTTTGCACAAATTCGTTTAGTTCGGAGAAGTCAATGTGCAGCATTAATTTCGATGGATGCTTGTTAAATTTATTGATAGCAATAACTCTAATTTGCAGCCTATTCTTATCATCTAATTTTGGAGGAGTCTCTGAATCAAATGTTATATTTCCTTGTTCCATTAACATAGTATTAAAGAAATCTTGGATATGTGATAAATCACTAGTGTATTCAATTAATTGAGGCAACAGAGTAGCAATCGGCCGGATATCTAGTCCATATTCCACCAAACACTTAATCGTATCTAAAGGTCCTTTAGCTAATAGATGACACCCTATTGCAGAGCTTTCCTCGCCATTGTTATTATACCAGTCATGCCACAATTCCTTAACTTTCGCTGTGAACTCAAAACTTTTACCTTCTAATAAATAAAAATTGGTATTTATACTTCTAATTGATAAATCTGTTGCTAAGCGCTCAGCAAGACTAATTTCATATTTAATTTCAGAACCGCCACCCATTAACCTTGCCTTAAACATTGGAAATGGAGCGTTTAATAATTCTTCTATATTTTGGTTGGTTTTTTTTGCATATAGTACTATTCTTTTCAAATATTCCGGCTCAGGGCGGTTTACACAAATTGCTTGCAGAAGATTACTAGCATCTTTGTTGTCTACCACACGACGACCTAAATCTAAAATATTTACATTGGTGGTGCGATATTTTTGTAAGGCGCTTTCTAGAATAACGTCCAATATATCCGCACTACGAAACAAAACTGCATTAATAAATGGTTGCACATAATCTGGAATACCAGTTTCATCGTTGTCAATTTTTATTATACCAAGAGGGTCAGCACCTTTATTGATTAACTCTTTAATGTCATTAATTCTTTCTGCTCTAATCGCGCTTAGTAATTTTGCATTAAGATCTGCCGCTGTTATCATTTCTACTCCTACAAATTATTATAATTTATCCAGTGTATAACCATAGAGTATTAATTTTAACAGTGAATTTTAGTTTTTTATAAAATTAATAATCTTATAGGCACATCATAATATAAATGACATATAAATTCAATAGTTATATAGCTCACTTTTAGGGCTAAATACATATTAAAGATTCTGTACGTTCCCACCATACATGTCTTGATTTGACTACACTCTGGTTCACAAATTCGTGGAGATCTATGAGTGCGTATACATTGAACTATTTTGTGGGTATTTTATCAAATATTTTAGGTTAAACGATATCGGAAGATCTGGTTATGAACGAAATTTCGGTGATATACAATGAAGATGGCAGCGCTGTTTACACAATTATAGGTGAGGACAAAAAAGAAGATTGTTTTGGTGCTGTTTATGATTACTTTTCATCAAATGGCGACTTAGTAACAAGTAATAGGGGCTACAGTATTATCGTCACACCAAATGAAATGGGTACAAAAGAAGCTAAATCATTGTACGAAAATGCTGAACAAGAAATAAAAAAAATACTCACAACTAAAAATATGCAAATTGAATTCAATACCAAAAACAACATTGACGCACCAGAAAAAGATGAATTACCAAGAAGATTAAACTCTACCAGCGGCAAACCTATACTTCCACGACACGATACAGGAATTAATTATCGCGATAAAGAACAATCAACCATAGAAACCGAAAATTTTGCGAATGCACAAGAACCAGTTAAAACCGAAATTACTAAAAATATCACCACAGCCCTGGAGGGCTATGCCAACAGCTCATCCGGCAAATATAAAGTAGAGGCAAATCCCGATACATCTGTACCACCAAAACTAATCGATACAAAGACAAAGCAAGAAGTTATTACACCACAGAAACAATCAAATGGAGAATTAGCTTTTGCAGTCAAGAGCCCTGAACTTGTTTCCATCATTAAGAATGCCTTCCCTCCTCAACAACGCTTCAAGGTAAAATGTGGTTCATTTGAATCTGCAAAGACGATAATAGAGCAAATGGGCGGCCCGCAAAATTTAACTTTTGATGACAATGCTAATCCTAAAATTTCAGAATTTAAAGATGAACTAAAAGCAACATATCCAGAGCTTAAATTTAGCAGTGATCAACCGAGCAATAGGAGTAAAATAAAACTTGGCTAAATCAAACTTAATTTAAGCGTAATCAGATAGCACTTATACTTTACTAAAAGCTACAGCTGTATGCAAAAAAGCGACATGTGAATTTTCTTCATGAAATTTTCACCTAAAACTCAGTGAAAATAAATGTGTAATAATTTCTGATAATTATAAATACTTATTGTTTTATATGTGTCGTCGATAAAGCGTCATTGAAAAAAAATAATTATACAACAACCCCGAAATTACTAGCTGGCATTTAGGTAGACAGCGCCAGCTAGTACTTCGAAATGGCTCTTTTTTGACGTTGTACACAAAGTCATAAGGAATATACGGAGATCTTTGTGTAATCACCAACGTGGCTTTGCCAACTGTAACATATATTATTCAGCCATGCAAAATATATATGATATTTTTAATAACATTTATCTCAAACGAAATGTGCCGTCTATACTACACCTATCTATTGCAAATTTCTCCAGCTGATCTACAAAGTTCATAGCTCCAGCATTAGCAATTTGATTAAGGCCTTTTGCTATGTTTTGTTGTACGTTAAATCCATGCAAAAATGGTTTAGCCGCATTATTTGCTAGATTATAAATATTTGGCACCATACCAGAAAAGTTTGGTAAGGAATAAAACATGCCATTACTACTGGTTTGTGTTTTTGTAACTGATGCTCCATTCTTGGTATTTTTTTTAGATGCAGAATTATTAGCAGAAGAAGTGCCTGATGATGTTTGATAATTATTAGTATCAAGAGCATAAGAAAAAATACGTCCCATGGTAGTTCTAACGTTACTACTATTTTGTTTTGAAGAAGCAGTGCTTACTGATGATTCCAAAAATTCAGCATTATCATATGAGTCAATTTCTCCATAGTTTTTTAATATTTCTGATAACCATTGGCTACCTTTCTTTTCTTCTCTAATTTTAGAATTTGCGAATACTGTAAAATCTGTTCCTTTAAATAATGAAGATAGTGGTTTCTTTCGAAGTTCTTCAATGCCATATTCTCCTAACATAGCAGCAACTACATCATTAACAAATATATCTCTTTGTCCACCCGTAGAGTTAGTTTCAATATATTTTTTAAAAGCTTTGCAATAAGCATCCGCTATAATTCCGGCATTTTCTTTACTACACTTTGCAATAAATTCTCCATGATATTGTAAAATTGCAATTGCAATTTTAATCGCTAGTTCTTTCGCTTCACTAAGGCTACCAGTTGCATTTACCATATTTTGTGCATTATATGCCATTTTATTAGCTGTAATTTGTGAAGATAGATTTTGTCCCATACTAAAGATCTCACTAAGCCCAGGAACAGGGAGGAGAATATTCACAAGCAAGCCAACTGCATTCAAAATCAAACCGTTTCTACCATCTTCAATCTTAAATTTTTTGGTTTTGAGATTGTTAGCAATTATATGTTCACTTTCAATAAATCTAACTAGTTTTTCTACAAATACTACAGCATTATCATGTCCTCTTAGGCGCAAAGCAGTACAGATAGTTTCATATTCACCATTCTTGGCAACTTGTTTTTTTAATGCAATCACAGCCAAATTAAGTTTTTTGACTTCTCGTTGCAATTCAGTTAATTCGTTTTTAAATGTTTTTATTCGCGCTCTCATTTCTGTTTTGAATTCTTCGTTACCAGTCTTATCTTTATTATATGCGGCTTCAAAAGTAATTATTTTATCTAATGCAATTTTAGCGATAGAATCGGCATATTTAATTTTACTTTCATCATCATCTACAAATATATTAGATTTAAGTTTCGATATATCTACGTCATCAAACAGTCTAGTCATTTTATAAACTTCGCAAAAATGTACAAAATCATGTGACGTAAAGTTTGAATCTTCAATGATTTTATAAATAGTTTGCAATAACTCTCTGTTTGATTGTAATTCCATCTGAACAACAAAACGTTCATTTTCAAAATGTCGTTGTTTTTGTTGTGATATTAATAATTTATGTTCTTCTGCTAATATTGCATCGGAATGTTGTTCAATCTGTTTTTTTAAACTTTCATTTCTCTTTTCAATAGTTGTTATATTTATTTTTTGTTGCCGCATTGCATCAGAAATTTCTATATCTAAAATAGCATTTTCATCCTCATATTCTTTGTTCTGCTGTTTTTTTTGATCTATTTTATTACTAAGTTTTTTTATTTCTTTTTTATATATATATTTTTTAAGAGTATGAAATGTAACTTCTATTTCTTTTATTCCTCGATCAGCCGAAAAAGATTCCTCATATAGATCATATTTTGTCAAATCACCATCTAATACTATTGACTGGTCGTAATTAATAACTCTAGGCACTGGCTTCTTCAATACACGCTCGAGTTTGCCTTCAAATTTTATGTTATAGTCAATCTTAGCTATTGGATACTTACAATCATACAATATAGTTTCTTTTCTAGGTTTTTGTAAGAACAAAGTGCCAAAAAAAGCACGAACTGGATTGCGCGCATAAAGCTCCTGCAGGCTTTCTCTTTTTATACTCTCTGCCGGCATCAATTCGGAAGTATTGAGCTCATCTAATTCTTTCTCTAATTTTTTTATTTCTTCAGATATACCTACCATTTCAGCTACATTATTTTTTTTTGTTGCTTCTTTCCTATTGATCTCTTGCGTAAGATTGTCCGTATTTTGACTATTTGCTCTGCCGTACTCAAACGCATTTGCCATTTGAGACTCTTTAGTTATAATAATTGATTCTAAGTTTTTAATTGTTGCATTAGTTTTAGACTGTGTTGCAACTTCTTGTTCAATTTGATCAGGCAAAGATTTGTAGCATTTATCGTCGCACTCCAAGTACCATTGTACTATTCTTGACAAAACATTTTCAAATGATTTTTCTGTAACACCATAATCGCTAAAGTTAAATTCTTTAGAATCTATAGCCTTTAATTTTCTCAACGCAGATTCTATATCTAATCTACTTTGCCCAGCATCAAAAATATTTGAAACGAATATTTGATTTTTACGATCTTTCATTGTTGTCAGTATTTTAAACAAGAGGGCATCCTCTATGTCTAACTTTTGTTCATTTTTTTTATAATCCTCACAAACTGTGTTTAGATATTGTGCCACACCATCTGCTGTTATATAACGCACTGTCTGACCATTTGCTGTATTATTTAATATAACCTGAGGTTGAGTTATAACGAAAATAACGTTGTCAAATATATTTTCATTGCCATTCATAATACGCGCTAAAGCTATCATTGTTTCTTTAAATGCCTCACCTCTTTTTGATGCAAGCGAAGCTTGATCTACAACCACCACTATCCCTTTGATTTTTCCTGGCAAATTGCTTAATAAACGTAAACCATTAGCCGCACAAATCCTTTCTTCATTACCTCGAGTATCATACATACCGGCTAAATCACAATATGCTAATGATAACCGATCTTCATATTTAACACGTGGATACAGTGTGTCAGAAACCATTTTCCTTTCTTTATCAACATAGAAAAATTCATTATTTTTTTCCTTAATGGATTGTATGCCGTTTATTTCTACTGGATCATATTGCGTTCCAGTTAAATAATTTAATAAAGCACTTTTACCAGCCCCAGTAACCCCAAGGAATAAAACTTTTTCATGCCATCTAGCGTCTTCTATACTAAAATATATTTTTTCAATCATTGGGATTAACTTATTAATATTTAAATTGCCCTCTATTTCCTGCCATGATTTACTTACCCTCAACAAAGAAAGAATTTTAGCGCGTTCTATATGTTCTGAATTTTCATTATAAAGATCTTGTGCAAGATTAATGGCGCCATCAAAGATATTAGATTCTAAACTTTTATCTTGCACAACATTAGATGGCAAATTAACATCATGCTCTAAAATAGCATGTACTATATCTGCCCTGCCCACTTTGATAGACAAATGCAATAATGGCAGGGGCTCATCATTATATAAGGCCACATTAATTGAACTTATATTCACATTAATTTGCTCTAATAATTGTTCTACTTTAGGCAAATTTCTTTCAGTTATAGCTGTTTTCAATGACAATAATATCTTACTATCAATGTTATTAGACTCCTGCTTATCTGCAAAGCTAAATTGTTCCTTTTGTAAGTCATCATCTGCCATGTTATTTGTTAATTGTGCATTAGTTGCAGTAACAGCAATATTAGCTGTTATAGATTTTTTTCTTGAAACAAATGAATTACGTACCGATTCCAGTGTACCCATAACAGTACCGGCAATACTATTTCTTTTGTTTTTTTCATCTTTGCCAGCAATAGTTTGTGCAGTCGCATCGACAGCAGTGCCAGCAGCATTTCCCTTGTTTTCAGCACTTTTTTTTGCAATATTTTGTTTATATTTTTCTAAAGAAGTGATAGGTTCCACGTTGTGACCTGATATATATTTCTTTCTGGCCCCAGAATCATATTTTAACCAATCGGAAAATGTTGCCAGATCAGTGGCCTTATCATTTGGATTCTCATTTTGATATTTTTTGAATGCGTCAGCATATGTTAATTCTTTTTTTGTATTCCCTAATTGCCGTCCGTACATAATCTCTCCATCCAGCCTTCATTTAAACACAAGATATAGCCATAATATTTTAAGCTATACCCTACCATTAATGTTTCATTTTCCATAAATCAACAAAAGTTTTCTCTCTTACTAATCTGGTATTTATCACTACAAAATTGCAAACAATACAAATTGAAAAATGTTGCATTTATTTAATACCACTCCAAAAGAATTTAAGCAGTTAAAAATTGTATTTTAAGAATATACCTATATGCTCTAAAATAATAATTAAATTTACTTGGAATTATTTTTTTGATTATAGCATAATTCAAAAAATCTTCTATCAAAGTCTAATAGTTTTTGTGTTAATTTTTACAATTCGTGCTGTTGTTATCATTTTTTTAGAATATTATTTGTAATAAATCTTTAAAATAAAACCACTAAATTTAACACACAAACTCGCACTAACGTATGGTATAACATAATTAAATAATAATGATTTCGTTATAATTTAAGTTCAACAATTTACGTAGGCGCGTCAGGCTCCTAACGTTAAAAAACTATAAATAAGAAATATATGTGTTTAGATATTTAACTAAAGGCCACAAAATTTCCTTGTGAAAATTTCATCTAAAATTAGCGCGTAATTATACAGATAAACATTAATGTCTTAGTTGCAAAGTACTGACCATATTAGGATAAATTGCATCTTACAAAAATTGTATACATACCCCGAAATTACTAGCCGGTGTTTGAACGGGGAACATCGGCCAGTAATTCGAAATAGCACTTTTGAACGTTGAATACAAAGCCATAAGGAATACACGGAGATCTTTGTATAAAATCATCAACGTGGCTTTATCAGTCTATCTCACGTTATTTAGCATTGCAACAGCAGGAATGATATTTTTGGTTATCTTTTTTTATGTTAATAGTTTTACAATTGTGTACTAAGCATATATTATACTGGCGAATTACATATCCTAGACATTACCAATATATTGATTATATTTACAGAGACAGCAATTTTTATTTATTTTGCGCAATCATTAATTTCACTAAAATTTACTTGAAGCTTATTAATTTGTATAGTGTAATTAGGGGGAGCATGATTCAAGTAATGTGGTCATAAGACTTTTACATACTGGATAAATTATTGCCCATCTTATTGCCGGTTGCTTACTTTACTGCCGTTATCACCATAATTAAACTCCGTAACTTATCATGTCTAGAGCTTATCATCATCGAAATTAATTACATATGTGGCATTTTTGGGGGATTACATACATGCCAGCCGCAGCCGTATGATCACAAACTTCTTTTCGTTTAGAACTTAAAATCTCTTGTTTAATTTATTCTAATAGAACCAATCCAACATTTTCATAATTTGATTTGTTCATTTTTATTAGTTATCTATACCACGAATTACCGTCTTCTCCGCATCTAAAATATTATATAATCGAGCATAATCTCCTTTAACCGTTAATTTTAGGATACCCTTGTAGATATATAGGATCAATTGCCATATTTTCAATAAAACTTGATATATCCTCAAAAGTTTGAAAAGATCTTCTTGAATAATCTTCGGTCGGTTCACTTCTGGAAAAAATATCCTCATTTATTTTATTTAATCTTAATGATTTTCCACTTTGTGTTTTAATCTCTACAACATATTTTTCCGATGTTACAATTGGATAATCTCCTGGAACCATTACCCCAACTAGTGCCACAGTTCCTGTAGACAATTTAAAGTAGTCATTTATATTAAATTTAAAAGATTCCATAATAAGCCTATAATTTATTTAACCGATTAATCTCTTCAATTTTTAACCGCTGAAGCAATGCTATATCATTTTTGTTATTTAGCCCTAATATTTCAGCATGCCTTAACATAAAGTCCTTAACATGAACTTCCAATGCTTGATATGACCCATACTTTTCAAGTAATCCTAATTCAAGTTGCTTAGCGTGAAGAATTTCTTCTAAAAGCGCTGATTTAGTGGCGCCTTCTCTAATTAAAACATGTTTAGGAACGCCAGAATTAATGCAAGCTTCCGCATTCTGGTAGTTTAACCACCTTAAGTCATCACTTCCAGGCTTAGCAATATCAATTTTCCAACCTTTTGCCTCAAGTTTAGCAATAAGTGCCGGATCAACAGGTTCAGACAGCTTGCTTAATGAAGACGACGTGATACCACTTTTTCTGAAAAGGATAGTGTTTTTTTCGATTCCTTTACCACCTTTATACCCCTCAGTAGCCCCTATCTTACCCCCATAAGAACGCAACTTAACCGCATCAACTGGGATTGATCTTGATCCAATTTACCAGTCTTAAGCGTAAAGATTTTATGATGCGCTTCTTTGACAAGGTTTACAGTATTTTTTGAGCCAAGTTTTTACAAAACCTCATTCAATAACGGCAACATAGATTCACGCCAACTTACATAATCTTTACGCTCCGTTATCATAGTGGCGATATAATCTTTATCCGCAGCTAAAATAGTTTTTAGCTCCTCTCTAAAACATGCCAGCGCTTTAGGTTTGTCTTCACCAAAATCTTCCCAAAAACTCCAATCCCATAAACTATTGTCTGTCCATTTTGCAGGGGATAATCTGGAGGCTGTTTTAGAAACAGTGTTTAATATCCAATTGGTTGGAAAACGAGCAGAGATGATTTTAAAATCTTGCGCCCTAACCAAAATAGAATGCGCATACAAGCCACCATGATCAGGAACTATTCTATAAAAAATTCCATGCGCACCAAATGTAATCTCTAACACACTATAATGATTCCCTTTAGCAACAGAACCACTGATATTTTCATCTAAATATTCTTTATTAAAAATATTATATATATCTACGCATTGTACTATCATAACTTAGGTCTCCAGGTATATGATATATTATTCAAAAACTCGTTCACAGAAGTATGAATATCTAATTTATTAATTTTAATTTTATAATCTAAATCATAAAATATTTCTTTAGTCACTAAATTCTTATATACATGCACCTCGCCACTAAAAAGTTCTTCTTTACCTGGAACATGCAATTTAGTTTTCATGGGAATTGCACATTTATGCCAATCCTCAATCCTGCCCCGCCCCAATAAAGATTTGTATACTGGCGATGATTCATGGAAATACTCTACCCCCATTATAGGTTCCGCCGCTGCAATTCCAACTTCAGTCAATTTACCATCTTTAGTAAATATCTGCCGTAGCTCTAACTCTACCTTCATCTTTTCAGCCTGAGCCAAATTAGCCTTGCCTAATGCAGATTCGCCACTTGATGATTTAAAAGGATTCCGCAACTTAACCGCATCAACCGGGATGCCGCTATTGAGCCTACCTGCTTCATACTGAAAGGTTACAGGACTAACCTCTTTAACACGAGTTACTGTTTTCTCCGCAAGGTTTAGCGTAGTCCTCGCCGCACCACCAATCTTTTTACCAAACTGTGCATAGCTAATCCCACTGCCAACTAAAGTTGTCGCCTCCGTAGCATACCTAGATAAATCCTCGCGGCTATAGCTATCAACACCTGCCTGTTTCAGAGATGAGTTAAATACCTTTTTCATCCCAGTTTGCACTGAAGGTGAGGTTAAAATTATATATTTACCCAAGGATATGGTAGAAGCAACAGGAAATAATGTGGCACCAGCAACGGCTGCACCAAACTTACCAACATTAACAGCATCCCTATGCCTTGCCGCAAAACTATCAATATATAACTCTGTGTCACGCATAAGACTAGCAGTCTTAAGGCCTATTTCTGCAGCCATATCTTTAACGGTAGATTCTTTACCAGTAGCCATTACCGCATATCTACACATATTGTCATGCAATTGCTGCAACTCCGCAGCTCCATATCGCTTTTACTATTTATCCCCTCGCAAAGCTTCAGGCGCATACTGACGCATTACATCTTCTAGCCATGGCCAATTTATTTGTTTGTTAAATTCTTCTGGAGTTTCACTAGATATCAATGGATCGGTATCGAGTGATGTACGAGAGTTAAATAGATCTTTAATTGTAGTATGTATACCCATGTATGCTGCAGATCTTACAAAACATGACTGATTTTCATCAATTAGAATCTTATACAATTTTTTTAGTACTTTTTCGTCATCGCTCTCATAATAATAACTTACCCAAGCTCGTATCGATGTTGATTTAACCGAATCATCTGGATCATTTAAAAATATCTCATACGCCTTATCCCGAAATTCTGGCACATGTAATCTCGTGGTAAAACCTAAGGTTGCGATTGCATCTCGCTTTACACCTATACTTGGCGAATCAAGTAAAGCATAAATTTCTTTAGCTAGAATCGTTAAATTATTATCTTTAATTTCACACAAAGCTTCTGAAACATCAGAATGCAAGCTTATGTTTAATTTACCATTTTGATCATACATTTCGTCTTTAGCGCGTTTTAAAATATTTCTCAATCTTTCTATAGTTTCGGCTTTGTTTGACAATCTATCTTCTCCGTTAATTTTTTGTACTTATCCCACATCTTACTAATTTGCGAAATTCGCTCTTGATACAATTCTTTCGTAAGCGTCAATTAAACCACCTGGTAGTTAACTGCTAATGCAACATTAGGATTGTGGTGCTATTGTAAAATAATCACTAGTGGGTATTAACTTGGCGTAATCTACATCAGTTTCACAATGTGGCGCC
>Ga0209174_10001456_pt1 | contig 16647 bp, 30 predicted proteins | sample JI91814BDNA_FD_187505 | JGI IMG/M metagenome (GOLD analysis project Ga0209174, IMG submission 187505) | Wastewater effluent complex algal communities from Wisconsin, to seasonally profile nutrient transformation and Carbon sequestration -... | ecosystem: Engineered > WWTP > Effluent > Algae...
ATTAATTTGGATAGAGACTCCTTGCGGAAAAATGCTTGATCCATGTCGATCATTATGGTTAACTAATAAGAGGAGGGAGCTTTGTTTGCGATCATGCAATCGTTGATCGACTTGATGAGAATACGCACTTGGGCATACCAAAGCGTCACGACAACTGGTACCAGTGCTTATCAAATGCTTAGTACTACGGTAGCACAAAATACACAATGTCTTATTAAATACTCAACATTAGGATCTATAAACTGGTTAATATTTAGAACTGCTGAGTATAATGATCTTGTAGATAGACAGCAGCTAATGCATGATCAAAGAAGTATATTAACCCCAAATACAATTAATATTAGCTTATGTATGCTTTTTTCCAGTATGGGTTATTTATATTTAACACACAAGCTTGAACAATCAAAACCCAATCCGCTAGCCGCCACAGCACGTAAAGAAATACTGCGGGCTAGGCCTGCTTGAATTTTAGCTTCACAATTGGCGATTTTATAAACTCTGCAAGCATCCTGCGGGCTCTAACCATGTATAAGACATTATCAAGATATCCAGGATCTGTAGAGCGTAGAACATATTTAGCTGTAGCCGCATCGTATTCTTCAAAAAAACCAGTAGCTAATATACCAGCAAAGCCATATTCTGCCGCATTATCTAAATTAGCTTTCCGATCATCAATCAGAATAACGTGATCCTGTTTAGCAAATATATTATCGTCCCGTAATATATTTAATTTTTCACCCTTAAGAGTGTAGCAATTGCCAAAATCGTTGGCGCCGACAAAAAGTGAATCATCTAATGCACCTGCCTCTAGATCGTAGGCATCTTCCAATACTGGGATTATATGTTCTTTAGTATAACCACCAGCAGTAATGAAACCAATATTAACGTTTTCTAGTGCGAGTAAATCTTGGAAAGTTTTTCTAGTTTTTTCATGATGAATTAGATAAATACAACCTGAATGGAAGTAATCGTCACAAGCCGGCAAATAACATTTAGTTAAATGCGTATAGCTCTCATAATTACCGCTAGTTCTATCTAGCTCGCTATTGCTAGTTCTAACAAACAGCGTCTCATCGAGATCAAACAACACCCAAATCATCTCTCATCCATGACTAATTAATTAGCTTGCGGAACCGCCTCGCCCATATCGCGTTTTCTACGATGCTCTTCATGAATGATTTCTTCTTCTTCGATCGTCAGATGTATATCACCATTAGAAATCGCTTTATCCACTATCGCACCTAGTTTGATTACTGCATAGACCCATGCAGCCAACGCAACAAAGATAATTACTGAGACATAAGGTATAACATTGGTCATATTACCGACCAAACCAAACAACATCAAATAAATCAATGAACCACCGGACTTGCCAAAACGAGAGGCCAAACCATCAACTATAGCTTTACCCTTACGTTGGCTGTCTTTCGGTAGCGGAATAAAGGCAATTTCTTTAGCTTCGTCAAACACTGTATATTTACACCCGCGACCAAAACAGATTTGCATTGAACCCAACATTAAAACTAAATTCGCTGGGTTACTTACAAACGTGCCAATAATATCAAACACTATGGTCTTTTCTAAAACTAGACCAGAGAAAAACCCAATACTAGTTAAGAACCAAATCAACGGCGTAATTAAAGCCGCTACAGTCCAGCCAAAGCGACGAATTACGTTGCCAGAAATTACGAAGGCAAAGATCACCGCAATAAAGCCGGTAATAGTCGTTATACGGTTCATATACGCATTGAAGTCTTTGCTGTCTTGATATACTTGCTCTACTCTATACGTCCACATCACATCAGCTAAGTTATAAACTATGTTATAGCCAATAACTATAATAACCATATAAGTTAAATATCGTGATTTAGCTAAGTACGAGAAACACTCAGTTAATGACAACTTTTTAGATTTTTTCGGCATCTGCTTTGACTGAATATTTTCTAGATGGAATACGTTTTTATTTAACCAATAAAACAACGCGATAATTACTCCGCCTATGAACAATACCGAACACAATTGAAAGAAAATCCATTGATTATGTTCATCAAACGGCAACATTGGTACATAGGGGATCATTTCTATTAGCTGCGCAAACTCTCCAGAAAATATGCCTGAGAAGTTAGCGCCTAAAGCAAATATCGCATAAAAGCGTTTGGCTTCATCAACTTTCGTTACTTCATTAGCAAAGCCCCAGAACAACATCGATAAAACTACTGCACTCCACATCTCAGACAGGACGTAGAATACAGTCAGGTTTAAATGTCTTATTGCAGCGATAAAGCCTGTAGAGCCTTGACCAGTAAAGACATGCATTTGTAACCAATTAGCAACTGTATCTAATTGTAAAGCATGGTGGTTTGGATACAGAACAAACAAGAACAAAGCAAAATACACTAAGAAGCCAGTCAAAATCGTATAAAATACTTGTGCACGGCTAAAGCGGCTAATTAGCAAAGTAAAAATGTATGTTAAAAGCAATGCCCCAGGTAACACCGCACCGATTTTTAAGAATGGTAATACAACCGTGCTTGAGCCTTCGGCTTTGGTAATTAGAGTGATTTTAAGACATCGTAAGAGATTATACACGAAAGAAATCAAGAAGAACAAGACAAACATGGGGACTAGCTTTTTAAGCTCAAAGTGATGAATAGGCCACAGGAAATTTCGTATCTTGCTGAACGGTTTATGCTGGACATCACTTATCTGCATGATTTATCTCTCACAGTAAAGTCTCACTCGTTGGCACATGTTATCATCAATGTTGTAGGCTGTCAAACTAACAAGGTAAACTCAGCCCAAAACGCATTATATAAAAAAAGCCGGGTTGATATCCCGGCTTTACGTATACACTCTTTAAGAGTTTTATGCAATATTTCTCTCAACGATTTGCACTATAGCCATAGGTGCACAATCACCTTTCCTAAAGCCGCACTTTACAATCCGAACATAACCACCTGGACGCTGCTTATTGCGTGGGCCTAGGTCAGTAAATAACTTGCCAACCGCTTCTTTGTTTCTCAACTTAGAAAAAGCCACACGTCGATTATGGACGCTGTCTTCTTTAGCTAGAGTGATTAATGGCTCTAGTACACGCCGCAATTCTTTAGCTTTTGGCAAGGTAGTTTTAATAACTTCATGCTCAATCACTGACATTGCCATGTTGTTAAACATCGCTTTACGGTGATCGCTAGTTCGGCCCAAAATCACACCACTTTTTCTGTGTCTCATATTCTATATCTCGTATTCTACTTAGCCTAGCCTACATTACCCATTTCTTTTTCGTCGCGCATCTGTCTGTGTACAGACCAATTCTCTAGTCTCATGCCTAAAGATAAGCCCTTCGATGCCAAAACGTCTTTTATTTCTGTTAGCGACTTTTTACCCAAGTTTGGAGTCTTTAACAACTCTACTTCCGTCTTTTGGATCAAGTCACCAATATAATAAATATTTTCTGCTTTAAGACAATTTGCTGATCTTACGGTTAATTCTAAATCATCAACTGGTCTTAATAAAACTGGATCTATACTTGCTGGTAAGGCAACAGGTTCAACTTGTTTATCGCCTTTAAGATCAACGAATATAGATAATTGCTCAGACAGAACCATCGCCGCCCAACGAATTGCTTCATCTGGCTCTATAGTACCGTTAGTCTCTATGTCTAGAATTAACTTATCTAAGTCTGTGCGCTTTTCAACACGCGCATTGTCTACGTAATAAGTAACTTTCTTAATTGGACTAAATGATGAATCTAAATGCAGCCAACCAATTTGTTGTGGCTCTTCACTATTTTGCCTGGCTAATGCCGGCTCATATCCACGACCACGCGCTACACGCAAGGTCATCTTAATCTCGCCATTTTCAGTTAAATTTGCAATCACATATTCTGGATTAACAATTTTAACGTCGTGCGGTAACTGAAAATCACCAGCTTTAACAGGACCAGCACCTTTTTTGTGCAAAGATAATTCTACTTCATCACGACCTTCTAGTTTAAAACAAACTTCTTTAAGGTTTAAAAGTATATTAATAATGTCTTCTTGCACGCCTTCTTTAGCGGAATACTCATGTAACACGCCATCAATTTGCACTTGTACAGCAGCACAACCAGGCATAGAAGAAAGCAAAATCCGACGTAAAGAGTTGCCTAAAGTATAGCCGAAGCCTCTCTCTAACGGTTCTAATACTATGCGAGCATGGTTTAAACCACGCTCTTGTATATTTACAATCCTAGGTTTTAAAAATTCACTAACGGCTCGTTGTTGCATCATTCGCTCTCCTAAAGATCTCGATTATTTGGAGTAAAGTTCCACTACCAACTGTTCATTTATTTCAGTTGGCAACTCACTGCGATCAGGAACCCGTTTGAAAGTGCCAGATTTATTCGAAGTATCTACTTCAACCCATTCTGGAAAACCCATGCCTTCCAAAACACGTAAAGCGTCAACTATACGAGTCTGCTCTTTACTACGTTCACGAACTGCTATTACATCACCAGGCCTAACAGTATACGATGGAATATTAACAACTACCGCTTTCGAAACATCACCTTGTGGATAGACTACTATCGCCTTATGCCGAACTAGCTGTCTGGACTCAGCTCTAGTGCAACCAAAACCCATACGATACACAACGTTGTCTAAACGGGTTTCAAGTAACTCTAATAAAGTTTCACCAGTAGCACCCTTACGACGTGAAGCTTCAAAATAATATCTTCTAAATTGCTTTTCCAATACTCCGTACATCAGCCTTAACATTTGTTTAGCTTGTAACATCATACCGTAATCAGACTTCCTGGACTTTTTAGCACCGTGTTGTCCTGGAGGAGTAGCTAATTTACACTTAGTCTCTATGTCGCGAACACCTCTTCGCTTCAAACCTAAATCTGTACCTAACCTTCTGGAAGCTTTACAGCCTCGACCCGAATATCTTGCCATATCAAAAAACCCCTAACGCTTAACTTTATACTCTACGTTCTTTTTCTGCGCGACATCCATTATGCGGTATACCGGTCACATCATAGATTGAAGTCACTCTATCAAAACATCTAGATATCTCCCTCGCCGCGGCTTCTCTTCCGGGTCCAGGGCCTTTGATGAAAATATCAACTGAACGCATACTAAAAGTATCTTTAGCAAGCTGTGCAGCTTTAGAAGCAGCTTGTTGTGCCGCATATGGTGTGCTTTTTCTTGAGCCTTTAAAGCCCATTCCACCAGCCGTAGCCCAGCTTAAAGTATTACCGTCTAAATCGGTGATATAAACTAAAGTATTATTAAAAGAAGCTTGCACGTATGCCTTGCCACTACTAACGGTTACTTTTACTTTAGATTTTTTCCGTTGTTTTACAACTGCCATTACCCTTCGTTCCTAAATGTTTCCAAGAATTCTAATTACAAAAATTATATTGTCTATGCAGCGCTTTTAGCAGCTGAAGACATACCCATTGCTGTGGTGCCACCTTTACTACGCTTTTTACCCTTACGAGTACGAGCATTAGTTTTGGTTCTCTGCCCTCTTACTGGTAAGCCCATTCTATGGCGCAATCCACGGTAACATTTTATATCGCGTAGTCGTTTGATATTCATAGCTATACGACGGCGTAAGTCACCTTCCACTTCAAACTCAGCTACAGTTTTTTGAATCAATGTAACCACGTCATCTTGTAGCTCTGAAACTTTTACACTAGGCTCCACACCAGCCCCTTCGCAAATTAGCAATGCACGAGTACGCCCAATACCATAAATACTTCTTAGGGCTATGCCCACATGTTTGTTCGGTGGCAAAATAACGCCAGACACACGAATCATTCAGTTAACTCCCATACAAATCTTCAAATAGGGACAGCGAAATAGCTTATCCACATTTACCGCAATAGTCAAACTAACCTTGCCTCTGTTTGTGCTTTGGGTTGTCACAAATAACCCGCAACACCCCATGGCGACGTATACATTTACATTTATCGCACATCTTTTTTACTGAAGCTCTTACTTTCATATTTTTTTACCTACCTTTCAGTCCAGCTTTCTTCATGAGCCCCTCATATTGATGAGACATAAGATGAGCCTGAATTTGAGCCATAAAATCCATAACTACCACAACTATAATTAGCAATGAAGTCCCACCAAAATAGAATGGCACTTTCATAAACAACACTAAAAACTCCGGCATTAGTGACACAGCTGTAATATATATCGCACCCATCACAGTCAAACGTGTCATAACCTTGTCTATATAAGTAGCGGTCTGGTCGCCAGGCCTAATTCCTGGCAAAAAACCACCTGACTTTTTAAGGTTATCTGCTGTTTCCCGCGGATTAAACACCAGAGCAGTGTAAAAAAAGCAGAAAAAGACTATAGCAGAAGCAAACAAAATAATATACAGCGGCTGTCCAGGTGACAACATCGCACTAATTTTCGTTAACCAGCCAACATGCGAAGACTGACCAAACCACTGCGAGATAGTCGCAGGAAATAATATAATACTCGAAGCAAAAATCGGTGGTATTACGCCAGACATATTAATCTTTAACGGCAAATGACTAGTCTGTGCCGCGTAGATTCTACGTCCTTGCTGACGTTTTGCATAATTAACCGTAATTCTTCTCTGCCCTCGCTCAACAAAAACTACGAAAGCAATAACAACAACTAGCATCGCTAATAAAATCACTAGGCCAATAGCATGTAATTCCCCTTGTCGAACTTTCTCTAACGTATTAACGATCGAGGTCGGCAAATTAGCTACTATACCGGCAAAAATTAACATCGAAATTCCGTTACCTACACCGCGCTCAGTAATTTGCTCGCCTAGCCACATCAAAAACATCGTGCCAGCTACTAAAGTAACCGTCACTGTTAAATAGTAACTAAAGCTAGGGTCTATGCTCGAGCTAGCCATAAACTTGGCCATGCCGAAAGATTGGAACGTAGCCAATCCTAACGTCAAGTAACGCGTATATTGCGTTAATTTACGGCGTCCTGACTGCCCTTCTTTTTTTAATTGTTCAAATGTTGGCCACACAACAGTCAATAATTGAATAATAATAGAAGAAGAAATATATGGCATTACCCCAAGCGCAAACAATGTTAGGCGAGACAATGCTCCACCAGAAAACAAATTGAATAAACCTAGAATACCGCCGCCACCATTACTACGCGCAAACAATTCCACTAGTTTGGCAGGATCCAGTCCCGGAACAGGGATATGTGAACCTAATCTCTGAATAAATAAAGCGCCAACTAAAAAAAATAAACGCCCTCTTAATTCTGCTAGCCCACCTACTGCCCCACCGCTCCTATCAGATTGTTGCATAGTATTTACTCGATCCTTCCACCTGCAGCCTGGATAGCTGCCGCTGCCCCTTTAGTTACCGGTATACCTCTAATGGTCACAGCTCGATTAACCGCTCCAGAAGCAAAAATTTTCACAAACTTAATTTCAGAGTTAATAATATTAGCTTGTTGTAAGGCAAAGATATCAATGACATCTGCCTGCACGCTGTTTAAATCTGAAAGTCTGATTTCTTGTTTTAATAGACTACGCTTTGAAGTAAAACCAAACTTTGGCAACCTACGTTGCATCGGCATTTGACCGCCTTCAAAACCAACTTTACGATATCCACCTGATCTAGTTTTTTGGCCTTTGTGCCCAGTACCACAAGTTTTACCCATACCAGATCCGATACCGCGCCCGACACGCACAGATTTAGTCTTAGAAAATGGTGCTGGCTGTATTGTATTTAAATACATGCTAATCCTCTTATTAATTCAATGTTTCGACTGAAACCATATAATAAACTTTATTCAGCATACCGCGTACACTTGGAGTATCTTCCAATATAACTGTATGACGAATTCGCTTTAAACCTAATCCGACCACAGTTGCACGATGTGCTGGCTGACGACCAATAGGGCTGCGCACTAAAGTCACGGATAATTTTTTATTACTTTTTGCCATCAGTATCGACTCCAATAATCTCGTGTACAGACTTGCCACGTTTTTGCGCAATATATTCTGGCGAAGTCATGCTCAATAAACCCTTTAAAGTAGCTCGCACTACGTTTACTCGGTTAGTAGAACCTATACACTTAGCCAACACGTTTTGTATTCCAGCCAGTTCTAAAATTGCGCGCATTGCACCACCCGCAATAATCCCGGTACCGTCAGAAGCAGGCATCATTACTACTTTAGAAGCTCCGTGTTGCGCTTTAACTGGATGAAACAATGTTGAGCCATTTAATTCGATTTGCACCAGATTGCGACGCGCACTTTCCATCGCTTTTTGTATTGCTGCAGGTACTTCACGTGCTTTACCACGACCGATACCAATTCTGCCTTTGCCATCACCAACTACGGTTAACGCAGCAAAACCAAATATACGCCCACCCTTTACTACTTTCGCATTTCTCGTAACTGCTACCAATTTTTCTTGATAACCATCACTTTTTTGCGCTACATCTACATTATTTGCCGTTGCAGTTGCCATTGTTTCTACCTTTAAAATTCTAAGCCATTTGCCCTAGCACCATCAGCTAAAGCCTTAATACAGCCGTGATATTTATATCCACTGCGATCAAATGCTACTTGAACTATGCCTTTAGCTTTTGCTCTTTCAGCTACTAAACGGCCTATTTCCTCTGATAATTTTATTTTACCTGGGCCAAAATCCTTTTCTCTAATGCCTTTTTCTACACTAGATGCACAAGCTAAAACTTGGCCACCATCTGCGCTGAAAACCTGTGCGTATATATGCTGCACAGATTTATGCACGGTTAAACGCACTCTATTTGCTTGTTCCGCAATTTTACGTCTAGTTAATTTACATCTACGTTGCCGTGGTAATACTCTTTTCACTTTAATCACCTACTTCTTCTTAGTTTCTTTCAAGACTACTCGCTCATCCGCATATCGCACGCCTTTGCCTTTATAAGGTTCTGGTGGACGATAAGCACGAATTTCAGCAGCAACTTGACCAATTTTCTGTTTATCAAAGCCTTTAATAATAATGTCTGTATTACTTGGGGTTTCGATGGTAATTCCTACAGGAATTGGATAATTCACTGGATGCGAAAAACCCAAGCTTAATTCAAGATCTTTGCCCTGTACTTTAGCTCTGTAACCAACGCCTACTAATTTTAGCGCTCGCTCATAACCGGTATGCACGCCTTTAACCATGTTCCCAAGTAAAACTCTAGTGGTACCAACCATAGGGCTCATCTCACCAGAAGCATCACTAGACTTAACATGCACGACATTGCCATCAACATTAACAACAACTGAGTTTGGCAAATCAAAATTCAAAGCACCCTTCGGGCCTTTAACGTGAACCGTGTTATTAGTTTGTTTAAACTCTACCCCAGTAGGTATATTCAGGGGTAATTTTGCAATTCTTGACATAAATGCTAACTTCCTACTCTACAATGCACAGCACTTCGCCGCCATGACCTAACTTTCTTGCTTGTTTATCGCTCATAACACCTTTAGAGGTCGAAATAATAGCAATCCCTAATCCACCTAAAACCTTAGGCAACTCATCTTTAGATCTATAAACACGTAAGCCAGGACTACTAGCGCGATCTAAACGAGAAATAACAGATTTACCGTTATAATATTTTAAATAAACTTCTAGGGACTTCTTAGCAGAAGTTAATTCAACAACCTTAAAGCCTTCAACATAGCCTTCTTCTTGCAATACATTAACGATTGCCAACTTAACAGTAGAAAAAGGTAACTGTATCATTTGTTTTTTTGCTGCATGACCATTTCGAATACGGGTCAATAAATCAGCTATTGGATCTTGCATACTCATATAATTTACCAACTCGCCTTGTGAATACCAGGAATATCGCCCTGCATGGCGTATATTCTAAACATGTTTCTACACATTCCTACAGCTCTATACACACCGTGTGCTCTACCAGTTATCCAACAACGTCTTCTCGAACGGCACTTTGTTGAGTCTCTTGGTAATTTCTGCAAAGCTTCATTTGCTGCAAACTTTTGCTCTAAATCTACATTCGGGTCATTTTTGATTACGCGCAACGCATCTCTTTTAGCCGAAAATTTGCTCACTAGTTTGGTGCGACGCGCTTCTCGCCTTTTCATACATAATTTAGACATTGATCAGTGTTCCTCTATTAACCTTAAATTTCTCTAAGCGGAAAATTAAACGCCTGCAACAACGCTAAACCATCTGCTTTATTAGTTGCGGTTGTTGTAATCGTGATATTCAAACCACGTAGGGCATCAATCTTATCATATCTAATTTCTGGGAACACTATTTGCTCTAATATACCCATAGAATAATTACCCTGAGCATCAAACGAGTTGCGACTCAAACCACGAAAATCTCTAATACGTGGGATAGCAATCGATAGTAATCTTTCTAGAAACTCATACATTCTTTCTTTACGTAAAGTAACCTTGCAACCAATTGGCCAGCCTTCACGAAGTTTGAAGCCCGCAATTGATTTTCTAGCTTTGGTCACGACAGCCTGCTGTCCTGCAATTTCTGAAAGTTCTTTAGTGGCATTCGTTACAACTTTCTTATCTGCTAGCGCTGCAGCACCCAAACCCATGTTTAAAGTGATTTTAACAATTGATGGAACTTGCATAACGTTCGAATATTTACGTTCTTTAAGTAACTTTGGGACCACTGTGTCGTGGTAATATTTCTTTAAATTAGACATCAACAACCTCGCCTGTAGATTTAAAAACCCTCACTTTACGGTTTTCTTGTTCTAATATCTTAAAAGCTACTTTATCGGCCTTACCAGTATTAGGATTTAAGAGCGCCACATTTGAAATATCCATTGAGGCTTCTTTCTCAATAATGCCGCCTGGTTTTTCTTGCGATGGGTTGCCTTTAACATGCTTCTTCACTAGGTTCACACCTTCAACCAGCACGCGTGCTGCTTTATTTTGAGCGCGCGCAGCGATAATTTTAAGAACTTCGCCTGTCTTACCTTTATCTTTACCAGTTAAAACTATAACCGTATCTTTGCATTTAATTCTTTGCATTACTAATTCTCACTTACAAAACTTCTGCAGCTAAGGAAATAATCTTCATAAATTTCTCACTGCGCAATTCTCTTGTCACAGGGCCAAATATACGCGTACCAATTGGTTGATTTTGATTATTTAGCAACACCACGGCATTACCATCGAAAGAAATTAATGAGCCGTCAGAACGTCTCACTCCCTTACGAGTTCTTACCACAACAGCCAATGCTACTTCGCCTTTCTTAACCTTGCCTCTAGGAATAGCTTCTTTAATACTCACACGAATAACATCACCAATATTAGCGTAGCGGCGCTTAGAGCCCCCTAACACTTTTATGCACATCACCCGACGGGCACCGCTATTGTCGGCCACATCTAGAATGGATTGCATCTGAATCATTGCTCGCCTCCGTCGCCCACCCGAGGGGCCATAATACTACAATTTAGCTAACCTGTTCAAGAATATTTAGTAACTTCCAAGACTTAGTCTTAGATATGGGTCTAGTTTCTTGAATCAAAACCATATCGCCTTCTTTACAGCGATCATCTTCATCGTGCGCGTGTACTTTAGTAGACCTTGTTACAACTTTCTCATATTTTGGATGAATCACACGACGATCAACCTTTACGACTATCGTCTTGTCCATCTTATTACTAGTAACTACGCCTTGTAGGATACGACCGCTACCACTTAATTCTTTTTCGCTCATTTAGGCACCCTCTTTCTCAGTCAACAGCGTCATAACTCTAGCAATATCTCTTCGCAGCAGTCTAACTTGATGGTTGCGCTTTAATTCGCCACTTGCCTTTAGTAGGCTTAGCTTAAACTGCTTTCTTAACAAATCTACCAAAACTACTTTAAGTTCAGGAGTTTGCTTTTGTCTCAATTCTGCAATACCCATAGTTACTTCACCACTCGTTCTATAAATTCTGTTTTAATCGGTAATTTAGAAGCAGCAAGCCTAAAAGCTTCACGTGCGATTTCTGGAGTTACACCCTCCAACTCAAACAACACTCTGCCCGGCTGCACTAAGGCTACCCAATATTCTACACTACCTTTACCCTTACCCATACGGACTTCAATCGGTTTTTTAGTAATTGGTTTGTCTGGAAACATCCTGATCCACACTTTACCGCCACGTTTAATGTAACGGTTAATTGCACGCCTAGACGCTTCAATTTGCCTAGCTGTAATTCGCGCATAATCCAATGCTTTTAAGCCGAACTCACCAAAACTCACTCGATTGCCACGCGTAGCAACTCCGTAATTACGGCCTTTTTGCTGCTTTCTAAATTTTGTGCGTTTAGGTTGTAACATCTTTTAGATCTCCCGTTCACGGACCGACCCAGAGGCCGGCCCCTACAATTTAGGCCGTTGCCTCAGCAACCGACTCTTCTGATTTCTTACCTATCACTTCACCTTTAAAAATCCAGACTTTAACGCCTATGATGCCATAGGTAGTCTTAGATATAGCGGTGCCATAATCAATATCCGCTCTAAAAGTATGTAAAGGCACACGTCCTTCACGATACCATTCAGTACGCGCAATTTCTGCTCCGCCTAAGCGACCAGAAACAGATATTTTGATACCTTTAGCGCCCTGTCTTAATGCATTAGTAACCGCGCGTTTCATAGCTCTTCTAAACATTATGCGCTTTTCTAATTGTTGCGCCACGTTAACGGCAACCAAGGTCGCTTCGATCTCAGGCTTACGAATTTCTTCGATAACGATATAAACGTTAGCCTTCAACCGCTCGCTTAATTTAGCGCGCAACTTATCAACATCCTCGCCTTTTTTACCAATTATCACGCCAGGCTTAGCTGTACGAATAATCACTTTTACGTTACGTCCAGTTCTCTCGATAATAATATTGCTTATGCTCCAAGCCTCTGGTAAAGATTTACGCACGAACTCACGAGTTTCAATATCACTTCTCAAAAGATCAGCAAAACTCTCGCCGCTAGGATACCATCGAGAATTTGCTCCACGAGTTATATCAAGACGAATTCCAATTGGATGTACTTTTTGACCCATTATCGTTGCTCTCTCTTATCTTGCTTAGGAGCAACCACAACAGTTATATGGCAGTTGCGCTTAACTATGTGATTTGCTCTACCCTTGGCTCTAGCCTTAAATCTCTTAAAACTAGGAGCTTCATTTACATAAATCACGCTCAAGAATAACTCGTCGACATCCAGACCTTCGTTATTTTCGGCATTAGCAATTGCTGATTTCAATAATTTATTAACTATATCAGAGCCTTTTTTGTTACTAAATGACAGCTGATCGATTGCTTTATCCACTGGCAAACCACGAACTTGATCTGCAACCAGTCTAGCTTTTTGAGCTGATAAGCGTGCATGTCTTATTGTTGCGGAAACACTCACAATGTCTCTCCCATACTTTTACTATTCATCATTTCTTATCACTCTTTGCTTGTTCTGGTTTACCAGGTTTTCTATCGCCAGAATGACCACGAAAAGTTCTAGTAGGTGAAAATTCGCCTAGTTTATGACCGACAATGTTTTCTGTAACCAAAACTGGTATAAACAAACGGCCATTATGCACGGCTATCGTTAACCCCACCATTTCCGGCAGAATCATCGATCTTCTAGACCATGTCTTTATCACTTTGCGACTTGCAGATTTTACTGCCTCGCGAACCTTATTAATCAGATGGTGATCAACAAAAGGTCCTTTTTTTAGAGAACGCGACACCGCTCAACCCCCTACTTTTCTTCAGATTTATTCTTGCGACGACGAATAATAAGCTTAGTGCTGTTAGCCTTTTTATTTCTCGTCTTCCTGCCTTCTGGTTTACCCCATGGCGTACATGCTGGACGTCCACCTGAAGTTCGGCCTTCACCACCACCCAACGGATGGTCTACTGGATTCATGGCTACACCTCTAACTCTAGGACGTATACCCATCCAACGACTACGGCCGGCTTTACCGATCTTAATCAAATTATGTTGACTCTTACCTACTTCGCCTACAACAGCACGGCAAGCAGCAAGAACTTTACGCATCTCACCTGACTTAAGGCGGATTGTGGCGTACCGTCCTTCGCGAGCAAGGAATTGTACCGAACAACCAGCACTTCTTGCAAGCTGTGCGCCCTTACCAGGCTTTAATTCTACGCAATGAACAATCGAACCCACTGGAATATTAGTCAATGGCAAACAATTGCCAACTGCGATAGGCGCATCCACCCCAGACACTACCTCAGAACCAGCCACTAAATCTTTAGGAGCTATGATATATCTTCTTTCACCGTCGACGTACAAGAGTAACGCAATATTAGCACTACGGTTTGGATCGTATTCAATACGCTCAACTTTGGCTGGAATACCGTCCTTCAGACGTTTCCAATCTATAATTCGATAATTTTGCTTATGCCCACCACCACGATGCCATGCAGTTATACCACCACCATGATTACGCCCAGCAAAATTGTTTTTAGCAACTATTAACGGTGCGTGCGGTTTGCCCTTGTGTAATTCGCTATCTATAAGCCTAACGCGACCACGACTACCAGGCGAAGTTGGCTTTTGTTTTTTAACTATTACTGTCATTACTTCTGCCCCTATTCAAATTCTGCAACATTAATGTCGTGACCAGTTTGTAATGAGATAGAAGCTTTCTTCCAATCTGAACGCTTACCACTCACTTGTTTGAAGCGCTTGTGTTTGCCCTTCACATTGGTAACACGCACTGCATCAACCACAACATTGAATAATTTTTCTACAGCCTGCTTAATCTCTACTTTAGTTGCATCAACGGCAACTCGGAAAGTGATTTGGCGATTTTTTTCCGCTGCGGTAACACTCTTCTCAGTGGTGTGAGGACCAATCAAAACTTTATATAGTCTTACTTCGTTCATCCTAACACCTCTTCAATTTGTCTTACTGCATCTTCAGTAATAACTACCGTTTTATATTTGACCAAGCTAACTGGATCGATTTTTTTAACTTCACAAACTTCAACTTTAGAAAGATTACGCGATGCTAGATACAAATTGGCATTCCAATCTTTAACTATCAATAACGCTTCGTTCACACCAAAACTTTCCAACTTTTTAAGCAAGTCTTTAGTCTTAGGAGTTTTAGCAACAAGTTCTGCTTCTTTTACTATCATTAAACGATTCAAACGCACTAATTCTGAAAGAATCGATGACATAGCGCCACGGTACATTTTGCGATTTACTTTTTGCGTAAAATCTTGCGGTTTTGCAGCAAATATTATACCACCAGTACGCCACAAGGGGCTACGAATTGTACCGGCACGAGCTCTACCAGTACCTTTTTGTGCCCATGGCTTTATGCCACCGCCACTCACTTCTGCACGTGTCTTTTGCGCGCGAGTACCAGCACGCCCACCAGCCATATAAGCTGTTATAACTTGATGTACTAACGCTTCATTAAAATCACGGCCAAATGTATTAGCCGAAACATCGATCTTTGTTTGCCCAGAACCGCCAGGCGCAGCTAGTAATAGCTCCATAATTTCCTCCTGTTACGCGGCATCAACTGCAGTATTAGTTTTATATTTACACGCAGGACGAATAATCACATCGCCACCAGGTGCACCAGGAACAGAACCTTTAATTAATAAAGCATTGCGTTCCACATCAACTCTTACGACAACTAGACTGTCAGTAGTAACTTTTTCGTTACCCATATGTCCTGACATTCTTTTGCCCTTAAATACTCGGCCCGGTGATTGGTTTTGGCCAATCGAACCAGGTGCATTATGTGATAGCGAGTTACCATGACTAGCATCCTGCGAACTAAAATTATGTCTTTTAATCGCGCCAGCATAGCCCTTACCTTTAGACATGCCAGTAACATCAACCATTTGTCCAGCAGTAAAATGAGATGCTGTAATTTCATCGCCTACCGATAACGAAACTGTCTCACCAGTGTTTAATCTAAATTCCCACAAACCACGGCCAGCTTTAACATTAGCCTTGGCAAAATGACCAGCCTGCGCTTTATTAACATGACTCGCCTTACGCTCGCCAGTGGTTACCTGGATAGCACTATAACCATCTACTTCGCTAGTTTTGATTTGTGTTACCCGATTAGAGGTCACTTCAATCACCGTTACCGGTATTGATACGCCTTCTTCAGTAAACACACGGGTCATCCCGCATTTACGGCCAATCAAACCTATAGACATTTTTCTACCCCTAATTAACTGACAGATATCTGAACATCAACGCCAGCTGCAAGATCTAATTTCATCAATGCATCTACAGTCTTATCTGTTGGTTCAACAATAATTACTAAACGTTTATGAGTACGAATCTCATATTGATCCCGCGCATTCTTATTCGCATGCGGAGAAATAAGAATCGTAAATCTTTCTTTATGTGTAGGCATTGGTACTGGCCCGTGCACAGACGCGCCAGTACGTTTTGCTGTTTCTACAATTTCTTTTGAAGACTGATCAATTAATTTGTGATCATACGACTTCAAACGGATTCTTATAACTTGACCTTGAACTGCCATATTACTGTTACTCCAAAATCTTAGCTACAACACCAGCACCCACAGTACGTCCGCCTTCACGAATAGCAAAACGTAACCCATCTTCCATCGCAATCGGCGATATCAATTCTACTACCAATTTGATGTTATCACCC
>Ga0209174_10001457_pt1 | contig 16641 bp, 23 predicted proteins | sample JI91814BDNA_FD_187505 | JGI IMG/M metagenome (GOLD analysis project Ga0209174, IMG submission 187505) | Wastewater effluent complex algal communities from Wisconsin, to seasonally profile nutrient transformation and Carbon sequestration -... | ecosystem: Engineered > WWTP > Effluent > Algae...
TGGATCGGGTGGCGGTAAATCTCCAAACGTTAGAAAAGCTTTAATTAACTTGATTGAAGCAATAGAAAAAGATAACAAAGAAAACCCTATAAATAGATGAACGAACTAGAAAAGCAGATTGAAGAAGCTTCAAAAGTTGATAATAGATTTGATGATAGATACAAATCTGGTTTTTGTATAGGATTCAAAGCAGGCGCTAATTTAAAAGTTACTGGCTTAACAACGTATACGGAAAATGAAAACATATAAAAAATTAATAAAATCAAGAGAGCAATATGAATGCGCTATATCTTCTCTGGAGCAAGAACTGGAAAGTAAAATAGACTTTGATTTTTTTATTGTGTATCAACAAAGCGACTGCTGTCACATGGTAGTTTATGATTTTGAGTCAAAACATCATGCTTTTTCGGTCCCGGGAAATGCCCCCGTAAAAGACGTAATTGATTTTATAAAAGATCATGGAAAATTAACTTTAGAAGATTACAAAGCACTTTGCATTTAACTTATATTTTCCGATAGACCACACGGAGAGTGTGAATTATTTGTTAAAAAATGAGTAAAGCGGCACTTTATTGGCTTGGAGTCTTGGTTGGCTTCATCCTTGGATTTATAACATTTTGTTGACCTATGAAATACTACCTACTACTAACCATTATCTTCCTTGCATCTTGCACAAGAAGTCCAGAGCGAACCAAGCGTCTGATCGAAAAGGCTCGTGTTTCCAATCCTGAGTACTTTAAGGACAGCGTAAGAGTAGACACAGTAAAGACAACGGTAAGCGTACAAATCCCTTCTAAACCGATTGATGTTGGGGTAATTGATAGCCTATTGGAGGAGTATTGCACACCGGATACAGTTGAACGTCTGGTAATGAAAGAACTGTTAATTGAGCGAATAAAGAACATTTGCAAGCTATCGGCACTACTTCCGATCGAGACAATAAAGAGGCAGGACAACGCCACAATGAGAACCAGGATCATAACCTTACCAGACGGGCGGGAAGGCATCGATCAAGATTGTGAGTGTGAATGTCAGGACAAAACTACTACCACTTACGCACCGTGCCCCGAGCAAAAAGAGCGTACGATACTAGGTAAATGCTTGGAAATCTGGCCAATTTTGGCTATATTGTTATTAATTATTGTTGCGCAAAACGTTCTAAGGAGGCGATAAGATGAAAGAAACAATTAAATATAATGCTGAATACTTTAGAAAATTAAACGAGCAAATGACTGAAAAACAAGACATAATTTCTAATACAGATTACTTATGTTTGTTAGAAAAGATTAAAAATCATGTAGAATCATCAAAAAATATAGAGACCAGCTTTATTATCTATGAACTATTAGGTACTAAATTAAAGGCCCTATTAATTAACGATGGATTCAGAATAGTAGATATTGATGACCAAAGAGAAGGCCCAAGAACTGAGATTTATTGGTAAATTTTATGAACTGGATAAAGATAACACCCGACACCGAACTGCCGGAAGATGATGTTTTGGTATGTTGGATTAGTTGGACTGGGAATAATTTTCATTGGGAAAAGGGGATATTAGAGCGAATCGGAGAGCAAATAAAGGTGATTGCGCCAGATGGTGATGTTTTCGGAAACCCTACCCATTTCATGATTATAACCAACCCTGAAGAATGATAGCACTAGGAATTATAGTAGCTTGGTTGATCCGACTTAAAATCGATCAGGTAAACGAGGATCGAGCAAATAAGCTATTGAGGGAAATGAAGCCCCGAAAAGTGAATAAAACTAAGCTAGAAATAGTAAAAATTCAATAATTATGGCAGCACCTAAAAAGAATCAGTTTGCATTAGGCAATAAAGGAGGTAGGCCCCCAATTTATGAAACAGCTGACCTACTTGAGGATAAGATAAGCCAATACTTTGATGATTGTGTAAAGGACAAAGAAAGCCCGACTATTACAGGATTAACCCTTTTTTTGGGGTTTTCTTGCATTAATTCACTTTACGATCAGTGTCAGCGTGGTGATGAGTTTTCGGGAATTATTAAAAGGGCACGTCTTGCAGTAGCTCATAGCTACGAAAAAAGCCTTGATACCTTCAAATATGGTGGCGCAATCTTCGCTCTTACTAACATAGACAAGGACAACTGGAAGAATGCGAAGACAACGGATATAACCTCAGGAGGCGAAAAACTGACCAATACAATAGATTTATCTAAACTATCGGATGAAACCCTTAAACTTATCGAATCAGATATCCTTAAGTCAAATAAGAGCGGAGATCTGTAGAAGATCTTTCTACGAGTTTTTTAAGGAGTTCTGGGATACAATAGATGCTGTCCATTTAGTTGATAACTGGCATATTAAATTCATTTGCGATGAATTACAAGCCTGCTACGAGGTTTGGGAAAAAGGAATAGGGCAACCTGATATTTTTATAAACGTGCCTCCTGGCTCTTCTAAGTCTACAATATGCACACAGTTGTTCCCTGCATGGTTATGGATAAGAAACCCTTCGATAAGATTAATAAATTCATCATATTCCAGTGATTTAAGTACTGCGCATGCTGTAAAGACTCGTACTTGCATAGGTTCAGATAAGTATAAATTGTACTATTCTAATGAGTGGCAAGTAAAAGCTGGGGAAGATAACAAGACTTGGTATAAAAATACTAAGTTTGGGGAAAGATATGCGACTTCAACTGGTGGAACCGTTACGGGTATGCATGCGGATTTTATAATAGTAGACGATCCGATTAAACCAAGTGCCTCAGAAAGTATAACCCAAAGGACAGAGGCAAACAAACATCTAAAGGAAACATTAAGCACACGTAAAACTGACAAGGAAAGGTCTGTAACTATTGTTATAATGCAAAGGTTACATGAAGAAGACCCAACTGGATTAGCTTTAAATGAGAAGCCGGACAAAATAAGGCATATTTGTTTACCCGCAGAGTTATCCGATAAAGTCAAACCAGAATCAGCAAAAGAGAATTACAAAGATGGACTCTTGGATACTAAGCGACTATCAAAAGCTGTTTTAGAGAAGTCTAAGATTGATTTAGGTAGTTATGGGTATGCTGGCCAAATGGGTCAAAATCCAAGCCCTGAAGGCGGTGGCCAGTTAAAAAAAGCATGGTTTGGGAAAATATCAAGGGAGGAGTATAATCGAATTAATGCCCCTGTAAAGCTGTTTTTAGATACAGCCTATACAAGTGATCAAAAGAACGACCCTACCGCACTAATGGCTACTAAATACTTTGATAACTGTCTTTATATCGGAGATTCAACAGAGGTTTGGGAAGAGTTCCCCGAACTAATAAAGACTATACCATCATACGCTGATAAGCAAGGCTACGGGCAAGGATCACAAATATTGATTGAACCTAAAGCCAGCGGTAAAAGTGTAGTGCAACAGTTTAGAAGGTCTTCTTTGAATGTAACTGAATTAGACCCTCCTACGGATGACAAAATAACAAGGGTATCAGCCATATCCCCAACTTGTGAAGCTGGTAAGGTTTTTATAGTCGAAGGGGCTTGGAATGATAATTTCTTAGGTCAGTGTGCTGCTTTCCCAAACGGAGCGCACGACGACCAAGTAGATAACTTGGTAAATGCAATTAATCATTATCAGAAAAATAGAAGAATCAAAACAAACTTTTAGTATATTTGAGTATGATTGACTTTAAAGTAGGCAAACATAATGCACAACTTCCCATGCGTTGGGGTGAATTGACATTTAACCAATTCTACGAACTACGAAAAGACGGCGACTTTCTGCACATGCTTTCTACTTTAAGTGGGTTAGATCGTAAGGTGTGGGAGAAGTGCGAAGACATTGATATCGATCAAAAAATTAGCCCGTATCTTGATTGGATGAAATCAAAGTTTGACGGCAACGAATACTTACTACCGGATCAAATCGAAATAGCTGGAAAGTTATATCCACGTCCAAAAGGAATAGGATTAGGTACATTCGGGCAAAAGATGGAGCTTGAAAATGCTGTAACTAAAGCAGAGGCCGAAGGAAAGCAGGAGTTTGATGTTTACGCGTACCTTATCGCATTATACATGCAACCGATTGTAGACGGACCTGAATACGATCAAGAGAAAGTAGATAAATTGGTTCCTGCATGTTTAGAAGTAAGAATAGATCAAGGCTGGCCCTTAGCTAGTTTTTTTTTGCAGAATTATATCGTATACAAGAAAGGGAGAGAAGGGAGCTTTCTTACACTCCTAAGCCGGAAGAGGTTAGAGCAGGAATTGAAAGGTTTAGAAGGTTCGGAGAATTTCCGACTTTACTCGCCCTTGCGGAGGTTCACAATAAAACTATTGATCAAGTTATCCAGATGGAGTACTCGACTGTCCTCCTTACGCTCATCTATCAAGCTGAGCAAAGTAGATATCAAAAGAAACTAGGTGACATTTTAAGTAAACAAGACTAATGTTAGTAACGATCATACAGGAAATAGTTGAAGCACTTGAGTATGGTTCTCCATCTCAAAGTCCTGTTTTTGTGTCAGGCTGGAAGGGATGGCAAAACCTAGCAATAGACGACCTATTGAATGATGTAGTTTTACTAGATACTCCTTTGAGATCAAACGATACTTTAACACGTGGTATCTATACAGAGGAAAACTATACTATAAACATTGCTTTCTTTCGTAAGTCTGAAATTGATTACACACCTGAAGAACATGAAATTATAGTAGACGTAATGCGCGGGGTAAAAGAAAAGTTTATCTATGCCTTACGTCAGGACTCACGGATCAGAAACGTAACAAACGCCAGTACGCAGGATGTATTTAACGCATTCAATGTTAACTTATCCGGTTGTTTACTTACTATAACAGTTACACCTTTCGGAACTTACTCAAAATGCTAAGAGAGATACTTGAACAGTTTTTAGAAGCGGCCAAAAAGGAGCTGATAGCTACTCAACAAAGTGAGGGGTTAGTTGCGTCTGGTCGTTCAATTGAATCTTACGAAGTAGACGTAAAAGGCAACGATCAGTATTTAATCGGTACTATTTCCAATACTGATTACTGGTATTATGTAGATAACGGGCGGGCTGCTGGTAAGTTCCCACCTATTCAAAGTTTAAAGAAGTGGTGCGAAGACAAAGGACTATTTGCGGGAATGACTAAGGAGTACCAACGTAACGGATTAGCCTTTGTAATTGCGAGATCAATAGCTGAGCGTGGAACATTAGCCAATTTAAAGGGCGGCAATAACCTATTCAGACAGATAACAGAGCAAAGAATAAACGCCCTTGGGCAATCAATTATATTTGAAGAAGACAAGGAGATAACAAAAGAAATTGTAATTTCGTTTAATGCTAAGTAATGCACCAAAAGGACTACTAAAGGCTTCTATGAAAGCTTTAAACCTTCGAGATCCGGAGGCTTTTGAAGTTGAGCGTCTTACTATTTGCAAAGTTAATTGTCCTAAGCGTAGGTTTTGCCCTTTGTGCCATTGCTTATTGACGGCTAAAGTATCAGTAAAAGAAGAAAAGTGTCCTAAGAACTTATGGCAATCTCTATAAATTATCGGCCCCAACTTGCAGCCTATTCAACGGCATCCAGTCCTTCACAGACTGTATACTCTAATTGGTCGGCTGTCTGGCCTTCAGGGGTAATATACGGGTTCCTGATCGAGAACAACACTGATATAAATTCAACAATAGATATTAACATCTACGAAGTAGGAACTGAAACGCTTTTGGATTCGATCAGTACACGTCCTTTCAGGGCTGGTACTTTCTATGTTGATTTAGCCTCTTACATACGCGCGTATCTTTACTCTGAATACCTTCCAGATTTTGGATCTGAGGTTAATTGTAAGGACTTAGGAGCCTCTTTGAGGTTTTATATCACCTATCAAGTCACACAACCAGACGTAACGGTATTATCTCCGGTTTCAGAGGTTTCAAGACCTATGCATGTTATCCAAGCAGCAGTGCAAGCGGGCAATACTAACAATGCAAATATATTAGAGTACGTACCACTTCCAGACGAACAAGTAGAAGATGAAAGGGCCTTATTCCTTACAGACTTTGAAACGCCTGTGATGTTTGAAGGCTTCCAGAAAACACTATCTTTTGTTTACGATAACTATGTAATAGGTAATGAAGTTGCTAGGGTACAACTTGAAAGGGATGCAAACTTAAATCAGGTAAATAACATAAGCGACAATCTTGATATATCACAAGTTAGGTCGGTTAATCACCTTTTGATAGAAGAGCCTACCGATCAATATACAAGATACGTTGATGTTTACTTGACAATAGGAGACGCCCAAAATAACTACTATGTAGAAGAGGGATACGTTGATAATGGTTACACTGAAATTGAATAACAATGGCACAATGTAGACCCGCAATATACGAGTATTTTTATGAGGACATTAGTACTATTGTCCCTAGATACCGGATTTACCGTTGGCTTAAAACAAAGGACACACAGCTAGGTTATAAACTAGCCAATGTAATAGATTCAAATCCTCCTGAGGGGGGATCGTATCCAAGAAATGACGGAGCTTTTGTAGATGTAACAGAGTTGAATAATGAAGTTAAAGCTGTTTATATTGATTATTCAAGTGAATCTACTGGATACCTTCGCTATGTAACTTTACTAAGCTCCAGTGGTTCAGTCGTTAATAAGCTACTAAAAACCTCAATTTCTGGCAATACCGTAACTGTTAAAATGTATTCAGTAGTAAGAAAAGAAGTTACTACACTTACTTTTGATTGGTCGGTAAATTATGATTCACCACCGATTAACTACCCTACTACTGGGTATGAATTTCCAACAGATCCGGCCCTTGATTCTCCGGCTGTAACTCTTAGTCCATGCTTTTCAGGGTATTCAAGAGCGGTATTAAATACTGTGGATTCTTGGTGCGATGGTTACACATACATTCAGTATAACCATGACGGTAATGGAGGTATAGACGAAACACAAACACTAAACGCTGAGGCCTGCGGATATGTTACACCAGTTGCAGGAGGATATCCAATTACAGAAAAGAAACGGATAAAATATGTAAGGGGTTGTTTCATCTCTCCTGTGTACATCTGCTGGAAAAATACTAAAGGCGGCTGGGATTCATGGGTATTTGAATCAAACCAGAAAAAGAGTATTGATACCCAAAGCTTAGGAAGCTACCAACAGAACTACACTTTCATTTCAGAAAGCACTAACCCTAGAAAAGAAATTGGAAAGACCGCTTTGCCTAAGATGGTACTAGGAGCTGAGAATATTACGGTGTCTGAAAAGGTTGGAATTCAAGGGCTTTTATATTCAAACAAAGTTTATATCCTTAATTCTGACGGATCTATACAAAAAGAAGTTAGGGTAGTTGAGGGAAGTTTTTACAGTTATGATACTTCAGCTAATACTTCTAGCATAGAATTTGAGATAGAGGAGCCAGAAATAAACACTTTAAGGAACTAACCATGAAAAAGATTATCTTTGCACTCGTATTTGTAGCTATTTTGGCATCATGTGAAAAAGAACACGTAGAGCCAGTTTATAAGAAAGAAGGCAGCCAAGGTAGACCAATTACAAGCTATCCAGATTCAACCTTTAGTAGATGAGTAGAGAACTGTATATTAATTCAAACCTGATTGAGCTATCCGATAGTGAGAAAATTGCTATCACCAAACAGGTAAATGATATAGCAGAACTAACAGACAGACAGGCAAACCATACTAATCAGTTTAGAATTTTACTAACGGAACCAAACAGGAAATCGTTATACTTTTCTGATACGGTTCAAGGTAATACGCGTGCACCATATCGTAAGTTACCAGCTAGATATTATGAGGATGGGGAATTACTAGTCGATGGATACGCAGTAATTGACCAATCAGATATCAATAATGTAGGGATTTTAAACTGTACCCTTTACGATGGTATTTTTGATCTATTCAATATAATTGGAGAAACAAAGCTCACGGGAATAGATTGGTCTGAACTGGATCACGACTTTACAATAACAGAGGTTTTAACGCATAACGAAGACAACGGGGCAATTGTTTGGCCTCTGATTAATTGGGGTGCTTATATTAAAGGAGACCCTATTGATATACAGTATCAAGTACCATGTATTAAGGAGTCGTATATCTTACAAAAGATATTTGAGTTTGCTGGATATGATTATTCAGGATTAGTACTTGAAGAGTCTATTTTTCAAAAGTCAGTTATTAGCTTAAATGCCTCCGAGGTTATAAACGATGAGCAAACAAAGATTGATAACTCAGCTTTATTAATTTCTCGTGAGAACTCATTTATAACAACTAGTGAACCAGTTGGAAGAAGAGGACAACCACAACCGGATAAGACAGGAAAGAAATGGAACGGGGTAAATGGTTTCATGAATCTCTTAAACTGGTTCCGATATACAACTGATATAAATGGAGTCAATCATGCAAGCGCTATTCAGGGGGATAATTTCGTAATACAAGAGGCTACCATATTTGGGAATGGTAGATTGCTTGGTATGAAAAAACCTGTTTACGTTCATTTAGGAGTGATAGACGAAACGAAGGTTATAACTGTTCACCTTAAATACTTCTCAAGTATAATTTATAGGGCTAAGGTTGGAAGGGCAACGGAAACAATAACAGAAGTAGATAGTAGTTTGATTTGTGGTTATATTGAAGTTTTAAAAAACGGGGTCCTCTATAATAAATACGAGATTACAAATACAGTAAATAATGTAAGTGATATCGATTATTCTGTTTCTTTGTTAGTAAATACAAACGATGAAATAACTCTGGTTTTGAGAACTATCAATATTATCCCGCCTTCTAAGTACGAAAACCATACTTCTTCTGTAGCTATTGATTTACTTCAGGCTTATCAAGGTGATTATTCATACATTCAATTTGAAAGTACTGATCCCTCTACAATCGGAGAGACTATAAACTATAATGCTATTATTCCAGACATTTCAATGAAGGACTTCCTTCGTTGTTTTGCTAATAAGTACGCGTTGATTTATCAAGTAGACGGCCCAACCTCTGTTAAACTCACAATGTTTAAAGAGATTCGAGACAATATAGCAGATACAGAGGACTGGTCTGATAAGTTTGACCCTGAACAACCATATCAAATTGGTTATAGGATTGGGAGCTATGGACAAAACAACTTTGCCAGATATTCGCCTGATCCATCCGAGGACCTTAACCAGTTGGGTGATGCTGCATTTAAAATAGATGATCAAAACCTTCCGATAAACAATACTATCTTTGAGGTTATTTACTCAGCTTCTAAGGCTTATAACTCAATCATAAATACAGTAGACCAGCCGATAACAGGTAACACAGGCGTAAACATTCCACGTTATACACTTACAGAAGCAGATCAATACCAACCTTACACAGACTACGACCAAGGCGACTTGGTTCAGTTCGGTGATCAAGTGTGGATAAATATAAATCCTTCAGGGTCTACCGGAAGCCAGCCAGCGCCAACAAATCCAGATTGGGAGCTTTATAACAGACAGTTCACCCAAACGGTAGATACTAATTATAGGAGTCTACTTGTTCGATACATGAGCTTGGTAGATACAGACGTAATCGATTATACAGATGGCACACTTTCAGACACGCAAACCGCTGACAAGTGTTTGATGGCGTATTTTATAGATGCTCAGCAAAGCGATCAATTAGGTTTTAATACTTTACTGGCCCGTTATTATGATCCCATTATCGATATGATGAACCGTTTAAAGGTAGTTAATTGTTACATGAGATTGACAAAGAGAGATATGCGTATGCTGGATTTCAACCGTCTTAAGTATGTAAAGTTCTTTGATAATTACTTTTATTTGAATAAGGTTGAGCAATACATTGAGGGTAAAAGTAGTTTAGTCCAGTTAATAAGATTGTAATGGCTGACGAGAAAAAAATAATATTCCAGATTGAAGTAGATAATTCAAAATCTATCAATCAGATTCTTTCACTTAAAGACCGCATCAAGGCACTTAAGGATGAACAGAAGCAGCTCAACCTATCTACTTTAGAGGGCAGGAAAGCAAACGAGGCTTATAATGCTCAGATCAAAGCCCTGACGAAAGAACAAAAGAGCTTAGAACTAGCTGTTGAAAAGACGGCCGCATCCTTTGAATTTGAGGCCGGATCTATTGCTCATAACAGGGCAGAACTTAGTAAACTAACAGCAGAATATAAAAACCTTGCAAACCCAACCAAGGAGCAAACAGAAAAGATACGACAGTTAACAGAGACGTTAAAAGCTCAGGAAGCCGCAATAGGCGACAACCGCAGGAATGTAGGTAATTACAAAGAATCATTGGACGCTGTTATTGGTTCATCGGGTATTTTCGGGAGCCAGATTTCACAAATGACTGGTCAATTTTCTGGTGTTACCGCTGGCCTTGGAACGGTTGCCCGTGGGTTTGGAACTTTGAGAGGCGCAATTATAAGTACTGGTATTGGTGCGCTTATTGTATTACTTGGTTCTTTGGTTGCTTACTTTTCAAGTACAGATACAGGAGCTACAAAATTAGCCGGAGTTATGGGAGCCCTTGGCGCTGTCATGCGAAGAGTAACCGGAGTATTTGCGGAACTTGGAAGTTATTTTGTAAGCTTAATAGATGGATCACGTAGCTTAGGATCTGCCTTTTCAGATTTAGGGGATTTGATCGTAACCAACTTTATAAACCGTTTAAAGGCTCCTTTAGTTTTGCTTGGTGCTATATCGGATGCATTCAAAGAAATAGCAGAAAACGGATTAGATGCTAATTTAGAACCAGCTTTAAAAAAGACTACTGATGCATTTATCCAGTTAGGTACAGGAGTTGAAAACGGAACCGATAAGCTAAATGATCTTAAAACAGGACTAAGTGAGTTAGCTGCTGAAATGCTAAAGGCAGCAGAAGAGGCATATAATTATGCACTGGCTGTTGATGCATTGGACGATGCCCAAAGGGATCTGAATGTAACAAATGCAAAGGCAGAGAAACAAGTCGCTTTGCTTTTAAGGCAAGCACAGGATCGTACAAAAACAGATCAGGAGCGTATTGCTTTAATTCAACAAGCAAACAAGATTGAAGAGGATGCAGTAACCAGACAATTAAGTTTAGATAAACAACGATTAAAACTTGTAGAAGATCGTAACAAACGGGAGGCCGATGCTATTAATCAACGTTTAAACTTACAAATAGCTGAGGCTAAAAGCGAAAAGGAAAAGATAAAACTTAAACAAGAAGCTCTGGACATTAGCGATGAATTAGCGCAAGAGGAAGCCGACTTGAGAGTAAAGATCATTAATCAGGAAACGTCTTTTATTTCATTACGTGAGAAGAATCTTAATAAAATTGCGGTTCTTGAGGAGAAGATTGCTGCTGATAAAAAGAAAGCAGAAGCGGAAGAATTAGCAAGACAGAAAAAACTTATAGAGGCTCAAAACGCTTTAGATAATCAAAGGGTAGCCAATCAGATAAAGAACATTGATCTAGAATTACAGCAGGTTGGTATATCAAACGAAAGACGTATATCATTACTCAAAAAGAGAGCGGCCAAAGAAATTAAATTAGAAGAACAACTAAGGGATCAAAAGCTTGCCAATACTGAATTACTGGAAACAGAAAGGAAAGCTATTCAAGAACAATTCGACCAAAGGCGTATTGAGATTGAAGCGGCAAACCAAAAAGCTATTACAGACGTCCAAGCAAAGGCAGAAGATGAGCGAAAAAAGAAACGAGCTGACGATCAGAAACAACTAATTGACGGTGTTAACATAGCTGCCAAGGTTGCGAATGATATCGTAAACATCGCCTTAAAAGCAAATGAAGAAGCCCTTACAGAGTCTTTAAACCAACTTGAAAAGCAACGTAAAGAAGAACTAGCAAGGGCCGGAAACGACAAAGCCAAGCAACAAGCGGTAAACCGTAAGTTTGACAAATTAGCTGAAAAGGAAAAGAAAGCAGCTACTAAAAAGGCTTTGGAACTTCAGGAGATTCAAGCCATAGCCAACGGTATAACCGCGGTTACACAGGCTCTTGCCTCTCCTGCTGGTCCTCCTACTTCTTTTATTTTAGCCTCCATTGCTGGTGGATTGGCAGCGGTTCAGTTAGCGCAGTTAGAAAAAGCTAAATCTAAGCTAGCTGATGGTGGATTAATTGAAGGTCCTTCACATGCTTCAGGAGGCGTACAAGGTACAGGAAGGTTTAACAACATAGAAGTTGAGGGAGGGGAGTTTGTTGTTAACAAGCGTGCAACCGCTGCCAATTATGGTTTGTTAAAACAAATAAATTCTTTATCTTCGCCTATCGGCATACATCGTAACTCAGTTAGACCGATGGCAAACGGTGGGATCTTGGACGGAGGTCTTTCAGCCAGACAACAGGCGGGAGGCGTTCAAGAATCGATACAAGCACAAAATCAATTAGCAAACGCAGTTAAAAGCCTTCCTAATCCCGTGGTACTGGTTGAAGATATCAACACAGGGCAAAATCGTAATGTCGTAGTTAAGGACAGAGCAAACGTTACTAAGTGAAAAAAATAGACTACCTAAATAAATTAGAAAAGGATTATGGCCTTGATAAGCTTGTGAGGGTAGGTATTTTAAACTGGAATATTTGCGTAAAAAGGCAGGTTTATAATGAATACGATGCACTAAGAAGAGTAGGTGTATCTTCATATAAAGCTGCCTTACGTGTGTCTGGTATCTTTGATATTGATATGCGAACTGTCTGGAATTATAAAAAAGACATGGAAAACGAATGGAAAGAATTGTAATCCACATTAAAGGAAGGCAAGACCACAGGATGCACAGAGAGCTAGATACTTTCTATTTAGGGGAGTATAAGGTTTTCGATGCTATCAAACTTGTGAATGCTAAGAAAGGTATTTCAGAATCATTTAAGGAAGTTATTAGGCATAACTATAACGAACCTATGATTCACGTTTTTGAGGATGATCTAATGTTTACCACTTCAGACGCTAGGTTTATTTTTGAAAATACATTTAGTAATCTTCCTGAGGATTGGGATTTATTTTTAGGAGGCTCTTATATTAGTGATCATCAAAGGCAAAAACTTATAAAAGGTGATGGTTGGTTAAAAATGCCAGACTTCAGAAGCCTTCACAATGTTATTATAAGAAAGTCAGCTTATGATAAAATACTTTCTCACGATGCTGATACTTGCAACGATAAGGATATAGACGCTTATCTTTCGGGTCAAGGTTTGAACGTTTACCTTTGTGATCCGCAGGTTTGTATACAATACGCTGGATTTAGTTTCAATCGTGGTAGATCGGTTGACTATCGAGATTATCACGTAAACATGAATATAAAGTTTGATGAAAATTTTAGTTAAATATCCATCCAGACAAAGGGCTGATTTATTCGCTCATGTCCTGACTCAGTATATTGAAAGATGTTCAGATATTACCAATGTTCATTTTTTGATTTCATTGGATGATGACGACCCGCAAAAAGACAAGTATCTAAGATTCCTAGAAGGAATTAAAGGTAACTTTTTAACAGTTGTTTGGGGACAATCTGAAAGTAAAATACACGCATGCAATAGAGATTTAAATAAGTTCGAAGAGTGGGATATCCTGCTTTTAATCTCGGATGATATGCACGTGAAATATGATGGATGGGACAATGTTATAAGAAACGATTTTGAAAAGTTCCATCCTGATTTAGACGGGTGTTTGTGGTACCATGACGGAAGCATTCAGAAAGTTATAAGTACTCTTACTTGTATGGGTAAAAAGTACTTTAACAGATTTGGATATATTTATTATGATAAATACAAATCTTTCTTTTGTGATAACGAATACACTGAACTAGCTTTGTCAATTGGCAAAATGACATTTATAGATAAGGTAATTATAAAACATGAACACCCCGCTAATAATGCCCGTGTAAAATCAGACGCTTTGTACGAAAGGAATAACGAGCCATGGGATCACGACAAAGCCCTGTATAATGAACGTAAGAAAAATAATTTCAGATGATTCTAAGTATATTAATTCCATCACTAGAAAAAAGGAATCATTTATTAAATGATATGCTTGCTTGCATTGGGGAGACTACGGAAGATTTTGAAATAGTTACTTTAATAGACCAAGGAGAAGTTTCCACCGGATCAAAACGAAATACTTTACTTAATATGGCAATAGGTGAATATGTTTGGTTTGTTGATGATGACGATGAACTTTTAAACGGGGCTGTAAATAAAGTAATTGAAGCCTGTAAAACTGGGGCCGATGTAATTACTTACAATGGTTTCATGACCACTAACGGGACCAATAGAGAGGATTTTGAAATACGTTTAGGTCATGGGTACGAAACTGTAAAAAGGAACGGAAAAAACTTTTACCTACGATACCCAAACCACATAAACCCAATGAAGCGTGAAATAGCTTTACAAGTTGGCTTTCCAGATTTAACCTATAAGGAAGATTATATTTTTGCCAAAGAGTTAAACGATCGTGGACTTCTTAAAGCAGAGTTTATTATCAATGAAGATTTGTATCACTATAAATACATTAAGGATAAATGAGATATTCACAAAACAATGAAGAAGATATTATTTTAAAGTACTTTGGAGACTTTAAAGGACATCTATTAGATATTGGCGCTAATGATGGTGTAACACTTTCAAATAGTCGTAAGCTTATGGAAACAGGCTGGACTGGTGACTTTGTGGAGCCATCCGATAAACCTTTTGTAAAGCTGTCTACTTTATATCCTAACTGTCACAAAGTAGCAATCTCAACAGAAAATGGACTCACAAACTTATATGATTCTGACTCTCATCTTTCTAGTGATGATAGTGGTCTTTTATCGACTATAAAACAAGAAGAGACTAAACGCTGGAAGCATAATAATTTCGAAGAGATTCAGATTGAAATGGTGGATTTTAAAACATTATTGGAGTTTACAAGCTCTAAAATGTTTGATTTTATAACTATTGATGCTGAAGGAATGGATTACGAAATTCTTTCACAGATCAATCTAAACGAGGTAGGATGTAAATTGATTTGTGTGGAACATAACGGCAAAGATATTGAGAAATTTAAATCTTACTGCCAGTCATTCGGTATGAAAGAAATTAGTCGTAATGGGGAAAATTTAATAATGGGTCTATGAATTGCGTAGTCAACTTTGCAAACGAGCGGGGAAATTATATTAAGGGTCAGCAAAGACTAGTCAAATCTTTGATGGATACTAAATGGCAAGGTAGTATACTTTGCTTCCAGTCTGAGGAGCAACTAGAAAACTGCCCCAACCATTTGGATAATCCATACGCTTTTAAGATTTACGCTATTTCTGAGGCAGTAATGAGAGGATTTAACAAGATTCTATTTATAGACGCTTCAGTCTGGGCTATCAAACCTATTGACGAAATATTCGAAGTAATAGATTCGGAAGGTTACATAATGCAAGAAGCTGGGCACATGGTCGGTAATTGGTGCAATGAATCTACTTTAAATTACTTCAATCTTACACGTGAAGAGGCTTTAAAAATGCCAATGTATGGGAATGCTGGATTTCTTGGATTGAACTTTGACTTCCAGATTGCGCGTGAATTCTTTTCACAATGGACTGAATCCATGCAGGCGGGATGTTTTAAAGGTTTGTGGTCAGACCATCGGCACGATATGACATGCGGGTCTATTATTGCCAATAGGTTAGGTATGAAATATAAATCCGGTCATTCTTATTTACAGTATGCAGCACCGGAAGACAGGCCACTAAATGAAACTATAATTTTAAAAGCACAAGGTTTATAATGGGAATTACTAAGTTTTCTTACGATACACATTAGCCGATCTTTGCGACTATACCATACTAGATCTTGGAGAACATCCGGCAATGGGTAACAGTATAGATGGTTGGAATGTGTATTGTGTTTTAGAGAAAAAAGGCGGCAAAGGTAAGAAGAAACTATTCCCAACAGAAGAGGAGTTCAATAAGCTCGATTTTAGAAGTGTATAATACCTTTCACTGAATTACCCTATCATGTTACGTATACTTGTAACGTGATAGGTAATATACACATAAATGGAGTTATTGGAGAACTTGGAGAAACGCCATACGTTGAACTGTCTGACGTTATTTCTCAAGTTCAAAACCAATTAAAACAAGGAGCCGAGAGGATCGTTGTTAACATTAATTCAGTGGGTGGTGATTGTAACGTAGGTCACGCCATAGCTGAGTATCTAGAAAGTATCAGCGTCCCAGTTGATACAATAGCAACGCAAAAATGTTGCTCTATGGGTAGCCGTATTTTTATGATCGGCCAGACCCGCACCCTAATTGATCCTGTAGACTTCTTAATTCATAATCCTTGGACCTCAGGCGTTCAGGGTGATGCCTCCTATTTAGAAAGTGCCGCAAATGAATTAAGAGGTGAAGAAGATAAACTAATTGGAATTTATTCTAAAGTAACCGGAATTTCAAAGGAGGGGGTAGCCGCTCTAATGAAAGAGGACAAACCTATGTCAGCGCAAAAAGCTTTAGAGCTAGGTTTTGCAACACATATAAAACAACAATTAAAAGCGGTAGCAGTACTAAAAAAGGAAACAATGGAAGACAATAAAAAGAACGTCCTAATAAAGGCGTTAGATGATTGCTTTACAGCAGTTAAAAAAGCCTTTGGATCTGAAAACCCAACAT
>Ga0209174_10001458_pt1 | contig 16639 bp, 14 predicted proteins | sample JI91814BDNA_FD_187505 | JGI IMG/M metagenome (GOLD analysis project Ga0209174, IMG submission 187505) | Wastewater effluent complex algal communities from Wisconsin, to seasonally profile nutrient transformation and Carbon sequestration -... | ecosystem: Engineered > WWTP > Effluent > Algae...
AATTGTTTTAAACATGAAGGACTTATCTCCGGACGAGCTTTATATGCAGCGCGCCCTCGATCTCGCGCAGCTCAGCCGGGGATCGGTAAGTCCAAACCCGTTGGTGGGCTGTGTGATCGTTCACAACAACGTAATTATTGGTGAGGGTAGACATGAAAAATACGGTGAAGCCCATGCGGAAGTAAATGCAGTTGCTGCTGTAAAAGATCAATCCCTGTTAAAAGCCAGCACAGTCTATGTTAATCTTGAACCCTGCTCACACTTCGGCAAAACTCCTCCCTGTGCAGATCTGCTGGTGAAGCATCAGGTTAAAAAAGTTGTGATTGCGAACATTGATCCGAATCCACTCGTCAGCGGAAAAGGAATTCAAAAACTGAAAGATGCAGGGATTGAAGTTACTACCGGGGTACTGGAATCAAAAGGCCTTGAATTAAATAAGCGTTTCTTCTCATTCCTCTCAAAGAAACGGCCATACATTATTTTAAAGTGGGCGGAGACCGCAGACGGATTTATTGCTCGTGAAAATTTTGATTCTAAATGGATCAGTAATGAACATTCACGGCAGCTTGTTCACAAATGGCGAAGCGAAGAAGATGCAGTGATGGTAGGGACGGCAACCGCGCTTCATGATAATCCTGCACTCACCGTACGGGATTGGTCAGGAAGAAATCCAACGCGAATTGTACTTGATCGGTACAACAGATTACCGAAAACACTAACCCTGTTTGACGGGCAGCAGCAAACAATCTGTTATACGGTAAGCAAAAGTGAAGCTCAAAAGAATTTCGAATTTGTAAAGCTGAACGAAAGCTCGTTTCAACAATCATTGCTGGATGACTTGGCTAAAAGAAATATTCAATCCGTTATTATCGAAGGCGGAACAACAACACTGCAGCAATTTATCAACCACGACTTGTGGGATGAGGCCCGTATCTTTACTTCAGACAAGGAATTTGTTTCCGGTATTCCCGCGCCTCAATTCAACGGGAACTTAACGGCTACGGAATCCGTATTTAACGATACATTAGCTTTCTATACTCCTAAAAAAAGATCTGATAATTAACGATTTTACCGTGGCCGAAGAACTTATTCTCTCGAACTCAACCGATAAGCAAGAGCGTTATAGCGCCTTACTTCCGCAAATAAATTCACTCGTAGGCGGTGAGCCCGATGTTGTGGCGAATCTTTCAAACATCGCAGCCGCATTAAAACAGGCTATGGGGTTTTTTTGGGTAGGATTTTATATTGTTAAAAACAATGAGCTTGTACTCGGCCCTTTCCAGGGACCGATCGCATGTACCCGCATCGGCTTTGGTAAAGGTGTTTGCGGAGCAGCGTGGAAAGAGAAGAAAGTAATCCTTGTCCCGGACGTTGAGCAATTTCCCGGACACATTGCCTGCAGCTCTGCTTCAAAATCCGAAATCGTGTTGCCCGCTTTTAAAAATGGCGAAGTGGCCCTGGTGCTCGATGTGGACAGCGATACGCTGAATAATTTTGACGAAACAGATGCGGCTGCGCTGCAACAGGTGATGCGTACCATTGAGCAGTTTCTTTAATACATTAACCGCAGAGGTACAACGTACGCAGAGGTAGAGGCACTTCTTTGCGCCTCTGCGGTTTAAAAATTAGTACAGAAATTTCCTACCTTGGTCAGTGCCATCCCCGCTGCCATGAAAAAGCTCATTTCATTTGCACTTGTAATCCTACTAATTCCTGTATCTGCCTATCCGCAAATAGGTGCCAAAACCCAGCAAAATAAAATTCACGGAGTCTGGCAAACCAATTCCAATGGTCAGCAAATGACCCTCATGCTGAATGCCGATGGCCGCGGAGAGTTTGATGGAAGTGAGATTACATTCACCGCTCAGGGCAATAAACTTTCTATTTCAGCCAATGGAGCTACTACTAATTATACCTACATACTTCAGGGCAATTCATTAACCGTTTCAGGTGGTGATGTTGAAGGCAACGTTGTGTTTACCCGAAGCGGCACGGCAACCGATACTACAACCGCGCCAGCCCAGCCAACTGCTTCAACCAGTAGCATTATTGGCATTTGGACGGGCAACAACGAGACGATTGAATTTACAAAAGCAGGAAAATGTGTTTACCAGGGACAGATTTTCAGCTATCAAACAACTACTACAACCGTAACCGTACAAACGACCCAGGGAAATCTGGTTATGCCTTATGCAGTAAACGGCAATCAACTGTCGCTCAACATAAACGGGCAGGCATTCTATTACGCTAAGAACGGTGCATCGCCAGATCCTGCGGCAACTGCCGGTAGGAACAACCAACAACCTCAAAGCGGTACGGGCAACATTGCACAGGAATTAGTAGGCAAATGGTGCTATGTAAACGTAAACAGCACGAACTCAGGCGGCAGCAGCACGGAACAATGTATCACGCTGAAAGCCGATGGCACGTATGAGTATTACGGTGAATCTTCGCGCAGCGTCAATACCAATGCCTATTCCGGTGGAACGAATTCTCAAAGCAGCGATCGCGGAACGTGGTCGTATGACGGTACAAGAATCCACTATTCTTCATCTATGGGCGCGGGTTCAGGATCCTATTTGCTCGAAAAAAGAAATCACCCGAAGAATAACGATCCCATGATCGTGTTGGACGGACAAACCTATGTAACGTTTTATCAAAAAGCTCCCTGGAGATAATCTATGAAAACAACACTATCCCGCAGAAACTGGTTTAAGTCATCGTTTGCGTTGGGAACAGGCCTGGCCTTTACTCCAGCACTCATCGACAGCTTAATGGCTGCTCCGGTAAGTGAAGCGGAACGACTTCACAATCTCACTTCATTTGCGCCTGATCAGCTTGTTCGCCTTGGCTCAAACGAAAATCCGTACGGACCATCTGCGAAAGCGCGGGAAGCTTTAAAGGCTATTATCAGTGAAGGCAATCGGTACGCCTATAATCCAACGAACCAACTCAAGGAAGCAATTGCAAAAAAAGAAGGTGTAACGATTGAGCACATTATGCTTGGTGCCGGATCTTCTGAATTATTATGCCTCGCAGGAATGTCTGTCGGGTTAGAGGGGGGCGCAGTACTATCTGCTTTTCCGGTTTTCAGATTATTAATGGACTATGCTACGAAATTTAATGCGCGCTGGGATAAAGTTAACCTGGACGAAAATCTTGTGCACGATTTGCAGGGACTAGCTTCTGCCATGAAGCCTGACACAAAAATTCTGTTCCTGATCAATCCAAATAATCCTACAGGAACAGTTGTGGATGCCGCTGCGTACAAAAGTTTTTGTGAAGAGATGTCTAAAAAAACATTGGTGTATGCGGATGAGGCTTACCTGGAGTTTCTTGAGCCATCACAGCAAAAATCAATGATTGAACTGGTGAAGCAGGGGAATCAAAATATTATTGTCTCGCGTACTTTTTCCAAAGTTTATGGACTGGCGGGTGTGCGGATCGGATATGCCATCGCCCATCCGGATGTAATTAAAAAGATGAGTCAAAAACAAATCTGGGGATCCCTTAATCAAGCCGGGCTTGCGGCCGCGCAGGCGAGCTTAGGCGATGAAGAATTTATGGCCTACACGCGGAAGAAAAATGCTGAAGCACGCGAGCACCTCTTCAACTATCTCGATTCCAAAAAATGGCAATACGGAAAATCACGTGCCAACGTGGTGTTCTTTCCAGCTCCAAAAGACGGAAAAACTATTCTGGATGAAACCAAAGCAAAAGGATTTGAAATCCGAGTGTGGGATTACCTCGATAAAGAATGGTGTCGTGTAAGCATTGGTACGCTCGATGAAATGAAAGCGTTTACCAAAATGTTTGATACGGTGGTGTCTTAAGCAGCGGTGGCTACCTGCTGAATCTTCAGTGCAGTAGTTGGTTTCTTACCAAGCTCCCTCAACAATCTGCCATGTCCTACAAGGGCATCGACAAATGTTTTTTCCGATTTGTACGGAATGTCAAACTCTTTTGCCGTTGCCTCCACAATCGGAGCGATGTTGCGATAATGCACGTGACAAACATTGGGGAACAAATGATGCTCCACCTGAAAGTTCAACCCACCCACATACCAGGAAAATAACCGGCTCTTGTTTGCAAAGTTGGTTGTTGTGTGAAGCTGATGGATCGCCCAGTTGTTTTCAAGATTACCATTCATATCAGGCTCAAAATATTCTGTGCCTTCAATAACGTGAGCAGGCTGAAAAATTACCGCCAGAATAAATCCTGCTACGTAATGCATCACACAGAAGCCAAGGAGTACAGTCCAGAATGAAAGATCAAGAATCACAATCGGCAGGGTAAAAATGTACGCGAGGTAAAGAATCTTCGTTACGACCAGGATAATACTTTCAGTCATCACACTGGCATTTTGCTTTTTGATCAGTCCCTCCTTGTGGTAGCTGATCATACGGATGATATCCTTAGCCAATACCCAAACCAGCGTCATCAATCCGTAAATGAACCAGGCATAGATATGTTGGAACTTATGCATAGGTTTCCAATCGGAGTATGGTGACATTCTCAGTACACCTCTCGGGCTGATGTCTTCATCAGCATCGTATACATTCGTGTACGTGTGGTGTAGCACGTTGTGCTGAATTTTCCAGTTGAAAGCATTTCCGCCAACGATGTTGAGGGAATATCCGATCAGGTTGTTTAGCCACGGCTTATGGGAATACGCTCCATGATTGGCATCGTGCATAATGGATAGTCCAATTCCTGCAACACCAATACCCATCAGCACACACATGCCAAGCATGGGCCATGTTCCGGTTACGGTTGCGGTTAGCATCAACACAAAAGGCGTGAAGTATAACGCAAACATGAAAACCGTTTTGATGATCATCTCGGCATTTGCATGACGGCTCAATTCACGGGTTTTGAAATATTCATTCACCCGCTTGTTCAGCGTTACAAAAAAATCCTGACGGTCTTTGGCAAATCGAAGAGATTTTGCTCGGTTCATACGCTTGAAAAATTTTACAAAAATACCGATACCTGCTTGTAAAACGAATGTTAGCGATCCATTTATTTGATAATCTGCGAATTAAGAGCGGAATCGAAGGGTGTTGACTGACTAGCTCAGCTGTGCAATCACCGTTTTTCCACCCTTTGTTACGTCATCAATTTTCACGTTGATCACGGCATCTAATGGAAGAAAAATATCGACCCGTGAGCCGAATTTAATGAAGCCAAACTCCTGACCTTGTTCAAGTTTCTGTCCTTGCTGAACATAACATTTAATTCTTCGTGCAAGGGCACCTGCAATCTGGCGGAAGAGCACTTCGGTACCATTGCTCATTTTAGCCACTACCGTTGTGCGCTCATTTTCGGTGCTTGATTTCGGATGCCACGCCACTAAATATTTCCCGGGGTGATATTTGTAATAACTGATGGAACCTTCAACCGGCATGCGGTTTACGTGAACGTTAAAAGGCGACATGAAAATAGAGATTTGCTTCCTTTTACCTTTAAAGTATTCCGGTTCTTCAACTTCTTCAATCACTACAACTTTTCCATCAGCCGGAGCGATAATGTGTGTTGGATTTTTAGCAACCGAGAAAACAGGATTACGGAAAAACTGCAGGATGATGAGGTAAAAAATTGCGTATGCTCCAATGATGAGGTTCCGCAGCACATCGGACAACAAATAGTAATCGCTCACCCAAACAATGCCGACAAAAACGATCAGCAAAATAAATAACAGTGTTCTTCCTTCCTTATGTATAGTCATTCTGATTTCTAAAGTCTTATGTCTAAAATCTTACGTCTATTATTAATAGCCTCCGCGATACTTATACGTTTTCGCTACTTTATCAATGGCAACCATGTACGCTGCAATGCGCAGTGACACTTTATATTCTTGTGCAATAGTATAAACATTATTCAACGCGTCTTTCATAATCCGGTCTGACCTACGGTTTACGCGTTCTGCTTCCCACTTATAGCCTAACCTGTTTTGCACCCACTCAAAATAAGAGACCGTTACACCGCCTGCATTGGCAAGAATATCCGGAACAACAACAATACCCTTATCATTTAATACACCATCGGCCTTGGAGGAAGTTGGGCCGTTGGCGCCTTCAACAATCAGCTTGGCTTTAATGTTTGGTGCATTGGTGGCCGTTATTACATCTTCGGTAGCTGCAGGAACCAACACATCTACAGGTAAGGTGAGTAATTCATCACCTTTTATTTTTTCTGCGCCTCCAAATCCGTCCAGCGAGCCTTTGTTTATGTCGCGGTATTTAATGGCTGCTTCAAAGTCAATTCCCTTTTCATTAAAGTATGCGCCCGAGATATCACTCACAGCCTGCACGATCAACCCACGTTCGGATAACAATCTAGCTGCCCACGATCCTACATTACCAAAACCTTGTACGGCACAGGTTGCCTTGTAAGGATTGATCTTCATCTTTTCCATTGCAGTAAGCGCGGACACCATCACTCCACGGCCAGTAGCTTCAGTTCTTCCAAGTGATCCTCCTAGTACCAGGGGCTTACCCGTTACAACAGCATTGACGGTCATACCTTGAGTTTTGGAGTATTCATCCATCAACCAAGCCATCTCGCGCGGACCGGTTCCCATATCAGGAGCTGGTATATCGCGGTCGGGACCGAAGACATCAATCAACGCGCTTGTGTACGCTCGGGTTAGTCGTTCAATTTCACCCGCTGACATTTCGCGCGGGTTACAGGTAATTCCGCCTTTTGCACCGCCATATGGAATATCCACCACCGCACACTTCCACGTCATCCAGGCAGCAAGCGCTTTAACCTCATCCAGGTTAACATGCGGATCGTAGCGGATACCGCCTTTAGAAGGTCCAAGAATAGTAGAGTGTACTACCCGGTAGCCTGTAAATACCTTAATGCTGCTGTCGTCCATGGTTACGGGCAGCGATACAATTACCTGCTTTGCAGGAGATTTTAACACATTGTAAACATCTTCTTCAAGCCCGAGGATCTGAGAGGCCACGCGAAAGCGCGACATCATAGCTTCAAATGGATTTTCCTTGTCTAAGAGGGGAGCCGGTTCGATATAACCCATAAAGAAAACAGTATTTAGTAGTGTTCCGGCTGATCATAACTAGTTCCGGAAACGGTTGCAAAAATAAGCAAATCCGGCAAATCTACCTTTAACGTGCTGATTTATAAAGATGTCTGATTCCAGTCGTACAGAAAATAAAAAAAGGGTACTGAAGCACCCTTTTTTATTAGTTCGTGCGATGTCAATTATTCACCACCGCCTCCGTTGAGCTGTTCAAATACGGTAACACTCGCATCTACGGTAATAGTTAAATCATTTCCTGTATTGTTGCTTTCGCCATCGAGTTCAGTTGTAAACTTTAACTTAAGTTTACCCGTCTCTTCGTCATAGCTAAAGCTATCAACATCTTCCATGTCAAGAGAGAAGTTCTCATCCAGATAAAAGACAACGTTATCATCATCATCGATAACGGATGTATATAAGTAGAAGAATCCGCTAACCGGAGTATCTCCGTCTCCTTCAAAATTAAAGGCCGCGTAGTTATCATTGTGCGAATTCGTCACTGCACCGTGCTGGCGCTGTACATAAAAGTATTCGTTACCGTCAAATTGTACGGATGAGTATCCAACATTCTCTTCTGGTAAGAATCTGTATACTTTCTTTTCAGTAAAATCCTCACCATCCGGACGCGTACCTTCAAGCGTTACTGTGATTTTTCCGTACTGCGCAGCATCGTTAAGTCCGTACACCTTAGGCGCTTCATCGTCACAGCTAAAAATTGTTAAAGTTGACATGGCAAGCATCAGGCCTGCTGCTGATTTAGTTAATCTGTTCATTTTTGGTTGTTAGTTAATTGGTTGTTAATCTTAATTGTTAAAATCTATACTGGGCTTACATCAAGAATACAGGATATACGGATTCAGTAACCTTTAGTTGCAAGCGTGTAGATGCCATTTGTCGAAAAAACGGTTGCTTGGACATTTAGAGCAATTCCAATCAACGCTTTAAAAGCAAAAACCCCAACCGAATGTTGGGGTTTTAAAAAACTACTTGATTACTAATTAGAAGTTCTTTACAACTTCTTTTGCGAATTCAGAGCACTTGAGCAGTGTGGCTCCTTCCATCATCCGGTGGAAGTTCATACGTAACCCGTTTTGATGCAATTGCTTTCCCCAACCCTTTGTTAATTAAGTCGGCAGCTTCCTGCCAGCCCATGTATTCCAGCATCATAACTCCGGAAAGAATCACAGAACCCGGATTTACTTTATCCTGACCGGCATATTTGGGGGCTGTACCATGCGTAGCTTCAAAAATTGCATGACCTGTTATGTAATTGATATTTGCGCCTGGTGCTATGCCAATTCCTCCTACCTGTGCGGCTAGCGCATCACTCACGTAGTCACCATTTAAGTTTAGCGTGGCGATCACGTCAAAATCCTCGGGACGCGTTAATATTTGTTGCAGTGTTATATCCGCAATAGAATCTTTTATAATAATCTTTCCGGCAGCAACAGCAGCTTTCTGTTCTGCATTCGCAGCTTCTTCACCTTTTTCTTTTTTCGTTTTTTCCCACGTGTTCCACGTATAAACTTTATCGCCAAAATGTTCTTCAGCAATAGCATAACCCCAATCGCGGAAAGCACCCTCTGTAAATTTCATGATGTTACCCTTGTGTACCAGGGTTACTGATTTACGCTTATGCGTAACCGCATATGAAATGGCGCTATGAATCAACCTTACGCTGCCACTCCAGCTTACAGGCTTAATCCCGATACCCACGTTCACTTCATTCTTCGGATTCTTTGCGCCCACCAGTTTCCAAAATGATTCTGATTGCTCTTTTGTGTTAAACCTGATCTTTTTGAATTCCTTTGGAAATTCTTTTTCCAGAAAGTCTAGTACTTTTTGTGACTCGGGAGAGCCCGCGGCAAATTCAATACCCGCATAAATGTCTTCGGTGTTTTCGCGAAACAGAACCATATCGACAGCGCCTGGATTTTTTACCGGTGACGGAACACCCTCATACCAACGCACCGGGCGAAGACATACATAAAGATCCAGGATTTGACGTAGTGCAACGTTTAATGACCGGATACCTCCTCCAACCGGAGTAGCCAGTGGTCCTTTAATGCCCACCAAGTAATCCCTGAAGATATCGAGCGTTTCATCTGGCAGCCAGCTTCCGTTTTTCTTAAAAGACTTTTCTCCTGCCATTACTTCCTTCCAGTTGATTTTTTTCTTTCCACCGTATGCTTTTTCTACGGCTTTATCGAATACCAACTGGGCAGCTGGCCAAATGTCCACGCCTGTGCCGTCACCTTCTATAAACGGAATGGTAGGGTTATCGGGTACTGTTAGCTTGCCGTTGCTGATGGTTATTTTCTGATCGCTCATATATGTTTTGTTTAGCCTGATTTCAGGGACTCGAAATTATAAAATTAGTGCTACAAATGAACACTTTTTGAAAGCCGGAACGTTATTTGATTAACAGATATCTATGAAAATAACCTCCCTACTGCTGTTTCTGGCCTTTCTCTTAACCGCTGCCGGAGAAACAGGCCCTCCCGAAACAGTCTGCTTATCTGCTGAAGAAAACAAGCTATACGACCTGATGATGGCGTATCGGAAAACGAAAGGTCTTGAGTCAATTCCTCTTTCAGCAAAACTCACTCAAGTAGCGCAGATGCATGCGAAAGATCTGGCGGAGAATTACGATCCGACACAAGACCGATGCAACCTTCACAGTTGGTCCAAGAATGGCAAGTGGACATCCTGCTGCTATACGGCCGATCATAAACAAGCAACGTGTATGTGGGATAAGCCACGCGAAATTGCTGGTTATGAAAGCAATGGATACGAGATCAGCTATTACTTCAGCGCGGGCGCAGATGCAGAAAGCGGACTGGATGGCTGGAAGAAAAGTATCGGTCACAATCAAATGATTATAAACGATGGCATCTGGAAGAAAATAAAATGGAATGCCATCGGAATTGGTTTTTACAAAACGTATGGCGTGGTGTGGTTCGGAGATAAGAAAGATGAAACTCCGGTAGAACTTTGTAAATAGTTTATTGAAGATCACCGGGGAAGTCTATATTTGTGTCCGTCTCTTATGCACGGATCTCCACTATTCCCTGGCACTGACTTCAGCGCCACACTTTCTACTGAGTCAATTATTTCCTTTCTTCACACGTTACGTAACCAGCGGCTGCTCGAACTTAGCCGGCATGATGATGCGTTGATGGATTTACTGGAAGAATTGTATAACACGGTAGCTATCAGCGCAGTAAAGCGCGAGTTCATGAAGCGTGATCTACAAGAGTTGAAAAGCTCGTCACTTGATCTGGTACATTACTCAAGCCTGATCAATGAAATTAAAAAAACTGGCGATTCAGGGATTGCGGAAAAGAGCCCGCTGTTCGTGGAGGAGTTGAAGCAGATTTTTAAGAAGTACGGGTTATAGGCAAAGCCTAATACTTCTCCTCCTCGTTCGGAAAATCTTTTGCCTTCACATCGTTTACGTAGTTGCTTACAGCTGTGGTGATACTTCCGTGCAGATCGGCATAATGACGTAAAAACCTGGGCTTGAAGTCCTTATTGATCCCGAGCATGTCCTGCATAACTAAAACCTGGCCGTCCGTATCCGGACCTGCGCCTATTCCGATGGTTGGAATGAGTAATTCTTTAGAGACCTTTTTTGCCAAAGCAGCCGGAATTTTTTCGAGCACAATGCCAAAGCAGCCGCATTGCTGAAGCAGCCGGGCATCTTCCTGAAGCTTTTTTGCCTCGACTTCTTCTTTTGCGCGAACCGTATAGGTTCCGAATTTATAAATGGATTGGGGAGTTAACCCTAAATGACCCATTACCGGAATGCCGGCACTTAATATCCGGTCAACAGACTCTTTGATCTCGCTTCCGCCCTCCATTTTAACCGCGTGCCCACCCGATTCTTTCATAATCCGGATAGCCGAGCGCAATGCCTCACTTGAATTTCCCTGATATGTCCCAAACGGAAGATCAACAACGACCAACGCACGACTTACTGCGCGCACCACGCTTTGCGCATGATAGATCATCTGATCAAGTGTAATGGGCAATGTGGTTGTATTTCCAGCCATCACGTTGGATGCTGAATCACCAACCAGGATCACATCAATCCCGGCATCATCAATGATGCGTGCCATGCTGTAATCGTAGGCTGTAAGCATCGCAATCTTCTCACCCCGGTTCTTCATTTCCTGAAGCTGATGCGTGGTAATCTTTTTTTCGTTCTGGGAGCGATGAACAGACATTCCGATTTTAGATTTAAGATTGACGGTTTTAGATTTTTATTTCAGGTAAACAGCAGCGTCTTTACCCAACATCACGACCACGTGATCTTTGATGGTGGTTGAGAGTTCGTAGCCTGTGTATTGCGGATAAATGGGAAACAACGTATGACTTCTGTTTACCAAAACAGCCGTTTCAATTTTTTTTACTTCTGTATCCAGAAAAGGTTTTAAACCGTAGGCAAGTGTTCGTCCGGTATTCAGCACATCATCCACCACGATGATGCACTTTTTCTTTACTACTTTAATATCGCAATCAAGCGTTACTTCACCTTGTTGAGGTGCAAGCTTATCAAGTGTTACCTTAACAAGACTAACTTCAAGTTCTGCAACGGCCTCTACTTCCTTTGCCAACAACCCGGCCAGCACATACCCCTGGCCGTCAATGCCGGCAAGTACAAGATTCTTTTCTTTAAAATTATTTTCATAGATCTCGAAGGCCATCCTGCGGATTTTTTGCTTCACCTGTGCGGCATCGAGGATCAAATTTTTATCAGCAACCATGGCTATGCGTTCGGAATCGGATAAATCTTGCTGTCCTTAAAGGTTGAAAGAATTACCATCGACTGAAGTCCATCCACTACATCGATGTTGGAAACTTTTTCCAGCATCAGTTGTTGGTAGGCGGCAATATCCGCACAAACAATCCTTAAAATAAAATCACCCGCACCCGTAATGTGGTGACATTCTACAACCTCCTCAATCTTCTGAATAGCGTTTACGAATTTTTCGATGTTGTCTTTGTTGTGGCCTTTCAAAGACGCCATAACAAACGTGCTGACGCCCAACCCCACCAGGCTTGCGGCCACTACAGCATGATAGCTTTTAATGATACCCGCTGCCTCAAGCTTGTTCACGCGTTCCAGTGTGGGAGCCGGAGATAAGCCAATCTCCTTGGCCAGCAAGGCGTTGGTGATGTTTGAATTCTTTTGAAGGAGCTCCAGAATTTTCCTGTCTGTCGCATCAAGTTTGATTGTTTTCATGTGTTAATTATGTTTTTAGTGGTCACATGGAATTCGCAGGTAGTTTGTCATTCAAAATCAATGACGCTGCTGCTCATTTCATAGGGGTCGCGCTGGTTTACCAAATATTATTTGGTAAAAGTAGGGAAAAGGTTCGAGAAATTTTAAGGTGATAACCTTTATTCAGCAACCATCAAACGATACGTTTTAACGGTATTCGAGTATCTGATCGTGAGGATATAAAGCCCGGCCTGCTCCCCAGTGATGTCCAGCACATATTGGTTAACTCCTGCATTTGCCAATACCTCAAAGGTTCGCATTACCCGTCCCATTGCATCCACTAAAACAAGTTGTGTTTTGGTCTCTTCATTTGCTTCCCATTCGATTGTGAAAGCTCCGCTGCTTGGGTTAGGAGAAGGCGGATTAACTTCCGATGGCGAAAGCACGGTAATGATCTGACGTGTGGTATCAATGCAACTTTGTAAATCTTGCGCAATCAACTGCACGGTATAATACCCTGAAACCTCATACGTATTGAAAGGAGATGCGAGGGCGCTTGTTGTAGAGCCATCACCAAAATCCCAAGCAAATGCATTTGCAGCCAATGAATTATTTTCAAACTGAATGGTCAATGGAGCCTCACCCATATTTGGATTTGCTGTAAAGGCGGCTAAAGGCCCTGGTGTGATGACGATAGGCTTTGTCATCGGATATTCACAACCTGATTCTGTTGCTACCGTAAGCGTAACATGAACAGTTCCGGGTTCCGGAAATACAACGATGGCGGGATTTGTTATTGCGCTTCCTGATCCACCAAAGTCCCAATTAAAATCTGTTATCGGATCAGTGGTATCATCTGTCACATTGGTAAACACGGTATTTTGATCAGCGCAGGTTCTCAACGAGGAGAAATCCACCGTTAGCTTAGTAGGGATCGCGACTGTTTGCTGCGTGGTCGCCATACAATTATTAGCACCTGTCACGGAAAGTATAACCTCGTACTCTCCGGGATTGTTAAAAATATGTTCTGCATTTTCGGTAACGTAAAAGCTTGATCCGATCTGCCAGCTCCACGCCTGATTGGTGGAGGCAACATCTGAAAACGTTATCTCTGCATCTTCACACAAGGCTGAATAATTAAACGCTGCCGTTGGTGATTGGTGAATAGTTATTGTTTTCTGAATCGTGTTACTGCATAAAAAATTTGTTGTGACCGTCAGGGATACGGAATAGTCCGCTGCACTGGCATAGGTATGCTGAGGATCCTGTTGGCTTGACGTATTGGAAGAGCTTCCGGTATCGCCAAAATTCCACATCCACGTGCTGAGATTGCTGTCACCCGGTGGTGGCGTGAGGTCACTAAATTCTGCTGGTGTTCCGCTGCAGGAGAATGGTGGGGGCAGTACAGCAAAATTTACCTGGGGCTGCGAATACATGTTGATATTTTTTGTGAGCATGGTTTCGCAACCCAACGAATTTTCCACGTGCAAGGTCACATTAAATAGACCGGTTGTCGCAAATGTATAGACCGGATTTTCTTCCACTACGTCTCCGGAAGGAAAAGTCCAGCGGTATTCAACAATATCTCCGTCAGTAAGTTGATGCGTAAATGCTGTTGGTGTATCCTCACATTGACTGGAGTAATCAAACAACACCTGCGCACCGCGTTTAACATCCATTAGCTGAGTTGCCTGCTTGATGCATTGATTTACAACAGCATTGGCTGTGATGATAAATCCACCCGGACCCGTGTACACAAATGCTGGTGCGTCTGCTTCAACGATTTCACCGTTCCCAAAATCCCACACAACTTCTTCAATCGGTGTAGCATTACTGACTAGAGAATACAATTTTTCCTGATGCGAACAAATCGATGACTCTGCGGTAATGCCTAACGTGGTCGTTGCCGCATTGTTCACCGACACCACTTGAGTAGACTGGTCCGTATTTCCGCAATCATCGGTTACCGTTAGCTCAACTGTATAATTCGTTGCAGCAGTAAACTGATGTGTTGGATTTTGGGCAGTTGATATTGTTGACCCGCTGGCTGGATCATTAAAATTCCATGTCCAGCTCAACGTGCCTTGCGTTACACTTTCATCCTGAAACATTGTGTTCTGCCCGGTACAATTCAGGGTAAATGAAAAATCAGCCTCGGGATCCATCTTGACTAAAATTGAGTCGGTTACGAATCGTGTTTCTCCACGTGCGTCACTTACCTGCATGGAGACATATTTTGTTCCGACTGCCGCATACGACAATGATGGTTCTTGTTGCCTTGAAACTGTAAGGGTGGCATCGCTGGTACCCGTAAAGGTTATGCGATGAAGCCAGCTTGTAGCGATGTTGTGTGTAAGGCCGATCCAGCCGGTGTTGGTTTTTGAGAACGTCAATCCCTGAAGATTATTGAGACTACCCAGGTTCCCAAAATTTTGATAGCCCGGAAGATTGGATGCCGGGTTCTTACCAAAATCAAGATTCTTAAGTACTCCTCCGTACTCGGAAACAACGGCTACAAAACGATCTACATCGCGTAGAAAGACAACATTAGAAGGCGTGGTGAATGCCGGAAGATCGGCCGTTAACTCAATTGTCTGAGGCGTATCAAACAGGAATGAAGTGAAGTTTATTTTATGAATACCTCCGTTTTCAAATACAGCCAGACCATACCATCTGTCGGCACCACGAACAATAGAAAAGTCACGGAAAAATCCAGACCCAGAAAAATTTATTTCATTAAACTCAAACGTGGAGGCTTTGGGGTCCTGTTCAAAATTGATCATTAGAATTTTGCGTTGCGACCGGTCACCTATCAATGCAATTAAGTCGCCTTGGTCTGTTACCCACTGAACCGCCTGTGGTTGTGTTATTCTGCCTGAAAAAGTTCCAAGGTCAATGGCTACAGGCGTATTCGACAATGAGTTTCCGAAATCAAGACGCACAACATTTGCAGTCCCTATTGCGGGATTAAAATTAGTTACCAGTCCATGCCAGTTGTTGTTGTACGAAATAATCGCAATGCCGCGCGGACGTGAAAGCAATCCACCCAAGGATCCTACATCAGTGCGTGTCGGGTTGTTCGTGAGGGAGCTTCCGAAATCAAGCCGGACGAGATTATTTGAATTTACACTAACAACAAACCCGATATAGTTCCCGGCTTCATACTGCAGCGTCATTCCATCGGGCGCATTCGTAGCTGCAGTAACGCCCAGGTTGAGGGACGCTGGTGTTGTTTGCAATCCGCCATAGGCAAACTCCCAAAAATATTGAGTGGCGCCAGAACTTGTGTTAAAGGTCTGAAACGTTTCGTTTTTGCAAACTTTCTCAGGAAGCTGTACGACAGGGATTGGCTGAGCAAAGGCCCAAAAACCAATTATTACTAACCCTATTGTACCGAAAAATTTCACCCTGCTTAAATGAGTTCCATGCATCAAATGTAACCGACACGTTCGGTTAGCGTAAGGTACAACGAATGGTATTTCTCCACGCCTCGTTCGAGCGAATAGTACTCCAGCAAAGCACGATCGGCTTGCTGCGTCAGGAAACCGGAATCGATTTGATCAACAGCGTGCTGATACGCTTGTTGCGTGAATTCACGAACGATCATACCGTTCGTGGTTTGTGCAATCAATTCGTCTCCATCCCCTACTCCACTATTGGTTACAAACGGAATATGCATCATGCACAACTCGCCCAGTTTGGTTGGTGAGCTTGCCATTTTAGAAAATGAGGGCGTAATAAAAAAGACTGCCAGGTGCGCGAGTGAAAGTACGGTTGGCATCTGTGTGCGTGTTGCACTAAATACTAAAAGCTTATCACTGGTTAACCCGGTTGATTTCCATTTTGCGTGCAACGAATCTGTTGCATCACGGGTCACGATCAGTAACCGTGCAGCGGGAAATTTTTTAGTAAGCACAGCGAAAAAATCAATGAGTTCATCAATTTTATACCATGTGCCTAAGCTGCCATGATATAATACAATCATATCCTGCTCAGCAATGCCTAATTGAGTTGAAATTGTTTTTCTATTCGGATCTGTTTCAGGTACCGTAAAAAACAACTTTTCATCGGTACAGCATGGGATAACTTCCAGCAGGGATGTTGTTGGATTTAATGCACTATGCGTTCGCAGATATTTTTTCGATGCTTCCGTTAACATCACAACCGCATCGGCATTTTTGTATAAATGCCTTTCCCGTACGCGTAACCAGCGAATAATCATTGCATAAATCAGATTCCCGGGATTCCAGATTTCACCTTCGATACGTTCATCAATCCAGAAGCCGCGCGTATCAAACAGTAATTTTATTGTTGACTTATATTTTAACCGAAGGCCGATTAACGCTGCCAGGTAGCTGCGACAG
>Ga0209174_10001459_pt1 | contig 16636 bp, 12 predicted proteins | sample JI91814BDNA_FD_187505 | JGI IMG/M metagenome (GOLD analysis project Ga0209174, IMG submission 187505) | Wastewater effluent complex algal communities from Wisconsin, to seasonally profile nutrient transformation and Carbon sequestration -... | ecosystem: Engineered > WWTP > Effluent > Algae...
ACAGGCTCTGATCTTAGAGCTAGAGACGGGCTCTTCTTTAGAATATACCTGATCTATTTTCTCTACACTGAAATCAAATTCTTCCGCATGAGATTGCAAGAATACAAAGTCACCTTGTCTACCTTTTCCAAAAAAATGATTAAACCCAATGATGATATGATGCGGCTTAAGCTTATCGACTAAGATATCCTTTGTGAATTCATAGGCGTGCATCGTAGAAAATTCGTGAGTGAATGGAATAGTAAGAAGCATATCAACAGAAAATGTTTCGATGATTTCTTTTTTAATATCTTCACTATAAACAGGTCTTAGAGTTTTATTTTTTCCGAGCACAATGGCTGGATTCGGATAATAAGTCACGAGTATGGACGGAAGATTTTTTTCTTTCGATACTTCCTTCACTCTCTTAATAAGAGACAAATGACCGAGATGAATTCCATCGAAGTTACCGAGGGTAATGACAGAACCCCGATTTACTTCATTTCCAATTTCTTCTATGCTATTTAAAACTTTCAAACTAATCCTTCACGTTATTCATAAACAATCTCTTTAGGACTTGACTTGGAATGCAATAATAATTAGTTTAGATGCTAATTAAAAATTTGTCATGGTGGGGATTTGACGGGCTAGTAAAATTTTGTTCTAGTAAGCTTGTTGAACTATCAGGATGACAGGAAAGCCATTCTATGAATTTCAAATTCTTTTTTATCTTACTATTTTTCGTTGTAGCTACGTTGACAGCAGAAGAAACTGCTCCATTTAAAAAGTCTATCAATTTCAATCATCAAAGCGAAAAAGGGGAAAAGTTAAACCCGGAAGATTTTGCCGGATACGACGAACTGAGACGTTGGGCAAATTTCCAATCCATGAGCTTAAGAATGGATTCTGATAAGTATGGACTCAAAGATGGAATTTGCAGAATGATTCCTGCTAAGGGAATTTCTTTCTATCTCAGTTTTGACACAACCGTAAAAAAAACAATCTACCTCTATCTCGATCTCACTACCTACGAAGCTTTGAATAACCAGACGTATCCCGCAAGATCTTTATCTGTTTTAATCAACGGTCGCACAAAAGCAAAAGTATTGTTTGATAGAAAAAATCCAGAAATAAATCCTTATAGGATTGCAATCGATCCAGTTGAATGTCCTACGGGGAGAATAGACATTACCCTCATTCCAGATTCTTCAGCTAATGGAAGATTTTGGGGAATATGGGATGCATTCTACTCTTACGTAAAGGAATAATCATGAACCAAACTTGTTACCTATGTTCTAGCAAAGAAAATAACCCCGTATTCAATGAGAACGGGATACTCATCGTTAAGTGCAAATCCTGCGGGCATGTTTTTTCTACCTACGAGCAAGAAGAACACTATGATGGATATTGGGGTGAGGGTAATGAGGAGTATGACCTTGATTGGTGGGATCACGCACACCGTAGTATTTATTCTGAGTTTATTGCAAGCTTCATGCAAAAAGATTCAGGAACCATTTTAGATGTAGGCTGTGGCTTAGGCTTTTTCGTAAAGATGCTCCAAGAAAAAAAACCAGGTTGGACTTCGATTGGTTTTGAAATGTCTCTACCGGCAGTAAAATTTGCAAAAGAGAAAAACGGGCTAACCACCGTATACCCCGGAATGGTTCAATCCAGCGGAATAGGTGTTGGCTCTGTAGATATTATCACTCTCTGGGATGTAATTGAGCATATACCAAAGCCACAACCACTTATGGAATATTTATTTTCTCTCTTAAAGCCGGGAGGAATCTTATTCTTGCAAACTCCTAATGTTCCCATCCAATTAATTAAAGCAAATCTAAAACTCGCTCTAAAAGGAATGAAACCGGGTGTGCATTACCTCGAAGCCAAAGATCATATCAATGATTATTCCAGAAAGACATTATCGATGTTAGGTGCCCAGACTGGATTTGCGTCTACTGATTATTATGTGCTAACACCAATACTCTCTTTCGCCGGAAGCAAAAGCAGTTTTGGTAAAATAGGAAAAATGCTTTTTTATTATATAACTAAATTTATCTGGTTTGCAAGTTTTAAATCCATCATGATGAATAATACGCTATTTGCTGTCATGAAAAAATAGATTTATTAAGGATTATCCAATGAAAAGAATATTTACAATGCTTATGTCTGCTCTAATAGGATGCAGTTCAGGCGGATACTACAAAACATACCCAAAAATGGAATTAGAAAAATTCATGGGAAAATGGTATGTTATCGCAAGCCGACCTACCTCTTTTGAAGAAGGAGCGTTTAATGCTGTCGAATCATACAATTACGATCAACAAGAAAAGAAAATCGAAATAGACTTTCGGTATAATAAAGACTCTTTACAAGGCGAAGAAAAAAGAGTCCCGCAAGTGGGATGGATTTATAACGAGCAAACCAATACTCACTGGAAAATTTCTCCTCTATGGCCTTTTAAATTTGATTATTTAATTCTCGATCTGGATAAGGATTATCAATGGACTGTCATAGGTGTCCCAAACCAAGAATATATATGGGTAATGGCAAGATCACCAGTCATGTCAGACGAATCATTAAAAAGAATTCTAAGTGCAACGGAAAACGCGGGATATAACATTCAAAATGTAAAAAGGATTTCTCACAAAAATTAATAATACAACTTTCGAATAGAATGATTAAACCTATCAGCAAAATAAAGAAAGTTTCCATCAAATGTAATTGAGGAGTCGCATGAACCTACAACACAAAATTGGGCACTACCAATTACTCCATCCGAATAACCGTCATTTTGCGCCATAATCGTTGTAACAGAATTGGGGGATGCCAATAGCATTTTTTTCAAGTTCCTTCCTGTGCCTTCTAGAATGTATAAATAACTCCCATCCAATGTAACACCGTAGGGATTATTGAATTGTGCGAGAGTTCCTGTCGCATTATCGACATTACCCGAAACCCCCGTCCCTGCGACAATAGATTGTATTCCAGACGGAATGGCATACTTTATAATCTGATGACTTCCTGTTTCTGCAATGTATAAATTAGTTCCGTCAGTCGCAATCCCATTGGGCGAATTTAATCCAGAAATAACAGATGAAACAATTCCTGTGCTTAAAACAATTTGCTTTACCTTGCCATTGCCTCTATCCACTACGAATAAATTAACTCCATCCGTTGTCAGGTAAGTAGGGTCACTAAATTTTGCAGATGTCCCAGCACCGATTACATCTCCCGACGGAGCACTGCCCGCAAGAGTTGTCACTGTGCCTGTTGCTATTTCTACCTTGAAAATGGTATGTGATCCATAAGCGGATACATACACATTAACCCCATCTGTCGTGACACCATGCGGTAAACTATTAATAGTCGCGAGAGTTGAAACAGTATTAGTCCCTATCGCAATTTTTCTAATTGCATTATTTGAAAGATCAGCCACATAAATATTTGTTCCATCCGATGTAATTGCTATCGGATTATCAAACCTAGCAAGAGTCCCCGCCCCATCTAAAGTTCCATTAGCAACAGTAGGAGGAAAACTTCCGGCTAACGTCACTAGTCCTGCAAAAGACTGATTTAAAGTAGGAGGATTATTACTCGATAAAATAGTTCCATTAAATAAATATCCAGAAACACATAGAATTTGTATTATCACATTTGTGCTCGAAGTTCCATAGGGTAGATTTGAAATGGAACAAACTTGTCCAGTGGGTTGTGTTTTTATGGATACAGAATAACTTGCTCCATTTGCTATCGAAGTTGCGAAATTATTAAATCCATTTTCAATAAGAGTTAATGTCTCGACAGAATTATTCTGCAATTGGATACTACCAATTAGCCCACTCATATTTGTTCTTACAAAATAGAACCCGGTTGTATCAATATCTAGATTTGTTAGATTTACATCCGCAAGAGAATAACTATCATAAGCCACATCTTGACTTTTTACTTTGAATTGAATTTTGTAGTTGGTATCACCGCTTACACTTATTGTGCCTCGACTACCTTCTATTTGAAAAGATTGACTAGTCGCCCAGTTAAGTGAATCGAATTCTAAATAGTGTGTTCCAGAATTACAGATACCTGTATCTGTTTTTACAAGACTAGAAATTAAAATTGTCCCACCATTAATAGTATCCGAACTTGTCAGGCAAATATAAACTTTATCACTGGGTTCATTTTTCATTGTGATAAGAATGGTAGCTTTATTTCCAAATTCGTTTGTATTTCCTGAAGGTAGTCCGACTTGTAAACTTTTTGAAATAGGCACTGGCGCGTTTGCAGTTACTGTTATAGGCTGTGAGGGCATCGTTGGTAAACTAAACTTTATCTTAGGCTTCTTATCACCAAAGCAGTGACCGACTAATAGTAAGAAAAAAATAATTCGTAATAACCGGCTCATTAAATTGTCAACCTGAATCCTTTTAACTTACATTGTTCTAAGCACTATGTAAAGTAAATAAGTTTAGTAGAAAAAAATTTCTTCTAAAATAATTTTTGCTTGAACTCCCTAATTGTAATATTCGTTAATTAACTTGATGAAACTCAAAGCAAAGATTACTCTCGTTACTCTCGGCACTGTTCTAACATTATTTGTTTTAGCAATGATAATTAATACGATGATTTTTTATCATGAAGCAAGAGAGTTTCGCAATGCTGAGATTACAAGTTCTTTTGATTTTTTCCTCAATCAAATCAATCACGCTACCAATATCACAGAAATCACTGGCTATGATTTAGCTCGCTCAGGAGAAATACTTTACACCTTAAAATCAAATGATCCTGCAAAGCAAAAGGAAATCTTTGAACAATATCTAATCGCTCGTGTTAAAAATGAAAAGTCAATTCTAGGAGGTGGTCTTTGGTATGAACCCTATCGCTTCAATGAAACTTATATGGGTCCCTATGCTCTCAGAGAAAAAGACAATGTGAAGATAACTTGGGAATATTCAAATCCAAAATATGACTATCACAACCAAACGTATTATAGAGCAGCGATTCCAAAAGACTGGGATATTACAAAAAAAAGAGAGCGAAGCTATTACCGAATTCCTCCCTATTTAGATAAAATAGGAGATACGGAGATAATATTCGTTACCCTCAGCACTCTCATGTATGACAGCAGCGGAAAAATATTAGGTCTAACTACTGTTGATTGGTCTTTTGAAGATTTGAATAAACTACTAGGACAATTCGATATTACCAAAAGCTCTTACACTACTCTTATTGACTTACCAAATTCAAAGATAGTATTCTATCCAGATAAAAATTTAATCATGCATGACAAGTCTGCAATCAAGTGGACAGAAAAAATCCAATACGATAAATTGGAAAAAAACAAAATTGCAAAGTTAGAAAGTGAATTCATCGACGGTGTTGAGCACGATATTTACTATACAGTGACTAATGCCGATTATCTACTTGCTGCAGTAATAAACAAGAAAGAAGCCTACGCAGTCATCGGAGGAATTGTTGCCCGGAATGTTTTATTAAGCGTAGTGACTCTTGCCCTCGTTGGATTTTTCATTTTCATTGTAGTTGATTTAAGCATTAAACCACTCAATAAAATTATCACCGTTCTTCGTGGAATTGCAAGTGGTAGTTTAGATTTAAAAGAAAGAATCAATATTAAATCAACCGATGAGTTCGGGGAACTGGCGGATACGTTCAATAATATGGCGGATAAAATAGAATCCCAAAATCAGGAAATCAAAGAATACAGTGAAACATTAGAAGACAAAGTCATTCAAAGAACAGACGAATTAAACCAAACTCTGCAAGAAGTAACAAAACTAAAAAAACAACAAGACGGAGATTATTTTCTTACCTCTCTACTGCTTGAACCTTTGGGGAAAGTAAATGTGGATTCTGAGAATCTATCGGTCGATTTCTATGTAAAACAGAAGAAAACTTTTGAATTTAAAAATTCAGTAAAGGCAATCGGTGGAGATTTGTGCATTGGAAATTCCATCCAATTAAAAAACAGAGACTATACCATTTTCTTAAACTGCGATGCAATGGGCAAATCAATCCAAGGTGCAGGTGGTGCATTAATTCTTGGATCCGTATTCGGTGCTATTATTGAGAGAACAAAATCTACCAAAGTTATGCAATCTCAGAGTCCTGAAAAATGGATTAAGGGTGCATTCATTGAATTACATAAAACATTTGAAACTTTCGATGGATCTATGCTGGTATCAATGGTAATGGGGCTAGTAGATAATAAAACAGGACTACTGTATTTTATCAACGCGGAACATCCTTGGACTGTTTTATATAGGGATGGGAAAGCCTCCTTTATTGAAACCGAATTTATGTTTCACAAATTGGGAATGGGTGGAGGAACGCATAATACCATTTATGTGCGCACATTCCAGATGTTAGCCGGTGATGTTATATTAATAGGATCGGATGGTAGAGACGATCTAATCATTGGAATGGAAGAAATATCCGGACAAAGAATCATCAACGAAGATGAGAATGAATTCTTACGTAGAGTAGAAGAAGGAAAGGGTGATCTAAAAGAGATAGCAAACGCAATCCAATCAATCGGTGAACTAACGGATGACTTTTCCTTACTGCGCTTAGAGTTCAAAGCACCTCCAGCCCCTTCTTTGGAATCATCCTCTGTCCAAGTATTGGAAGCTATTAAGAAAGCGAGGATTTTAGAAAAGAAAGGAAAACACGCCGATGCCTTAATTGAACTGCGAGCGGCTTACAACATTGAACCACAAAATCCAATTTTATTAAGAGACCTTGTTAAACTCAGTATTTATTTAAAACACTACGCGCATACGATTGAATATGCGAAAGAATATATAAACCTACGCCCCATTGATACAGAAATTATATTTGCTTTATCCTATGCATATAAACGTAATAACCAGAAGATGGAAGCAGTAGAGCTCGGAGAACAAATTCGTCTAAGAGAACCAAAGAATGTTAAATACCTTACTCATTTAATTGAACTTTATATGAATATAGACACAAAGCGTGCGAATACACTCTTAAATGAAGTAATCAAAATTGCTCCGGAAAACGAAAAGCTATTAAACCTACAAGAATCATTACGATCATTAGGCTAACGGTCATTTACCCATGAAACTAAAAACTAAGATTACTCTACTGACTCTTGGCACAGTTCTTACAATTTTCATTATTGCTATGGGGATAAACACTCTTATCTTCTATGGACAAGCAAAAGAGTTTAGGGATCGTGAAATAGATAGTTCTATTTTTTTCTTCCTGTCTGAAATAAACAACGCGACTAGTAAGACAGAAATTATAGGTCGTGACCTAGCACAAGCAGGAGAAATAATTTATAATATTAAATCCTCAGAAAAGCCAAAGGATTCTCTTGAGACTATCTTAAAGGAAAAAATGAAGAATTTTCCCAATTTAGTTGGAGGAGGAATCTGGTATGAGCCCAATCTATTTGGAGAAAAATACCTAGGTCCTTATGCATCCTGGAACCAAAATAATGTTGAGGTGACTTGGGAATATTCGAATGAGACTTACGATTATTTTACTCAAAGCTGGTATTTATTTGCGCTACCGGAAAAATGGAATCGTTCCACCGCTCGTGCTTTACCGAAATATAGAACTGTTCCTTATATGGATACACTTGGAAATGAAAAGGTAATCTTCATTACCCTCTGCACAATCATGTATGATAGAGCGCAAAAAATTATAGGGATGTCAACCATTGATTGGACTCTGCAATCAGTGAAAGCTTTGCTTTCAAAACTAGACATTACTAAAAGTTCTTTTGCAATTCTAATTGATAAAGAAAGCAAAAAAATCCTATTTCATCCAGAGGAAAATTACCTTCTTAAGGATTACAGGGAATTGTCGTGGCTAAAAGACAATGATTTCAAAGGAATTGTAAAAAATAAAATTTCAATAGAAGAGAAGATTAATATCAAAAGCCAAGCCTACACTCTTTACCTGACTGAATCGGATTCAGAGTTTATTCTAGTGGTAGCAGTGAACGAAAAAGAAGCTTATGCAGTAATTGAAGGAATCATAGTTAGAAATACAATTCTCACAGTCGTTACTCTCTTAATCATTGGAATAATGATTTCATTCATTGTAGGAAGAAGCATTCAACCTCTTATGAGTATAATCGATGTTTTGCGCGGAATAACATCTGGTGAGAAGTCTTTAAAAGATAGAATTAAGATTAAGTCAAGAGACGAATTTGGGGAGTTGGCAAATACCTATAATAGAATGGCTGACACCATCGAGCATCAGAATGCAGAGATAAAAGAATACACTGAAAATTTAGAAGATAAAGTAAAAGCAAGAACGAATGAATTGAACCAAACCTTACAAGAAGTAACAAAACTTAAAATGCAGCAAGATGGAGATTATTTTCTCACTTCCCTTTTACTTGCTCCACTTGGGGTAAACCGAAGTCATGCGGATACAGTAAAGATTGACTATTTATTAAAACAAAAAAAAGAATTCGATTTTAGAAAGAAGAAAAATGAAATAGGTGGAGATATTTGTGCAGCAGATTCTTTTACTTTAGGTAGTAGAAATTATTCTGTTTTCTTAAATGCAGATGCAATGGGAAAATCTATCCAAGGTGCCGGTGGTGCTCTTATTCTTGGCTCTGTATTTCATGCGATAGTAGAAAGAACAAAAGTATCAAAGTCAGTCATGGGTTATACACCAGAGCGTTGGATCAAGAATACATTCATCGAATTACACAAGACATTTGAAACATTCGATGGATCAATGCTTGTATCCATGATTCTAGGACTTGTAGATAACGAAAATGGATTTTGTTATTTGATTAACGCAGAACACCCATTTGCCGTTCTTTATAGAGATGGAAAAGCAAGCTTCATCCAAACAAAATCATTTTATCGAAAACTAGGAACCCCCGATGCGGTAGGCGGAATAGTAGTTGATACATTTCAAATTCTACCCGGTGACGTATTGCTACTCGGTTCTGATGGTAGAGATGATATTTATATTGGCAAAGACTCCAAGGGAGAGCGGATAATCAACGAAGACGAAAATCTATTTCTTACAATTGTAGAATCCTCTGAAGGTAACTTAAAAGCTATCAAAGAAAATATTCAAAAGCAAGGCGAGATTACAGATGATTTGTCGCTACTTCGATTAGAATACATTGGACAATCTATCCAAACACAAACTCTTTCTAGTTCTTCCAAGCGGCTTATTCAATCTTCCCGTGAATTCCAAAAGCAAGGCGATAACCAAAAAGCAATGGATGTATTAATTGAGGCAAATGGATTAGACCCCGATCATCCTGATATACTACGCGAGATGATGAAAGTTTACCTAAACACAAAAAGCTATGTTAGAATTTGCGAGCTTGCCATTCCTTATATCAGCATGAGACCCGATGATCTAGACATGCTCTATCTCGTCTCTTATTGCCAAAAGAAATTAAAGAAATACGAATCCGCTCTCGACTATGCTGAGCGCCTCAAGATTAGAGACCCGAACAATATTCTCTACATGGTCAACCTCGCCGAGATTCATCTGGTTATGGGTAACACTCATAAGGCTCAGGAAATAGCCGACCACATTCGCACCATCGACGAGGATAATGATAAATTGCTGCTCCTAGAAGAAGCAATACGAAGTAAGAGTTCGAATCATAACTAGCTTACATAAATCCTACTTCTGTAAAATAATTCTCTCATAAGCATTTGTGCTGGTGTTTGTATTTACCCCACATCGATACCCACTGCTCAGACTACTAGCGCTGGTGTGCCAGCAGAGTCGATAGCTATCAAAGGCACTCGTTGCAGTATCGCAAGAACCTCGATTAATAGAATCTCCCGCTTTAACAAATCCCCATGAGTAACTAGAAGTATAATACCAGTCTACACCGTTTGCTCTGTGAACCGAAGTTGCACCGGAACCAGTTTCATAGAATACATCAGCGTAAGGAGAAGATGCCGCTACTATCAGTGTTGCATTTCCAGTAAGCCTACAAGCAACCATAAGATTCGGACCTGTGCAAGTGGATTGAATACTGGCAATGGTAGGCACTAAATCATATGTTCCCTGGTAACAGACAGACCAGCCCGATGAGGTAAATGTTGATAATGCGGTGTTTGTATAAATCGTGCATCCTCCAGCACAAGGAACCATCGCTGTTGCTGTGCTCTTAACCTCAACACCGGCTAATCCGTATTGGTCTACGGGTATCACTCCATATTTTATAAAATAAGATTCATCTGCTGCTTGAATGGTATAAGTATTTGAAGTAGCACCAGCGATTGCAACGCCTGCATCACCAGCATTTACACATCTATACCATGCATAAACAGAAGAGCCTTGTGTATGTCCATCTGCATCATTAAAAGTATGAGAGCCTGTAAGAGTATTTCCGGTTGAGACTGTTCCAGAAATGCTTACTGCACTAGCGGTAGGAGCATTGTTAGGAACGGTAATATTGATATTAGCCGTAGCTGTTACGCCTGACGTTCCGTTGGCTGTAATTGTATAAGCAGTAGAACCTGATGTCAAAGTTGGGGCACCGCTTATGCTACCAGTAACGGTATTGAGAATAAGCCCCGTAGGAAGAGGAGGAGAAATGGAATAGGAAACTGCTGCTCCATTGCTAGTAACATTTTTTGTAACGATAGTGCCTCCAATCGGAAAAGTATAAGGCGATCCTGTATACCCAATAGTAAGTGCATTCACTGTTATTGTAATAGATGCTGTTGTAGTGCCTACCGCATTCGTTGCAGTTATTGTGTGTAAAATTGCTCCCTGTGTTGCTGTCGCTGAGCCAGAAATAATTCCTGTTGCAGAGTTTAAAGAAAGTCCAGCAGGTAAAGCAGGCAATACCGAATAAGAAGTAACAACACCGGTAACAACCGGCAAAAGAGGAGTAACCGCAACTCCCGTAATATAAATAAAGCTTGTTCCTCCGTAGGTCAAAGAAGTTGGAGCAGATATATTTATAGTCATCGTGATTGTTGCTGTCGTAGAGCCCGTAGAATTAGAAGCTGTAATCGTGTAATTCGCGTTAGTCACAGGCGTTGTGGGAATTCCTGAAATCACTCCCGTAATCGTATTTAAAGTAAGTCCGGTTGGAAGAGCAGGAGAAATGCTGTAGTCACTAACGGTTCCTGTTACTGCTGGAGTAAGAGAAGGAATCGAAAGACCGGCTGTATATACATAAGGAGAGCCCACATAAGACAATGCAGAAGGTGCAGGCAAACTAGGAGTAAACCCACCTCCCGTATAAGTAGGATTAGCCACATCGGCTGGAGTCCAAACAATCCCACTTCCATCATTCCCACCAGTTGCAGCAATGACAGTAACATAATTAGCCATTCCCGCCGAAAGACTACCGGAAGGATCATTCACAAAAGAAGCAAAGTCAGTAGGAATCGTAATCGTATTCCCGAATTCATCTACAATTCCCTGTCCATTTAAAATTCCATCTCCTGCAATATCACCAGAAACTATATCCAAAAAACTATCAAAGAGTGTAGAGATGTCATCTGATTCTGAAGCATTCAATCCTTTTCCATTGATTAACTTATTGATAATCGAATCAATTCCTCCCAAGACAGAATTAAATTGTTTCGCCAGACTTGGATCATATCCTGGTGCAGAAGGATCTCCGAAATTTACTTTAGACGGATCAATCTTTTTTCCTGAACCTTTAAAGAACATTTCTCCCACTGCTTCATTGGCACCATTAACCATCGCACCCATATCTGCACTTGATAAAACCGCATAGTTTAATTCGCCCTTATTAGAAGCGCGAGAGCGAAGATTTGCTTGCATTTGTTTTCTCATCAGAGAAGCAAATTTTGCAGTGGCAATATTTGTAAGAGGGTTCGCATTTCCTGATGTGCTAAACTCTCTGCTATTGCTACTATTTGCATCTGAGAGAACCAAGACAGAAGTTACACGAATTGAATTGGCACTACCTTGTCCTGCTTTTGGTTTCCACGGGATAGGCTTTTTCTGGAACGGCGAATAGGCAGTAGACTCTTGCGTTGGAGTTACAACTAAACATAGGACAGTATCAGAAGGCTTTTCCATACTAAGAGAATAAAATCCACCATCGTTCTTATCGTCTGATCCGCCTGTAGTCTTTCCGCTTGCAAGTAAAGAGCCTGCACTTCCATCGCATTTTCCTGCAACGCTTCCTGTCATAGGAATTGTTCTCAATTGAACGCTCGCATTTTTAATAGAGCCAGTGAGTTGTGCTTTACCGGATACTCGTAATTTGACTACGTTTAAATTTTGGTATCTTCCTGTTAAGAATAAAGTTTCCGTTCCTTCCGAATTAGAATTTTTATTAAATATATTAGAACATGAACTAAGTGCGGCTATAGTGACTGCCAAAAGCGTTTGTTTATAAAGTAAGTTTTTCATATAAATCCTCTTATTGTGTTTACATTTTATCTATTTATCAAATGTGCTTCCTTGTTTTCAGTATTAGACGCAATGGATAATATATTCCTACACTTAAAGGCAATACTCTCAAGTAAAAGCGTCTCAATTTGCAATGACGATAGATTTATTGTCTCCTAAGGGTATTCTAAAATAATAGGTCAAGGACTTTGAATTTATTATGAAACAAATCAATAACATAGCAGTTATAGGTGCTGGTGCCGTTGGCACTTTTTATGGCGGGATACTAGCGAAAGCAGGTTTTGCAGTTCAATTTCAATCTAAGTATATGTTTTCTTCTAAAACAAAAAACATGCAGATAAAAAGCCTTTGGGGAGATTTTGATTTTCCAATACAAGTCTTTTCAGATGTTAGCTCAATGGATAAAGCTGATCTAATCATCATATCAGCTAAGACGTGTAAGCCGGCACTCGATTTAATTCAGTATTCCAAGTTAATAAAAAAGATTCGCAAGCCTAATAGCATTATCCTCGTTCTACAAAATGGATTGAACATGGAAGAAAAGCTAGGCAAAGTATTTCCAAAGAATCCAATCTTAGGAGGACTTGCTTTTACTTGTATCAATCGAATTACGCACGAGGAAATTCATCATATCGACTACGGGCAAATCAAGATTGGTCCCTTGAAGAATAAATTTGATGCAGAAGGTAAACTCATTACAAAACTATTTTCAGATGCAGGGATTGACACAAAGTATGAAAATAATCTTAGAAAAGCAAGGTATGAAAAATTACTCTGGAATGTTCCGTTTAACTCTCTCTCCGTAATTGGAAACAAATCCTCTACAAAGGAAATCATTGATTTTAAGCCACTGTTTGATTTAGCAAAAAATCTAATGCTCGAAGTTAGAGCCATTGCTAAAAAAGAAAATATTGAGATTAAAAAATCTCTCATTGATGAAATGCTTGAGAGAACAAAGAAAATGAAGCCGTATAAAACTTCTATGCTCTTAGATTTTGAAAAGGGAAATACGATGGAAGTAGAAAGTATTCTAGGAGAAATTTATCAAACAGGAAAAAGTTTGCGGGTATCAACTCCCTACCTGGACTATACCTATGGTATTATGCAATTCCTGAATCGAAATAAAAAATTACTCTAGCCTAAATTAATTTTTATAACTCATAAGAAGAAAACACTTGCATTTATGATTTAGTCTACGGAAACTTATTTTAATTCCAGTAAAGGTATAACGCCAAATTAGGGTTAGCCGATAGTTTTACGGAATACATATTTTTTACAAAAAGGAATACTATATGAAACAATTTTTAATCCTATTCACTCTCCTTAGTTTAACAGGTTCATTCTCCCTGTTTGCACAGGCACCGAAACAAGCGCCAAAGCAAGAACCAAAAAAAGAAAAAGCAAAGAAAGTAGAGCCTAAGAGTGAAGGCAAAGAAGAACAAAAAGAGCGCAAAGACAATAAGACAATGATTAAAGAAGACAAAGAAGAATCAAAGAAATAGAATCTATTCTGAAAAGAAATACTGCAATAGCTTTCTAATTTGGGGAAGAGTCATATCGTTACCTAAAAATTCCCCATCTATCCAAATTTCAAAGTGAAGGTGAACGCCATCGTTATTTTGCTTGGCTTCCCCCATTAAACCTGAATTTCCCGCATAACCAATAGTATCCCCTTTGCGAACTTTTGTTCCCACTGCAATTCCATTTTGAATAGCAGACAAATGGTTGTAAGTCGTAATGATTCCGCCTTTGTGTTCAATCCAAACTTGTCTTCCCCCAAAATCCCTCTCGACGAATGTGATTGGATGTGTTTGGTTGTAAGCGGAGATTTCTTTGAATTCAGTTTCCGTCATTGGTTTATAATTCAAGTCAGAGCGGATAACGACTCCATCTTGAGCAGAAAGAATTTTTGTTTCTTTTGTAACACTCGAATTCATAGTAAAAAAATTCATCTTGGTTCCGATGTCTAGACCTTTGTGTGTTCCATTTCTATATTTGCGTGGAGCACCCGGTAGCGAATAATCATCCGTAGGCATAAGTCCATTCTCGATTGGAAATGCAAATCCAGTTAAACGAGAGTCAATTCCTGTAAGGTTTGTTTCTCCGAGTAGCAAACGAAGATTAGCCAGTGTATAAGAGGTTTCCGAGTTTTTAGGAAATAGAATTCGAATCGTAGAAGCATCGATTCCAACAAAAATATCCTTATTTTTCTTTTCAGGTTTTGCATTCGTATAAATCGTTGTCCATACTTCTCTGTTTAGAACTTGCACTTCATAAGGAGTCTGACTCATGAATGCAAATTCAGTCTCTACTCCGGATAATAACCGTTTACTCCCAAAGTCAATGACTATCCATTCATTTTCATTTCGCTTGTCTGTTACCCAGAGAGTGTTTGAGTTGGAGTCAAATAGATTTTGTCCGCAGTTCGATTCAGAGATACAAGAAGAAGTTGTAAATTTAAAAGGAACATTCGCAAGCCTTCCAAAACTAATCTCTCCTTTCTGTTTTATAATCGCATTCCCACTCCCCCCAAACTCAGGACGGAGAGGTAAATTGCAAAACATAAGTAAGAAGATTACCACCGATGAACACCGATGAACACAGATGTTAAAGATGGAAAGATGCCACAGAGGCACGGAGGCACGGAGAGTATTTATTTTCATATTTATAATTTGATTTCAGTCATCTCGAAATTCACTCGGCGGTCGTGGCAAAGCAAGTCGAACTTCGGGCCTGAGATATTTATTTTTATCTAATCGTAAAGATTTATCATAATCATTATTTACCGGCTCGATATCTAAACTGCTTCCCTCTTTCGAAATGCCTTTTTCCCAGTCCTCTGTGTCTCCGTGACGGCGCCTGTGCTGAGGTTCTCGAAGCATGGCAACTAAGTTTTACTTCTTTCCAGATTTTTGTAAAATTTCCATTGCCTTTGCTTTTAGGATAGGATGCACGGTGAAGTCGTCAGGCGATAGAGGCTTGTCATTCGTAGCCGGAGCTTCTTTGATTTTAAATTTATCCATGCCAATCCAAGTTCCAAGGGCATAGAGCATACGCTGAAAGATTTCGTCAATTTTTTGTGTATGACCGGCTTTTTTGTAGTAGCCGTAAGCTAGAATCGGGAGCTTTTTTTCATACATATAATAATCACCCAGACGAATCAGTCCGTCTTTGTAATCACATTTTAGATATAGCTCCCGCGCCTTTGGATAATCCGCATCGTTAAACGCTGCGTTTCCTTCTCTTATCAGTGCTGCTCTTTCCTTTGAGTCCATAGTCCTAGTATCGGTTTATTATGTCCGTTCGTAAATCAATTTTCACTTAGGCAATGTCATTATTTTGCTTCTAAACAAGCCGACTGTTGAGCCGTAGGTGGAGCGCTCGTCTTTTACGAATGGGTTTAGGTCGATGGTATCATTTTCGAATACCAGAATTACTGTAGATCCCATTTCGAATCGACCTAGCTCGGAGCCTTTGTCAATCATGATGTTTACATTTTCGTATTGGTATTCTTTTGGAAAACGAATGAGTTTGTTTGTCACGATCTTTGTGTCGTAGGTTACTCTGATTTTGCCTACGTTGGAAGCGCCGACTTTTACGACTGCAATTTTTCCGTATTCTGTTTGGAGAAATGTAATTAATCTTTCGTTCTTAGGGAATAATCCGCGTATACCACCCACAGCGGCGTCATTGACAGGAAACAGTTTTCCAGGCGCATAATAATAGCCTAGAATTTTTCCATAGAACGGAGAATGAATTCTGTGATAGTCCTGGGGAGATAAGTAGAATGTGATGAACTTTCCATTTTCAAAAAAAGGATAATACTTCTCAGAGCCTAATAGCTCTTTGACGCTGTAATCAAATCCTTTCGCTTGGATCAGTGTGTCATCGTTAATATCACCAAAGCTAGTGATACGAGCATCAACAGGGGATACTACTGCGTTCTCCGCTGAGTCAATGATACGTGCTCCTGCTTTGAGGGAACGAGTAAAGAATTGATTCAAGGAGTTGTATTCTTTGATATTTAACTCTGCTTCACTTAGATTGATTTTATACGCTTTGGCAAATGCTTTTAGAATAGGAACCATCATAAAGCGAGGAAGTCTTAAATAAGTAAAAGAGCCAAACAATTTAGAAAGAAGATTTTTAGGAAGAGCAGAAAGAATAAGTAAATAAATATCCTTAAAGATTTCATAACGCACTCCGCCCTCGGTGAGATATTTATTCATTTCAAGGCTTACCATCTTAGCAAGTAAAATCATAGAAATTA
>Ga0209174_10001463_pt1 | contig 16612 bp, 12 predicted proteins | sample JI91814BDNA_FD_187505 | JGI IMG/M metagenome (GOLD analysis project Ga0209174, IMG submission 187505) | Wastewater effluent complex algal communities from Wisconsin, to seasonally profile nutrient transformation and Carbon sequestration -... | ecosystem: Engineered > WWTP > Effluent > Algae...
TAAGAAGAGAAATTCCAATACGGGTATTCGTTATATTCAAGTAGTTCAAATTTATTTAGCAGAGTTTCAATAAGAAAAAAATCCTGTTCGTATTTTTCATCAGAATCACCAGGATACGGCAGTAAACTAAAATCTAAAAACAAACTAAAAAATACGATTGCAAACTTGATCCAAGAATTCATAGGGATAATTGAAAAAGTTAGATTCATCCAAGTCAAAGAAAATAATTTTTCGATTTAGATTTTTTGCTTTCGAGTTAAGCAGTGTTGCGGCGTTTAAAAGTTCTTCTTGGGAAATTCTTTCGAGGTAAAGCTCGTCTTCTTCTCTAAAATACTTACCACCGGTGAGAGTGGATTTGGTAACGAGGAACGTCTTTGCATTATCCGCAGGCTTTAAAATTCCTTTCTCTTGTAATTTTTGTAAGTCGAAGTCTTTTAATAGTTCTTGGATGACTCCTCCTCGCTTGTGAATCACCCAGCTAAAAATAGGAAGAGCAATATCTAGTTTCTTTGGATACTTATTTAGACTCTGGATATATTTTGCGGCATCAGGTGAGTTGTAGATGGAGTTACTCTCCGTTTTCCCCAGCTTGCCCATATTGTAGAACATGAGCACATACTTATCGACAGGTGGAATTCCTGTTCGCTCAAAGTATTTCACTTGGTGAAGGCGAATCGTAGTAGAAATTGTTTTTTGTGAAATAGATTTCATTTTACCCAAAAAAGAAAAATACAATTCTCTTGTGCTATCCGACCAATCACAATCTATTTGGATTTCGTTATAGGAAATTGAATTTTCCTTAGCAATAGAATCTATTTTAGAAAATACTTTTTGGGCAAGCGACTCAGCATCTTCTTTTCTGAAATGATGAAAGGTATGGTTTGTAATATATACAACTGGAATAATAGAAGTATCCGCAGGACAGGAAATTTTTCCAATCACTCCAAGTGGAATGGGATTGTCTTTTTCTTTTTTATCTACGTCGAAAAACCTGAGATAAATTTCTTTTGTCTTAAAATGTTTTAATGCTTCCGATTCTTTTTTGGAAAGTGTAAAATTTGTTTTCCAATAATAGAAAGAGATTTCTTTTTCTTTCTGACAATTGAGTAAGAAAAGATTTGTTATCAAAAATAAAATGCAAATATTGATTTGGTATATTTTCTGAATCATATTTCTTTGAATGTTAAAAATATTTTCAGCATTGTATTGGCGTAGGAACATTTCATAACCTACTTTTTTCCCAAATTCGCATTGCGATATAAATCAAAGCGAAATGAATTAAAAACCAAAATGGAAAAATGATTACACTTGCCATGATTGCCCAGGGACTAAAAAAGATTCGGATTAAAAATTCTTCGAAAGAGCAGGGATAAGCAGGAATATCCGTTGGGGCTGCGGGACAAATTCCATTGAAGTTCTGAATGCTATCAAAAGAAATTGAAATGGCGTAAATTAAAAAAGTAAAAATGGAAATAAAACCAGATACGAAAAATACTTTTAGAAATCTCATAGTGACATGAATAGAATTGATTGCAATTTAATCAATGAAAACTGAATTAGAAAAGATTTAATATTATTAAGCCAGATTTAATTAACATCAAACGCATGAATTGACCTTGACAATTTAGATTCCAATTGAACTATATGAAACGAATCCTATGAGTGATAAAGAAAAACAAATCTACTATAATGCACTACGTAATATGAGCTTTGAGAAAAAAGCTTTGAAGATATTTGAACTTACGGAAATGACAAGACAACTCATGAAACGTGGATTGGAATTGCTATACCCTGAAAAATCAAAAGCAGAAATACAAGAATTGTATCTAAAAAGATTGGCAGAATGTCACAACTCGAACTATTAAAAAAAACTTTATCTGTTTTAGATGCGCATAATATTGAGTATATGCTAGTGGGTTCGTTTGTCTCTAGTCTTTACGGAGAGCCTAGAAGCACACAAGATATAGATATGATTGTCTCTATTAACCGAAATCATATTGCAAATCTAATAAGAGAATTTCCACCTCCAAAATACTATTTAGATGAAGAATTAATTCAGTTAGCAATTGAGAATGAAAAGATGTTTAATCTTCTTGATACAGAGGAAGGCGATAAAATAGATTTTTACATTCAAAAAAAGGAATCCTATGAAATAGAAAAGTTTCAAAGAAGAATCAAGAAATCTTTTTTAGGAATGCAAGTTTATTTTTTATCACCCGAAGATTTGATTTTATCAAAACTCGTTTGGTCTAAGAAAAGTGGTTATAGTGAAAAACAATTTCATGATGTAAAAGGAGTTTTACGAGTTCAAATGGCTAACCTGGATTATCCATATATTGAGAGAAAAGTTATAGAACTAAAATTAGAAGAATTATGGGAAAGGTTAAAAAAGGAACTATGAAAGCATTTGAACTCCAAAACAATTTCGGATTAGAAAATTTAAAATTAATCGAAAGACCTGAGCCAAAATTACAAAACTCTAACGATGTTTTAATTAAAATAAAAGCTACCTCTCTTAACTTTAGAGACTACCTGGTAGTAACCGGTAAATACAATCCTAAATTTAAACTTCCTTTTGTTCCTTTAAGTGATGGAGCCGGCGAGGTATTAGACGTTGGAACTTCCGTTACTGATTTCAAAGTTGGCGATAGAGTTATATTGCAATTTGCCCCTAAGTGGTTGGATGGGGATGCTACTTATGAACAGTCTCGTTATACTCTTGGCGGACCACTAGATGGAACGCTAATGGAGAAAAAGGTATATCCTGATTATGCGCTTGTAAAGATTCCGAGTTATATGAGTTTTGAAGAAGCTGCAACTCTTCCCTGTGCGGCTCTTACTTCCTGGTCTTCTCTTGTTACTTATGGTAGGATTTTTCCAGGAGATACAGTTGTAGTTCTTGGGACAGGTGGGGTTTCTATTTTTGCTTTGCAGATTGCTAAGTTTCACGGCGCAAAAGTCATAGTAACCTCTGGGAGTGATGAAAAACTAGAACAGGCAAAGTCTCTCGGGGCTGACTACGTGATTAATTATAAAACAGAATTGGAATGGGGAAAAAAAGTAAAAGAAATTACTGGCTCGGGTGCTGATCATATTATCGAAGTAGGTGGTGCGGGCACTCTAGAACAATCTATTAAAGCCATTCGCCCTTTTGGTCAGATTAGTCTCATTGGAATTTTAGCCGGTGGGGCGAAAGACTTAAACTTACTTCCGGTTCTTATGAATAATATCAAGCTCCAGGGAATTCTCGTTGGTAGCAAAGCAGGGTTAGCCGCAATGTGCAAGGCGTTTGAATTTCATAAGACTAAACCTGTGATTGATCGAATTTTTCCTTTCGCAGAATCTGTGCAAGCTATTGAGTATTTGAAGTCAGGAAATCATTTCGGGAAAATCGTTATTAGCCTGTCTTGATTAGTTATAGGGATTTTACAAAGCTCAGCTCAGATTACTGAGTTTTGGAAATTCTAAATTAACGTGAGTTTGATATAGGAAAATTTTAAATTTTGTCATCCCCGAAATTCCACCCTTTCGCTTCGCTCACGCTACCGCCAAGCGTTATCGGATATCTCAAGTAATATCAAATTCCACTTAGAACCTGAGATTCCCGATAGAAAATTTCGGGAATGACGCTTTAATTCATTTGCTAAATCCTTACAGCGAACTCACGTTAATTTATTTGTCTATCCAATTTACTGCTTAGAGTTCACACTTTATAGCTGAAAAGTATTTTTAGATTATTTTAAAAAAAATCATAAATTTGCGCACGCAATGAATCTTTTTTTACCTAGTATAGGTATGACTGCATTCCAAAATAATCTAGAATTTAATTCTGATAAGATTGATTTAGAAGATGGAACTGTTTCTACTCTTCTAATTCCTGCTCATCTGATCGATGATTTTATTCTGAAAAAAGAAAAGTATAAAGGTAATGTTTCCTTTTACCTTAGAAGTCTACTGCGAAGGTTTCGATCTATTACCCACACTGGGACTTTGCCTGAGCCTAAGAAGTTTAAGACCGAATACCAAGAGAAGAAGCTTCATCTACTCAAAGTGAATTTTCGTCCGAGAAATTCGGATTGGCTCGAACTTGGGGAACTTGCCTTAGCTTTTGGTAAATCTCGCTGCTGGGTTTTTGTTCACTTGTTGAAGCTAGACATTCTAGGTTTGTGGAAAGTCTTAGTGGAGACTAGGATGAATAAAGTAGTTCCTACTTCCCCCAGGTTAGAACTGAAGATTTTCTGGAAATTAAGAAGGGTTCTTAAGCACTTTGCACGGGGGTATATTATTAGGATTTAGTTTTTCTGGTTAACGAGGATTAATCTTAAAACTAAAAATTCTGCGTTAGCGATCAAGGCGTTGTCAATTATTTGCATAGGCTAAAAATTTTTCTCTGATTGAAGAAGAGTAAATAATTGACATAGCTTGGCTGATGGTGAGCGTTATGCGAAAGGGAGGAAGAGCGAGCGCGACGAAAACTCCATTTGAAGGATAAAGGCTTTGGTTGGATAGAAAGTTGGAGTTTTCGGAACGCCCAGGAATTTCTTATTGAGCGCCTTCCTATTTAAGCATTGACGATGAAGGTCATTCATACATTGTAGCTTTCAAATGACTACAAAAAATGAAATTGATGAAGATGACTTAGTGCCGGAAGAGGAAAATCCAGAATTATGGGAAAGAGTTCTCATGATGATTGGAGTGATTGGTTTTAAAGAAGAGAAAGCCTGGGCAGAAGATGCACGCGAGGCGATATGGAAAAAAATTGAGGCATTGCCCGAAGACAGTTTGGAAATCCCTGAATCCATTTTAGATTCCATTTCGGGGCTAATGGATAAAGTGATCAAAGAAACCAAAATTCCGGAGATCGAGTCTGTCATAAAATTAATTCCTGCATCAAGTGAAGATTTTATTTTATTTCGAAACAGAATTACATTACTTCTAATTGCTCATTTTGATATCTATGAGGATGATACAGAAAGTAAGAAAGGTCTTATTGACGAATACAAAGATTTTATCAAGGAAGAATTTGTTGGATTTGAAGAAGACTATGATTCTGCCTATGAAGAATTTGATTTATCTCTCAGCGAAAAAGAAGATTTCTTTTTAGCGAATTTTTATCCTGAAAGATACGAAGCTGATTTAGAAGACGATGAATAAATCCTAAGAATACAAAAACTTTACTTGCTTACTAGCGGGAGTTCCTACAACTTCGTTTTTTGTGGCAGAGAGGTTTATGGAAATAATTAATTGGATTTTAACTTACCCTTTTTTTTCTTTTGGCATTGGATTTTGTATTTTTATTCTTCTAGTCTTTATTCGTGATATATCGCAAACCAAGCACACGATTATTCACAATTTTCCAGTCGTTGGTCATCTGCGTTATTTCTTAGAAATGATTGGTCCTGAACTCAGACAATACTGGGTGGCTAACGACAAAGAAGAAAGACCATTTGATCGAACCGAGCGTCGATGGATTTATGCAACTGCGAAAGGACAAAACAGTAATTTCGGATTTGGAACAACTGAGCTTTTATATGAGCCGGGTTACCCAATCATTAAGCACCGCGCTTTTCCATTTCCGGAATCAAAAACCTACAAGGTTTTAGGAGATCCTACATGCATCCCCTGCTTAAAAGTAATAGGTGAATTTCACAAAAGAAAATTTCCCTATAGACCTTATTCTATTATTAATATTTCAGCCATGTCGTTTGGCTCGCTCAGTAAAAATGCTATCACTGCACTTAATATTGGAGCTCGTGAAGCGGGTTCTTTTCATAATACTGGCGAAGGGGGAATATCCCCTTATCATTTGAACGGCGCGGATGTAGTCTGGCAGATTGGAACTGGTTACTTTGGTGCTAGAACCAAAGAGGGACGTTTTGATTTACAAATCTTAAAGCAAAAAGTAGAAAAGTATAAATCCGTGCGGATGATCGAGATTAAACTCTCGCAGGGAGCAAAGCCGGGGAAGGGTGGAATTCTTCCTGGCATAAAAGTAAATGCAGAGATCGCGCAAGCACGGGAAGTAGAAATTGGAAAGGATTGTATTTCTCCGAGTTCGCACGCTGAATTTTCTACAGTTCCTGAACTCGTTGATTTTATTGAAATGATTGCCGGCGAAACAGGATTACCAGTTGGAATAAAATCAGCGATAGGCGAAATCGAATTCTGGGAAGAGCTTGCTCTGTTAATGAAAAAGACGAAAAAAGGTCCTGATTTTATTACCGTTGATGGTGGGGAAGGAGGAACGGGGGCAGCACCACTTACTTATGCGGATCATGTGTCTTTGCCTTTTAAAATTGGATTTCAAAGAGTCTATACCCTTTTTCAACGACATGGAATTTCAGAGCGCATTGTTTGGATTGGAGCGGGTAAGCTTGGTTTTCCGGACAGAGCCGTTGTCGCTCTTGCCATGGGTTGTGATTTGATTAATGTTGCAAGAGAAGCGATGCTTTCGATTGGTTGTATACAAGCCGAGCAATGTCATACAGATCATTGTCCTTCTGGTGTCGCCACACAGAACTGGTGGTTACAAAAAGGTTTAAATCCAACTTTGAAGTCAAAGCGAACTGAACTCTATTTAAAAGGTTTTAGAAAAGAACTTTTAGCATTGGCTCATTCCTGTGGCTATGAGCATCCATCACAATTCAACGGACGCGATATAGAAATTTCTTTGGGTATGAATAAATTTACTACGCTAGAAGATCAGCTTGGATATAAACGCGATGAAAGAAAGTTTACCCGCATGGCGGATTACAGCGGTTTTCCGTCCCGCGGGTAAATGATTATAAAATCTTTATTTCAGTTTTTCTTTTACGAATGGGTGGAAAAATTCTGGCATTATAGAAATTTTTTCTTTTAAAATGTTGGTTCGTATTCCATTCCATTCAGGGTGCGCAGAAACAAGAGTATCCGCATTGTTGAAAAGTCCATTTAGGAATTCAGAGACTTTTGATGTCGGTAAATCTTTTCTTGCGAGTAATACAGTTTGCACTTGGAGTGTATCTACTTTTTCTTTTTGCCAGCTGTAAGTGTTTGCAGGAATTGTTGTTCTCTGGTATACTTTGTTATCTGATTTGATTTTATCTAAGATAGAATCTTCAAAGCTTAGTATTTTAACTTTATCCGCACTGTCAGCGGGTAGTGCGGAGAGAAGTTTTACAGGAATTCCGGATACAACAAAGAGAGCGTCGATTTCTTTTTTTAGTAGTAGGGGTAGTGCCTCTTCGGGGCTTAATTCCTTAACTTCGATTTCATTAAAATCAATTCCGCTTAAACGTAATACAGAAATGGAAGTTGCCTTGATTCCTGATTCCGAATGACCGATTGCGACTTTTTTCCCTTTAAGTTCTGCGATATTTTTTATAGAAGGATTTACAAGCAGATGAATTTCGTCCTGTAAAACAGGAAGTAAAATCGCAGTTTGTTTTGCAACATCAGGATTTCCGAGCTTTGCACTATAATACATATCTATTTGGGTCAGGCAAAACTCTGCCTTCTTATCTAGCAGCATATTTATATTATCCAGGCTTCCATTTGAGTTAATTACTTTTACACCCAGTGATTTATTTTCTTCGAGCGATTTTGCAAGTGTGTCGTATGTTCCTCCGGGAAATCCTCCCGCGAATATTGTTTCCGATTTACCTTTACATTGTAAAGTTATCGCAATTAGAATTATTAAAAGCGCGCTTTTTGTTTTCATAATTTTTATTTTATACCTTTTAATTTTATTTTTCACCATAGTTAGCAATCGCTATAAGTTTACAATTAAAACAATCTTTAAGCTACGAATCGAAATTGTAATATTCGTGTAATTTATTTGATAGAAAAATATGAATTTTTATGATTGAGGTAAACAGAATGTAACCGCAGAATGAGGTGAAATATTTACTTTATTGGCTCTTTTCTTTCGTTTTGCTTTGCTCTAGAAATAAAAAAAGAGAAGACTGAAAGTCAATCTTCTCTTTTTTTTGTGTTCCGTTTGTAATTAGTTTTAGTTTCTAGTCACAGAAGCTGGCGAAATATTAGTAACGTTAAACGAGCTCGATACATCCCCATCTGTCTTTGTCAATTTCACATACGTGTAATAGGTATAACCCTCTGTTAATCTATAAACACGATAGTTTCCAGCTTTATCAACAACTTCAATCCATGCTACTTTCCAGGTTCCACCTTCTTCGTTATTAACCGTTGGGAAAACACCTGTGCCTTCGTATTTACCAGTTGTTGCATTCAATGTCATACTGATTGTCTTTGAAGTTCCAAGACTAATATCTAAAAGTTTTAGTGGGCTATAGAGAATAACGTTCACGGCCTTAACCCCGGATGGAGTAGTGTTGTTCGCATTGGTTGTTGTAGTCGTAGTAGTCGTTGTCGTGGTTGATGTATTTTGATCTGCTGCAGTTGTCTCAGAAGCTCCATCTGTTACATCAGCTGTAACCGTAAAAGATTGATCAAAGTTTACATCTGTCTTATCAATCACTACTGTTTTTAGTTCAGGAGGGTAAAAATCTGCTGTTGCAGTTGTTGACGCATTTATAATTGTAAAACTTTTATTTAATGTTGCTCGATCTGTCCAAAGCGAATTACCAGCCTTATCCGTTACCCAAATACCGCCTAGCTTCCAAACTCCATCCCCTACAGTGTTTCCTTCCGCAAAAGAGCGAATAGTCGCACTTCCTGAATAGGTTCCATTTGTATTTGTTCCAGAAATTAAATCCAACCGAATATAAATAGCATTTCCTAAGTAATTACTGTTTGATTGCCACCAGGAATAACTTTGTAGTCTTGCATCCATGTAAGCAATCCCACTTGCATTTCCAGTTCCGCCCGTATCTGTTACATTACTTACTGTTACTGTGATTACAACTTCTTTAGGAGTTGCTGTCGATGTGTTTACATCAATGTTTGCGGAAATTGGATTTTGAGCAGCTCCACCGGTGATTTGAGAAGATAAGACCACGTTTCCGACTGTAAAGCTAGGCGCTGCTGTATCAGGACTTGATCCAGTTACTTCAAAGGTTGGAACTAAAATTTTGCTATCGATTTTTTGTCCGCATCCATTGAATGTGTAATTTTTTTCGCTCTTACTTTTATCGTAAATATATTGTCTTTCATTTCCAGAATTGTCTCTTGCTGCAATAATTCCTACATTCCATGTTCCATTTTCTACGAAGTTTGTAAGTGTCGCTTCTCCTTCATAAAGTCCAGACGTTGAATTAAGAGTAAGTGTGGCATGTGTAGTGTAACCCCCACCAGAAATTCTTTTTGGGCTAAATAATTTTGCTGTAACTGATTTGATCCCTGTTGCTTTTTTGGCGGTAGATGTGCCTTCATATCCATCGGCTAACTTTGCTTTGACTTTTACTTTGCCAGAACCAGAAGATAAATCAACCTTGTCTGATTCAATAGTTACAGATGTTAGTTCAGGAGGTGCAGTGTCACCTTTTGGGTTATAACCACAAACAAAAGAAATGGCTGCACTTGGACTAATTCCATTGAGTGCTCCCGTTACTTTCAAGACCACTACCTTAATTGTTCCATCACTGTAAGTGATTGTCGCCTTTCCTTCTTTATTTAAACTAAAGGAATTTCCATTTTCAATTTTAATTTTGAAAGCTTGGCTTTTATTATCGAGTCCAGTTACTATGCCCTGGTATTCGCCTACTGTTAAAACAAAGCTTAAGTTACCTTGATCATCTGTCTGTGCTGAAGTATCAAACACAGGACCTGTATCTGCAGTTGTTGTAGTTGTGCTTGTTGCTTTTATATTTGCTGATGTTGTAGTTGTTGTAGCTTTAGAAAAGTATACCATCGAATTTGCTAATGCACCACTGGTAGTTGAAATGTTGGCAGAAACTTGATAACTACTTGGTTGGGATAATAATAACAAAGCTGTTTCTTCGGCAGTGTTACTTTTTTTTGATCCAACGCAATATGCTAGAGAGAGTAGAATCAAAGATCCAAGGATAATTGTTTTTTTCATATTAAGTCCTCATTAAGAAATTTGGTTTCTTCCAAATTTTCTTGGCTTATTAAATTGTAACAATTGAAACAGTCTGAATTTTCATAGATTTTCTATGTAGTTCATAACTTTTTCTTATGCCACAACCTTTAGCTACAAATCGTTATTTTTTTTTGTCAACCAAAATTTGAATAGGAATCTATGCCTGTCTTTTAGATAAGCAATGCAAAATGCTAGTCGGTATTTCTATAGCCAACTGATTTCAAATTGCACTATTTTCTATTCAATTCAATTTCGAAGAAACCCAATCAAAAAATTCACTTTTGTATATTCCTAATCCCTAAAGAGTGGACAATAATTGGCATTTTTATGAATGCTATAGAAAACGAATTCATGCAAAATTAAATTAAGAGAGAGAACCAAATGGACAGTAAACATATATCCTTTGAAAATCCATTGTCAAAATTAAATGAACCCGAAGCAGTTGCACCGAAGACGGGCATTTACGAAGAAGCCGTTAAAATGGGCGAAGAATTAATCAAGAAGCCCTTAGCCGGTGGCGGAACAGATAGAATCCTTGTTCAACATTCCAAAGATCGAATGACTGTTTGGGAAAGAATCAAAGTTCTCACAGACAAAGAGCCAAATATTTTTTATCAAAACTGGGGAGCGAATTTAGATGGAGCATCCCTTGTTACAGGTATCATTAATATTGATGGAAGAGATGTTGCCATTTATGGTCACGACTTTACACTCCGTGCCGGATCAATGGATGCGACTAACGGTAGTAAGCTTGCTCGCCTCATTTATATGGCGGGTGAACACGGTATACCGCTCATTGGTATGAATGATTCTGCTGGTGCGTTCGTTCCTGCAGGGGTGGGTGGTCTTGATGGATATAGCGAGGCGTTTACTGCTCTTCGTAAAATTTCAGGAAAAGTTCCAAGCGTTATGCTCATGTTTGGATTTAATGCGGGTGGTGGTTCTTATTTACCTCGCCAGGGTTCTTTCATGATTCAATGTAATGATACATTCTTTGGATTAACAGGTCCGGGTGTAGTCAAATCCGTATTAGGCGAAGACATTTCGGCTGACGATTTAGGTGGACCAAAAGTTCACGGACAGAGTGGGGTAGTGGATTTAGTAACTCCAGATGAATATGGATCTCTAAAAACTGCACTTCGTCTTCTTTCTTATTTACCGGATAACAACGGAGTAAACGCTCCCTTCTTTCCAACTTCAGATCCAATTGATCGCTTTACTTACGAAGAAGATATTCTTTTTAGAAAGACATTTAATTCACCAACCGGGATGAATACTCCGTTTGACATTACCCTCTATTTACAACAAATTTGTGACCACGGTGCTTATTTCGAAGTGCAGCCACAAAGAGCGCGTAATATGATTACTGCCTTTGGTCGAATCGGTGGACATGTGGTTGCATTTCTCGCAAATAACTCTGCTGTTAGTTCGGGACAAATTGATATTGCTGCTGCTCGTAAGGGCGCTCGCTTTGTTCGATTCGCGAACCTATATAATATTCCAATGATTTTCTTAGAAGATACAACTGGATTTCTCCCTGGTCGCGAGCAAGAAGCAGGTGGTATAGTTTTAGAAGGTCGTAAACTTTTAGATTCAATCATTGATCTTCGCACTCCACGGATTACTCTTATTATCCGCAATGCTTTTGGTGGAGCTTACGCAACATTTAACTCTTATTTCACAGGGGCTGATGTGGTTTATACCCTTCCAACTGCTAGAATTGCTGTTATGGGTCCTGCTGGAAAAGACTATGTATACAAAGATGAGATAGGAAAGATTAACAAGGCGTATGCGGAGTCAATCAAGAAAGGTGCCTCAGAAGCAGAAGCAAAACATACAAGAGATGCAGAGCTTGCTAAACTTTCTCAGCTTTATGAAAAAGAATTAATGAATCCAAAAGAAGCTTTATCTCTTGGTTCTGTGTCAAGTGTTGTAATACCCGGAACAAGTAGAAAAGTCTTAGGAAATACTTTAAATTATCTAATGAGTCGTTACAAAGCATCACCAATGAGTGGTGTGCAAAGGGAGTTTGAATAATGTTTGATAACCAAGGAAATAAAATAAAATTTCACGAATCTTCTTCTGAATGGATTCGTTCGTTTGATCTAACAGGAATTAAATGTTTGATCGTTTGTCGTGGTCCCGTTCGTAAAGAAGCGATGGATGTATTCGATGAAATTGGAATTAAAGAATATGGAATTTTGCTTTCTGAAAAAGATAGTGTTGTTTATCCAATGGCATTTGCTCCCGAGCTTAGAAACTTCCGTTTTATCAACAATATCCACCGCATCTCTGATTATATGGGTGCGGGAAAAGAAGAAAAAGATAAAATTATAAAACAGATTATTGATATTGCGGTAAAGAACAATTACACTCATATTTTTGCTGGTTATGGATTTATGGCAGAAGATGCCGAGTTCATTGAAGCGATTGAAACATCAGGTGTTCGTTTTATGGGTCCTGCTTCTTACGTTGCAAAACAAGCCGGTGCAAAAGATGCCGCTAAGATAATCGCTCGTAGACTCGGAGTATCTGTAACACCGGGGATTGACAATATCACTGCTCTCACGCTAGTTCGTAAAGCTGGCGGCAAAGATGGATTAGCCAAAATTGCAAAAGAAAACAATTTAAACTTTTCTTATGACAATAATCTCTCTGAATCTGAAAATGCGGATAAGCTTTTACAACTATCGTATGAAGCACATATAGATATTATTACAGTAGAAGATTTACAAATCCAGGCAGAAATTGAATCGGAAGAAATTTGGAAAAAATATCCAAAGAACAGAATTCGTTTTAAATACATCGGTGGTGGTGGTGGAAAAGGGCAAAGAATTATTAGTAATAAATCGGAAGCCAAAGCTGCTGTAATGGAAATTTTAGCTGAATCAAAAGTCACAGGTGTTGGTTCAAACAGAAACTTCCTCATCGAGTTAAACATTGAAAATACCCGTCACAATGAAATTCAGCTTATCGGTAACGGAGAATGGTCGTTAGCCCTTGGTGGACGTGATTGTTCTCTTCAAATGCACGAGCAAAAACTTTTAGAAATTTCCAATACAAGAGAAATGCTCGAGCAAGAAATTGCAGCATCTAAAGATCCAAAGCGAGCGGAAACTCTCCGCGGTGATTTAAAAGTTCTCACAGAAATGGAAGAGCAATCAGAAAGATTTGGTGCTGCTGTAAAATTGGATAGTGTATCTACATTCGAATCAATTGTAGAAGGAACCAATCACTTTTTCATGGAAATGAATACTCGTATTCAAGTAGAGCATCGCGTTACAGAGATGGCTTACAAATTAAAATTTGTAAATCCTTCCAATGCAAATGATTTCTTTATTGTAGAAAGCTTAATTGAGGCTATGGCGTTGTTATCCGTTCATGCGAAACGTGTTCCAAAGCCAACTCGAATTTTAAGAAATATTTCCGGTGCAGAAGTTCGTATCAATGCAACCAACCAGGCCCTTCAACCACACGCCGGCGGTCTTATCCAAAACTGGACAAAGGTGAGTGAATACGAAATCAGAGATGACCAGGGTATTGGAATTCGAAATCCAGATACAGGAGCCTTTATCCACTATCGTCTTGCAGGAGCTTATGATTCTAACATTGCTCTTCTTGTAAGTTACGGAAGCAGTAGAGCAGAAAATTTAGAGAGACTTCGCCATATCATCAAGATTGCAGAAATGCGTGGTAGTGATTTGCAAACCAATATGCCAGTTCACTACGGACTCATTAACTGGATTCTCGGACATGATGTAATGTTTAAACCGAACACAAAATTCATGTTATCCTACCTTGCCGGAGTTGGTTCGCTCGCTTCTTTTTTGAGAGACATCGATATGGATATTCTCTGGACTGAAGTTGTTAAAAAAACTACCAAAGAAGATCCTGCATTGGGTAAAGCACTTTCCAGAAAGGTAACACTCATTACCCGCCCGATCAAATTACTCTTTAATAGCCCGCATTTATTAGCAGGTTGTATTGGATACAATCGCCATAGATCCTGGAAGATCGTTGACGGCAAAGCAGAGTTTACCCGTAACCCGCTTGAAATTCTAAAAGAGTTATACGAATATCTTGATTTAGAAAGAGCAGAAGGCAAAGTTCCCTGTGAAGAAATTTGGGATCATGATGAAGCAATCATCGAAGAAGGTTTAGCATTTTATGCAGACTTGAAACGAATTTCCGGTAAGGACGAATCGTTTGCTTATTTTGATGATGCTCTTCGTAATAATAAGAATCCTGCACCAGATAAAATTCCTGCAGATGTTTGGGAAAAATGTATGGGCTCACATGCTGCTTTCCAGGTTGGACTTGATTTAATTAAAATAATTCCAACTATCGGTAAAGCTTCTGGATTCTTTGAAATTCGAATGAATGAAACGTTAGACGCTGTAATACCCGAGCAGTTTACTGATCCGGCTAATATTACTAAACTTATCAAATTTCTTGCTCCTCCTCCAAAGGCTAAGTCAGATGAGATCATTGCTCCTATGGGTGGAATGTTCTATTCCAGGGAAGCTCCAAATTTACCACCGATGATAAAAGTGGGTGATAAGTTTAATGCCGGTCAGCCGCTATTCATCATTGAGGTCATGAAAATGTTTAACAAGATCGTGGCTCCATTCAGTGGAACGGTAGTGAAAGGATTTATGGAAGATGCTGACGGAAAAATTATTTCGAAAGGACAACCAATCTTTAAAGTTCAACCAGACGAAGTAATTGTAGAAGAAACAGAAGAAGAAATTTTCAACAGAAAGAAAAAAGCAACACTCGCGCTTCTTACTTAAACTTTTGACCTAACCCCGTATTTTACAGCAATGTAGAATACTCCGAAATAGCCCCTTCCCTTAAGGGAAGGGGATTTCATAGTAAAAGTAATACAAGAAATGCAAAGTTGGGGTTAGGTTCCAAATACTTAAAGCCCTACTTAGATATAGGAAAACATAAACATGAAACATCTATTAAACGCTTTATTATTCACAATCGCCTTACAGGGATTAACCGCACAAGAAGTAAAAAAAGATTATCTTTCTTACAATTGGACACGCTATTCAATAAATAAATTTTGGTCTACTCGAAGTGAAGAGCAGGGGACTGTTACGGCTAACGCCAATAAGTTCAATGCAGAAGGTTTTAAGTTATACAAATCTAAAAAAGACGCAGAAGCAATCAAAAAATATGAACAAGCGATTGATGCATTACCAAGTGGAGAGATATATTATAATTATGCAAACAGTCTATCCAATGTAAAAAGATACGAAGATGCTATCAAAGCTTATGAAATAGCTCTGAAGCTTGATCCTCCACGTCCGGAGCTTGCTCTTTATAATATTGCCTGTGCTTATAGTCTTATGAATAAACCTGACAATGCATATAAATATTTGGCGAGTGCAGTTGAGAGAGGGTATAACGCATTTGAATTTATCAAAAAAGATTCAGACATGGCAAATTTACGTAAGCAACCTGATTGGGAAGCAAAGCTAAAATCAATCAAAGCAAAAGCAAATTACGATGAGACGACGCTCACAGGAAAAATTACAGAAGAAGGACCAAGACAGCCGGAATATTTTTACCTCTGTAAATCGGGAATCGCTTTAACAGTAGGTGGTGATCAAATCAATTGCGAAGGAAAGGGATTTGATCGGGGCAAATGGAAATTAGTCAATGGAGATATAAAAATAAACTTCGAAGAAGTTTGTTCTCCTGAATACATTGCAACAGCTGCTGACAAGAAAAAAGCAGAATCAGAGCCACAGTTTGAAGGTCAATGTCCTGTAGGCAAACCAAAGTTTGTCGCTTGTAAAAAAATTAAAGATAAGGAATACTATTCCAATAGAAATTTTGCCAGAGAAGAAGTAAGAGCAATGTTAGTTCCTACAAGCGGTGGAGATTATCCTACAATGACTTTTGAAAAATTCAAAAATGGAAAAGAGCCAAAACAATGCGATCCAGGTTTTAAAGTGCAAAGCTTGAAGGATTATGTAGTGGAGTAAGGAATTTATAAGGGATTTTGTAAAAGCAAAGAAAATATCTCTCACAGAGCACACAGAGGTCACAGAGAGTATTCATTTTATTGATTCTTTACTCAGTGTTCTCAGTGTGCTCTGTGAGAAATTCATGCTTTTACACAGTCCCCAAGGAGAGATTTGCCGCTGAGACCGGGGATTTACATTCGACTATTTTAATTTACAATTATTGTAGTAATTAACATCATACAAACAATCGGATGCAAGAAGTTCGCCTGTAGTAAAAATCCAGGCGGACGGTGTCGTCATTACATTTCCAGCCATGTCTTTAAGTCCGGGGTTCAATACGACAATTACATTTGAATTTGGTTGTAAATTTGCCCTGGGGGTAAATACGATTGTCCGCTCTAAATAACTCAAACTGCCGTCTACATCAATCACTTTGTATACATTTGAAGTTAGGCTATTGGGATCAAATTCTTCGCTAATTGTAGCGTTAATGGAAATATTAACTGGAATATCTTTTTCTGCATTACCTGGTATTGAATTAACTAAACTGGGTGGAGTGCTATCTGTTTTTGAACCTGTTGAAAAGGTATAGTTTTTTTCGCTGTCCAATCCATTTTCTGCTTTCAAT